>ENA-OPDJ01001257-OPDJ01001257.1-human-gut-metagenome-genome-assembly--contig:-NODE-1257-length-14348-cov-2.828727_pt1 | contig 14348 bp, 12 predicted proteins | sample MGYA00241621_ERZ501505 | MGnify/ENA primary metagenome ERZ501505 (study PRJEB25962, sample SAMEA2042624) | human gut metagenome | biome: human gut; feature: human-associated habitat; material: faeces... | reverse complement strand
CGGTGTGTGGTTTGCACCTGAAAAACGTATTGAGTTGTTTTGAGACATTTAACGAGGTTTTATCGCTTTGATGCCAAACAGGGGTGTGGACGCTTGGTTGATAAGTTCTTCTTCAGATACATGACGCCCGGTAACAGAGCTGAATTCATGGCGGTTCACACCCTTGAATACAATACGTTTTCCATTCAGAGTCATGACATGGTCTTTTATTTCAAATCTGCGGAATCCCACCCGTTCCGGGATATATTCCTGAAGGTTTCCATCCTGGTCATATACCTGGATAGTCAGATCATAAAGCTGAGGCTCTTCTGCGCTCCACAGCGCTGGATTTTCGATCTCCATAGTAAGTCCGCCCTTGTCCAGATCATACTCTCCTTCAAAGGTCCTGCCGTCTTTGGACAGGCAAACCAGGGCTTTTCCCTGTCCCCAGGCTTCTGTGCGGATTTCCAGAGTGCCTCTGGTCAATGTCTCGTCAGGTATGGCCCGGATTCTCAGGTCTCTGATATGTACATCGGGAACCGTGTACAGATATACATCTCTGTAAATTCCGGAAAAGCGGAAAAAGTCCTGGTCTTCGCACCAGCTGCTGGCTGTCCATTTGAATACCTGGGCTGCCAGTTTGTTCTCGCCCTCTTTCAGATACTCTGTAAGCTCAAATTCTGAAGGGGTAAAAGAATCTTCACTGTATCCCACAAAAGTTCCGTTGAGCCACAAAGCCAGTCCGCTTTCTGCTCCCTGGAAAGAGATAAATACTCTTTTTCCTTTCATGTTTTCCGGCACATGGAAATATTTCACATAGCTTCCCACCGGGTTAAAACGCTCCGGGATCTGTCCCGGGTGAAGTTCCTCGTGACCTTCCCATGGATACTGGACATTGGCATACTGTGGTACATCATATCCTTCCATCTGGATATGCGCCGGTACATAAATATCTTCCCAGTCCTTGCAGGAATATGCGTCCTCCTCAAATCCTGCAACTGTACTTGCATAATTTCTTGCATAGTGGAATTTCCAGAGTCCGTTAAGGCTGTGGCGATAGGAAGTTTCCTCATCTTCCCGTTCTTCCTCACTGCGATAATACATGTGGTCCGAATGCGCTTCCATTCTTCCGTCACAGAAATACTGTGGATCTTTCACCAGAGAATAATCAAATTTTTTCATGTTTTCCTCCTGTCCGGCTTTTGTATTCCGGTAAATATTGACTGAATTTCCTGAAATACTGTGTTTTACGGTTGTATTTTCGTTACTTCATTTCTGTCTGTACATTATTATAGTATAAACTTAAAGATTATGGTATAATATGTTTCACCAAAATATATAACATTTAGAAACAGGTGAAGAATATGTCTATTTATTTCAGAAACACTCCCGTCAGTGCTCCGTTTATGTTTGAATCTCTTGGGAATCACTGGAACCAGGATAACATATCACGCCCGGATGGCTATCCCTACTACCATTATCTCCAGACGGAAAAAGGTACCGGACGTATCGAAGTCCGCGGGAAACAATATACCCTGGGTGCAAACGAGGGGATTCTCATCGCACCATCGGTTCCCCACTCCTATCACCGGGAATCCACCTCATGGATTACCATGTTTGCCACATTTACCGGGACTCTCGCAGGCAGTATCCCTTCTATGACAGACAATCAGGAAGTGATCCTCACCCCGAAAGAGCAGGGCTTAAATATCCGTAAACTGATCTCCTATTCCCTTCGAAAATACCACCAGCCGACACCGAATATGAAATCGCTTTCCTCGGACTGTTACAATCTTCTTATGAATTTCATGGACTGCGCTGCCTCTCCCAAAATCCAGGATAATCCGCTTTATCAGAGATATGTGCTCCCTGTAATAAAAGAAATCGAAACCAGTTACCAGAATGACATCACAGCCGCCGAGCTGAGCCAGAGTGTTTTTGTTTCTCCTCAGTATCTCTCCCGTCTGTTTCAGCGCTTCCTTGGCTGCTCTGTTTATGAGTATGTTACAATGTACCGTATCAGCCGCGCCAGAGAGCTCCTTCTGTCCAAACCGGATATGAAGATCCAGGATGTTGCCGGTGCTTCCGGTTTCTCCGATGCCAGTCATTTTATTGCCATGTTCCGTAAGATCACCGGGACCACCCCTCTGGATTTTCGTAAAATGTACTGATATTGCCATGGCACACACCTGCCCGGAAGTTCTTTTGTATTATATAAAAAAGCACTGTCCTGCAGGATATGTCTTTCTGACTTTTCCTGCCGGACAGTGCTTTCTTATGTTCTGAAATCGTTTCAGTTCTGATAGTATAATTCCAGAATGCGGTCAACTCTCTGACTGGCTTCCAGATTCTTCAGAAGGTCGCTCCGGGACTGGATCTGGTTGTCCAGTTTCTTCCGTTCCTCCTGCAGCTGCTGAAGAAGTGCTGCTCTGCGGAGGTTCTTCTCCTTCTGACGTATTTTCTCCTGACTCATATTTTTCTCCCTGTACAGTTTCTGTTTCCAGATTCTCCATTGCCTGTTCTCTTTGTTCTGCGGCTTCTTTTTCTGCCTGGTAATCTTTTTCGATTCTTCTCTTTCGTACCCGGGCACGCTTCCTCGCCATTACAAGCTTCACCGTAACGATCACTGTACATAAGACAAAAAGCACACCTGAAATCACTAAGGAAACATCAATTTCTGTTCCCGGAAAATATACCTTATCTGTGCGAAACCACTGGATCACAGCTCTCCCCAGACCATATCCCGCCAGATATCTCAAAAAAATCTCTCCCTGAAATACCCTTTTTCGAAGATGCATCATAAGCATCAGAAATACAAGCAGACACCAGAGACTCTCATATAAAAACAGTGGCTGCGCTATGATCCAGGATAATCCGTCTGCGGTCTGAAGATTTTCGCGCATTGCGGTAGTTACCTCTCCTGCTCTTACCGCAGTCAGCGGAATCTGCATGGAAAAAATATTATCTGCATATTCTCCGAACGATTCTCTGTTAAAGAAACTTCCCCACTTTCCTATTATCTGCCCGATAAGGATTCCCATACAGGCAAGATCTGCCATTTTCCAGAATGGCTTTTTGCGGAGCCGGCAGTAAACCGCGCCGCTCAGGACTCCGCCCAGAAGGCCACCATAAAAAAGCATTCCACCGGATCGTACATTCAGGATCTGCCCCGGATCATTTTTGTACAGACTCCACGAAAAAGCCGCATACAAAAGCCTTGCACCGATCACGCCTGCGATCAGCGTTATGATAGTCAGATCCAGATATCCATCCGGATCCTCATGATTTCTTCTGGCTTCCAGCACCACAAAAAAGATTCCGAGGAGCATTCCGACCGCGATCAGAACACCATAGATCGTAATCTCAAATCCAAAAATCTCAAATGATTTCGGAACATAGTCCAAAACCAGTTTCAGGCCGGGAAAACGAATTGACATATCCATAAAATCACCTGTTATATATTCTTGATACCGATTTTTCTCTGCCCGTTAATTACTGACTGCTGATGATCAAACATTAAATCGGAATAAGATCACATCTCCATCCTGTACAACGTAATCTTTTCCTTCCATACGGACAAGGCCCTTCTCTCTGGCACCTGCATAGGAACCACAGTCCAGAAGATCCTGGTAATTTACAACCTCTGCCTTGATAAATCCGCGTTCGAAATCTGTATGGATCTTACCTGCTGCCTGAGGTGCCTTGGTTCCGATCTTGATCGTCCATGCTCTTGTCTCATCTTCTCCTGCTGTCAGGAAACTCATAAGTCCGAGAAGATGATAGCTTGCACGTACCAGTTTCTCAAGTCCTGACTCAGTAAGTCCCAGATCCTCAAGGAACATCTTTCTCTCATCCTCGTCCAGCTCGGAAATCTCTTCCTCGATCTGTGCGCAGATCACAAATACCTCGCTGTTCTGTTTGGATGCATACTCACGCACAGCCTGTACATGTGCATTATTTGCTCCATCATCCGCAATATCATCTTCTGCAACGTTGGCTGCATAGATCACCGGTTTCGCTGTAAGAAGGTTATAGGTTGCAAGCCATGCATCCTCATCTTCATTCTCTGTCTCAAGAGTGATGGCAAGCTGTCCGTCCTCCAGATGAGCCTTTACTTTTTCGAGGAATGTAAGCTCTTTGGCAGCCTCTTTGTCCATACGTGCTGTCTTGGTAACCTTGGCAATTCTTCTCTCAAGGATCTCAAGATCTGAGAAAACGAGCTCCAGATTGATCGTTTCAATGTCACGGAGCGGATCAATATTTCCATCTACATGGACAACATTGGAATCTTCAAAGCAGCGTACTACATGAACAATAGCATCTACCTCACGGATGTTTGCAAGGAACTGGTTTCCGAGTCCCTCTCCCTTGGATGCACCTTTTACAAGTCCCGCGATGTCAACGAATTCGATCACTGCAGGTGTTACTTTCTTTGATTTGTAAAAATCTCCCAGAAGATTCAGTCTTTCATCCGGTACCGTTACAACACCCACATTCGGGTCAATAGTACAGAACGGATAGTTGGCTGACTCTGCTCCGGCCTTGGTCAGTGAATTAAAAAGTGTACTTTTTCCTACATTCGGAAGTCCCACGATTCCCAGTTTCATTTCTCTATATTCCTCCTATGAATAACTTGATCTTACAGTATTTCACACGTAAAAAGAGCCTCAATACGGATGAATTATACCACACCGAAGCTCTTTTGTACACCTTATCTGTATCTTTGATATACCAGTGGATCCCACATAATATCACTGTTTACAAAGTGACCGACAGTCACATGATCACATAAATCTGACACCTATATTTCCGCTTGCTGTTTCTACGATCGTCTTTTCCAGAGTCGTGATCATCATTCCAAACAGCAGCGTCATCAGAAGACGTGCAAAAAATTCGTTCAGGATCAGGCTCAGGCCTACTTCCATGATCAGAGCTCCCAACACGATCCCGATCAGTGACGAAATCAGGATCATTCCCAGGTTCGCTGTATTGTCCACTGCCAAAAGCTTGATCCCCAGGAAACCGGCACCAAGAATGATCAGGAAAACAATACGCATCAGCGCATATGCCCAGTTATAATTCGTTCTCGCACGGGCAGAAAGAAGGTTTCTGCTGGTATCTGTTACACGCACCGCAGATGCCATTGCCGTTGCAAGCTCGTCTACATTATCTGTTCTCACACTGATTCCGCCTGTTTTTCCGGAAATATCATTCAGCATATTCTCATCAACGCTTCCCAGTCCAACTGTGCTGACGCTTACTTTTTTGCTGTTATATTTCTTCAGGATCTTATTTAACCGGAAGTCAAAGAAACCATTATCCGTTGCATATCCATCTGTCAGAAGGATCACCTGTGTTCCCTCATCGTAGGGCAATGCTCCGGATTCCATGTCATCCATGATCTTCCCCAGCACACCTACAATAGGGGTTCCTCCATTTGGTTCTGTGGTAAAGTCTTCGATTCCTGCGGAAACCGGCATCATTTCACGAATGCAGCGGATATCCTCTGAAAATGTATATACCGCAAATTCCACATCCTCATCACGGTTACTTAAAAGCTGTTTGATCGCGGCCACTCGTTCCTGATTGGGATCATTGTCCTGCATGGAACCGGAATTATCGATCGCAAAAACATAATTATCCGCTACTGTCCTCACAGAACTGAAATCCAGCTCATAAATAAATTCAAACAGGATTCCAAGTATTAACAGCAAAAGGACACAGCCACCGACAAGCAGGATCTTATTCGATGTGATCTCCAGATCAGAAATCTTCGCCACAACAAAAAGTCCAATGGACAAAAGCAGTCCGAACAAAGCAAAGTAAACTCCCATAAATACCACAGAATTCACTCCTGTGATCAGCGTTCTGTAAATAACCTCTCCAAGCAGGAAAAAGATCACAGAAACAATAAGTGAGACGATCAGAAACAATTTCGAAAAGCGTGTACGTTTCCTGGTATTCATCGGTGACATTCCATTGTATCCAAACTGTCCATTGTATTTCCCGGAGCCACCGCCAAATGGTGTTCCTCCGGCATTTCCCATTCCACCTCCGAATGAGCCGCCTCCAAAACCTCCGGAGCCACCGCCGAACGGTGCTCCCCCGGCATTTCCCATTCCACCTCCAAACGGTGTTCCTCCGGCATTTCCATAAGGACTTCCCTGTCCGGATGACTGTGGATTAAAGGGGTTCTGATTTCCCGTCTGTCTGTTCTTTCCAGTTTTCATACTCTTCCTTCTTCCCTGACAGTTTTTTTACATCTTACCACCCACAAACTCTGTCTGCAACCAGTTACTGTCAACTTTTCCGGATCTTTGGTGGTTTTTCTGACAAGTCCTTTTTTGTGGATGAATTCCCGGTCTGTGTTAATCTCTGGACATGATCATAAGCAGTGATCCTCTGTCATATGTAACTTCCGCTGTTTCCGCAGCAATCTCATTGCTGACGGTAAGGCCGCTGTCAGCAACAGTCAGATCATATCCATCCAGAGGATATTTGAAACCTTTCAGAGTCAGCCCGGATACATCCCCTCCAACTGTAAAGAAAGAAACATATTTTCCAAACTGTTCTTCTTTTTTCAAAACTGTTCCACTGTCGACCAGGGTAATGTAATTCCACTGATCTGCAAGTGCGATATGAACTCCTTTTTCTCTTCCCATAGAAAGCAGTCCGAGATTGGCGAGCACATGATCCAGTCTTGTTCCGGTTGCCCCAAAGATCAGTATTTCTCTGCTTCCTTCACTGATCATGTGATTGACTGCTGACTGTGTATCTGAATCATCTTTTTCCGGTTTCAGCCTGATGATCTTAAGTCCATTCAGACTTTCCATGTATTTTTTTCCTTCTTCTGAAAGGCTGTCAAAATCCCCTACTGCAAGATCCGGAATAAATTCCCGGTTCCTCATGAACCATTCCATTCCACTGTCTGCCGCAACAAGGGCAAGGCTTTCTCTTCCGCCTTCTTTTATTCTTTTTTTTAAAAAATCGAGGGCAAAACCATTCTGGATATTGCCCCCGCTGATTATTACTGTATCGATCATTTTCAGTCCAGCTTTTCTTTAATATCGTGAATCCTGTCTGTGATATGTCGCACATTTGCGGCTACATCGCCTTTAAATACCCAGGATCCTGCAACCATGAAGTTGGCACCGGCACGCATAACTGTCTCCAGTGTATCATCATTGATGCCGCCGTCTACCTGAATATCAACATCAAGATCTTCCTCATCAATAAGCTCACGAAGCTCCTGGATCTTCTCTGTGCACTCATCCATGTACTTCTGTCCGCCAAATCCAGGCTGAACAGTCATCACCAGAACCATATCCACGTCTTCGAGAAGATGACTGATGTCATTGACCGGTGTGGATGGTTTAATAGAAACAGCCGCTTTTACACCGGCAGCTTTGATCTGCTCCAGTGTGCGCTCCAGATCCTCACATGCCTCTGCATGTACGGTAATGGAATCTGCTCCACACTCCACAAAATCGCGAATATATCTTTCCGGTTCTGTTACCATCAAATGTACGTCGAAAAACATGTTGGATTCTTTCCGGATCGACTTGATCACCGGCATTCCAAAAGAAATGCTCGGGACAAAATCTCCATCCATAACATCAATATGCAGATATTCTACGCCTTCTTTTTCCAGAATTTTAATCTGTTCTCCCAGTCGGTTAAAATCTGCGGATAAAATCGACGGGCACAATCGGTATTCCATGACTCAGTATCTCCTTTTCTCTTTTAATTCCTGATGCAGCTCCAGATAATCCTCATACCGGAGTCTGCTGATCTCATTGTTCTCAAGGGCTTCCTTAACGGCACAGCCCGGTTCGTGTATATGACGACAGCCCTGGAAACGGCACTGTCCTTCATATTTTCGGAACTCAGGAAAATAATCCTTCAGTTCCTGTTCCTCCATATTTTCAATATATAAGGAGGAAAATCCCGGTGTATCCACAAGAAAAGTATCCTGTGAAACCGGTATGATCTGTGCGTGGCGTGTGGTATGTTTTCCGCGTTTCAGTTTGCGGCTGATCTCGCCGGTCTCCATCTCCACTTCTTCCTGAAGAGAATTGGTAAGAGAAGACTTTCCAACTCCCGAAGGGCCTGCTACAACTGTCGTCTTGCCTTTCAGCACGGCTTCTATCTCGCCAAGCCCCTCTCCCTTCAGTGCGCTTGATAATATTACCTGATAGCCACAGCTCTGATAGGTCTCATACAGAAACTCCAGTTCTTCCGCTGTTGCCAGATCTTTTTTATTAAAGCAGATGACTGCCGGAACATCTTCCCGCTCCATCATGATAAGAAAACGATCCAGAAGCATGAAATTGGGTTTCGGGTTATCCATGGCAAAGATCACAAGTGCCTGATCCACATTGGCTACCGCCGGACGGATCAGGGAATTTCTGCGTTTATGGATCCCGGTCACGCTTCCCTCCAGTTCTTTTTCATCCAGGACTGTAATGTCCACATTGTCACCTACCAGGGGCTTTCGCTTATCTTTTCGAAAAATGCCTTTCGCCCTGCATTCGTATGTATTGCCGTCTTCTGCATATACATAGTAGAATCCGGCAATACCTTTGATTATTTTTCCCTGCATGATCAGTCAGCTTTCTTGAAAGTAACGGTGTAGGTTCCAAGCTGCTGATAATTTCCATCTGTCTCCTCGTAGAGATAGATCGTACCGGTTGAGACTCCGTCTGCTCCGGTCACATCCAGCTGATACGGGAAGCTTACTTTCTGTCCGTCAATGATCTTGGTTGCTGTCGGCTCTCCATTGACATCCTGGATCAGTTCCAGACGGATCACTCCTCCATTATAACCGGACGGTGTATCCAGAACCTGTGTACATTTCCAGCCGGAACCGGAGGCTGCACTTCCTGTGGAGGCAGTATTGTCTGCAGATGCTGTACTGTCTGTGGAAGCTGTATTATCTGTAGCTGCCGTACTGTCTGTAGCTGCGGTACTATCTGTAGTTGTTGTACTGTCTGTCGTCGCCGTGCTGTCTGCAGATGCTGTACTGTCTGCAGACGGTACCTGATCTCCGGAACTGATCGTCAGATAGACTGGCTGATCCGGATCTGCTGCCGCGTAAGCTTCCGGCTCCTGTGCAATCACAGTTCCGGCTGCTTCTGAGCTCTGCTGCTCTGTAATCTGAATATCGATAAACTTACCTAAAGTTGTAAGTGCATCATCCTTGCTCATTCCAACAACGCTTGGAACTTCGGCATTATCGCCATAATCAACGCCACGGCTGACTGTCAGCGTTACTGAAGAACCAGCCTGAACAGAAGTGCCTGCTGCCGGCTCTACGCTGTATACATATCCAGGATCTACAAGCGCATATCCGTTATCATCGGTATCACTGTACTCCTTCTGAACAGTTACCTTAAGGCCCAGATCTTCCAGTGTCTGCTGGGCATCAATTCCTGTACGTCCATCCAGATCCGGAATCGTGATCTGCTGTGTTCCGGTACTTACCCAGTATTTCACTGTTGTATATTCCGCAACCTGAGTTCCTGCTGCTGTTTCCTGACGGGAAATCTTGCCTTTCTCCTGATCAGATGCCTCTTCTCCTGCCATCTGTACACCGAGATGTGCATCATTTGCAAGAGCCTTGGCCTCATCCTCTGTCTTTCCTACAAGATCCGGAACTGTTGCCATGCTGTCTGATGCGCTTTCTGCTTTCTGTTCTGCCTTGTTACTCTTCGAACTTCCTGTTCCAAAAAGCCCGGCTGCACGTCCGAGAACGACCACCAGAACAACCAGCAGAACTGTACCGCCAAGTAATGCAGCGATCGTCAGTCCTCTTCCAGCTCCATGTTTCTTTTTCTTTCCGGATCTTTTCCCGGATTCGTAGTCATCTTCCGCGTCATCATAGTCATTATCATCATACTCTTCTTTCTCAAGAGCAGCTGTTTCCGCCTTGGTGATCTGCTTCGGAGTGTGTTTGATCTCTCCAAGCTCTTCCTCTGAGATCACAACTGTCTTCGCATCTGTATCCACAGTTGTCAGCTTCACAAAATCCCCCTGCGGATCGATCAGTGAATGTTTCAGATCTGCGATCACATCTTCCATTCGGGTATAACGGCGATCCACGCTCTTCTGTGTACATTTCAGTATGATCTGTTCCAGACTGTACGGAAGATCCGGTGTATACACACTTGGCGGAACCATTTCTTCCTGAAGATGCTTGATCGCAATGGCAACGGTCGTATCTCCGTCAAAAGGTACTCTTCCTGTTACCATCTCATACAGTGTGATTCCCAGAGAATAAATATCACTCTTCTCATCGCTGTATCCGCCTCTCACCTGCTCAGGAGAGCTGTAATGTACAGATCCCATCACATTGGAACTGATGGTGTTGGATGACGCAGCTCTGGCAATTCCAAAATCCGTCACCTTCACTTTACCATCTGTGGAAATAATGATATTCTGCGGTTTCACATCTCTGTGCACGATTCCATGGCTGTGTGCAGCCTCCAGTCCCATTGAGACCTGGATAGCAATACTTGTAGCTTCTTTGATAGAGAGCTTGCCTTTTTTGGAAATATATTCCTTCAGGGTGATTCCCTCGATCAGTTCCATGACAATGTAATAAACACCACCGTCATCTCCTACGTCAAATACATTGACAATATTCGGATGGGTAAGACCGGCTGCAGCCTGAGCCTCACTTCTGAATTTCTTGATGAACGTGGTGTCCTCCCGAAATTCCGGTTTCAGGACCTTCACTGCCACAAAGCGGTTCAGCTTATGATCCATAGCCTTATAGACATCTGCCATTCCGCCAGTTCCGATTTTTCCTACGATCTCATAGCGCTCGGCTATGATCATTCCCGTCTTCAACATGTTTCCACCTCATTCGTGAATGGTTCTACCAGTACGATTGCAATATTATCTTTACCACCATTCTGATTTGCTTCCCGAAGGAGCGCACTGCCCTTCTGATCAATATCTGCTTCCGGATCGGATATGATCTCTTCAATCTTCTCATCTGCAACCATATTGCTGAGACCATCTGAACACATAAGGATCGTACATCCCTCCTCAAGTTTCAGGTCAAAAAAGTCCACATCCACCGTTTTCTCTGCGCCAAGTGCCCGTGTAATAATGTTCTTATCCGGATGGTTCCGTGCTTCCTCTTCACTGATCTCACCCATTTTCACCATTTCCTGAACCAGTGAATGGTCTCTGGTGATCTGGTGGATTCCGTCCTGGATCACGTACAAACGGCTGTCACCTACATTGGCCACATAGGCATACTGATCTACAATAGTCGCCACTACCATAGTGGTTCCCATGCCCCGGAGGTTCTCGTCTTCCTGCGCACGGTTTCTGATCTCCGTATTTGCAGTTTCTATCGCATGACGAATAACCTTCACCGGATTGTAATCCGCATCTTCACGGATTTCATCCACAAGGATCCGTACTGCATGTGAGGATGCATAGTCACCGGCGTTATGGCCACCCATCCCGTCCGCGACTGTGAATAGATTAGGCAGATTTCCTACCGGACCTTCAGACACAAACACGTAATCCTGATTCATCTTCCGCTTCTGCCCTACATCAGTAGCTGAGTATATCCTCATGTCACTTCTCGCTTTCTGTTTTTTCCATGTAACTTTTTCTTAGCTGTCCACAGGCACCGTCAATGTCACTGCCCATTTCCCTTCTAATAGTAACATTAATTCCGTATTTTTCAAGTTTTATTTTGAAATTCTCCACAGCCTGTCGAGTAGACCTCACATAGGAACGCTCCTTGATCGGATTAACCGGAATCAGATTCACATGACAGTTAATCCCCTTAATACGGCCGGCCAGCTGTTTTGCATCTTCCTCACTGTCATTCACACCAGCCACAAGGCTGTACTCAAAAGTGATCCTTCTGCCTGTTTTGTCGAAGTAGTTTCTGCAGGCATCCAGAACCTCATCCATGGAATATTTATTGGCGATCGGCATCAGTTCCTGACGTTTCTCATCATTAGGCGCATGAAGAGAAAGCGCCAGCGTGATCTGCAGTTTCTCTTCTGCCAGATCATACATTTTCGGAACAATGCCACAGGTAGAAACCGTTACATTCCTCTGACTGATGCCAAGTCCGTTTTCGTCGGTAAGTATCCGGATAAAACGGACAAGATTATCATAATTGTCCATCGGCTCACCGGTTCCCATCACTACCACGTTTGCCACCCGTTCTCCGGTATCTGCCTGTATCCGGTAGATCTGGTCCAGCATCTCGGAAGGTTTCAGGCATCTGGTCAGGCCTCCGATGGTAGAAGCACAGAACCGGCAGCCCATACGGCACCCTACCTGTGAGGAAATACATACAGAGTTTCCGTGATGATATCTCATAAGAACACTCTCGATCACATTTCCGTCTTCCAACTGGAACAGGTATTTCCTGGTTCCGTCGATTTTTGAAATTCTCACATCTGCCTGGCTGAGTGCTGTGATCGGATAAACCGACAGTTTCTCGCGGAGGCTTTTGGAAAGATTTGTCATTTCATCCCAGGAGGTAACCAGCTGCTGATGAAGCCATGCATAGATCTGCTTTGCGCGGAAAGGCTTTTCGCCAATCTCTGTCATCAGATTTTTCAGTTCCTCCATTGTCATGGATTTTATATCTGTCATTTTTATTATTTCCTTCTGAATCTGGCAATAAAGAATCCGTCTGTCTTATGTATCCCCGGCAGAAGCTGCAGATACCCGAGTTTTGTGGATTTGCAGTGAAGTTCTTCCGGAATATACGGGTCCAGACTTTCCAGTCGAAACGGATAGTTCTTTAAAAACCATAATACATTTTCTTCGTTTTCCTCACGGGCAATGGTACAGGTGCTGAAGATCAGTGTTCCATCCGGCTTCACATATTTCGCCGCCTTATCCAGGATCATTCTCTGGAGCATTACAATTTCTTCCTGTTTCTGTGGTGTTGCCCGATATTTGATCTCCGGCTTCTTACCGATAACTCCATATCCGGAGCAGGGTACATCTGCGATAACGATATCCGCTGCCTGCTCGGAATCCGGATCATATACGGTCGCATCCTGAACCTTCGCATCTACATTGATCACACCGGTTCTGTGGATATTCTCCTTGATAAGGTCTGCCTTATACTGGCTTACATCCCTTGCATCCACATTTCCATAATCACCCATTTTATCGGCAGCATGAATACTTTTTCCACCCGGCGCCGCACACATATCGATAATGTAATCGCCCTTTTTCGGACTGGCTGCCTCTGCCACCAGCATGGAGCTGATATCCTGCACAAGGATCTTTCCCTGGAGGAATGCATCCAGTGTCAGGATATGATTGTAATCCGAAATCTTCAGGGCATACGGAAGGTATGGTGCCTGCTGTACTGTCACTCCCTGTGCTTTCAGGCTTGTAACAATCTCCTTAAGAGAAGCCTTATGCGTCCGGCACCGCACAGTGATCGGTCTTTCTGTCAGAAAATCTTCCAGGATCTTCTCGGTTGTCTTCACACCGTAGGCAGCTTTCCATTTTTCTACAAGATATTCCGGCATGGAATATTTCACAGAGAGATAACGTACCTCGTCTTCCTCTCTGGATGGAAGTTCCAGTTTTCCTATTTCCCTGGCAATCGTGCGAAGTACACCGTTAACAAAAGGTTTCAGATTATAAAAGCCTTTTCTCTGTGCCAGCTTTACAGCCTCATTGCACACAGCACTGTCCGGAACACTGTCCATAAATTTCAGCTGATATACCGCACTTCTTAAAATCTCACGGATCTGTGGTTTCATCTTATTTACAGGAACCTTGGAAAAAGAATCGATCACATAATCAATGTAGATCCTGTATTCCAGGGTTCCCTCACATACTCTCGTTATAAAACTACGTTCCTGTTTTGGAAGGAACTGATATTTGGAAAGGGCATTGCGGATCGCAATGTGGCTGTGCTCGCCTTCCTCCTCAATCTCCAGCAGGATCTCAAGAATCAGTTCTCTTGTATTTACTCCGCTGTTAATCACGATCTCTACCTCCTGCAAGGATAATCAGTCTCAGAAGCTGTAAAATCGATGCTGCCAGAGCTGCCACATAAGTAAGCGCTGCCGCTGTCAGTACTTTTCTTGCTCCTTTTTTTTCATCTGTACCCAAAATCCCGGTACTTTCCAGCATTTTCAGCGCTCTGGAAGACGCATTGACCTCAACCGGCAAAGTTACCAGCTGAAAAAGTACTGCCAGTGAAAACAGAACAATTCCCAAAGTCACCAGAGGACGGATGGAAAAGATCAGTCCCGCAATAAACAGCGGCCAGGAAAGCTGTGAGCCGAAATTTGCCACCGGCACAAGGGCGCCCCGGATAGCCAGCGGCGCATATCCTCTGGCATGCTGTCCCGCGT
>ENA-OPDJ01001252-OPDJ01001252.1-human-gut-metagenome-genome-assembly--contig:-NODE-1252-length-14421-cov-2.422873_pt1 | contig 14421 bp, 10 predicted proteins | sample MGYA00241621_ERZ501505 | MGnify/ENA primary metagenome ERZ501505 (study PRJEB25962, sample SAMEA2042624) | human gut metagenome | biome: human gut; feature: human-associated habitat; material: faeces... | reverse complement strand
CAGAAGAGTCCACCCTCCAGACTGAATTTAAATGGTTTGTTGACGATCTTGCCTTCATGAACATTGTAATGTTTCATCAGACGAAGACCTGCCGGGCCATCAGCAAGAACGATTCCCGGAACACCGTCTTCCAGTGCACAGTTATTTGTCTCACCTGCAGAACCTGGTACGGAAATTCCGGCAGAGCCAAGGTTGCTTCCCTGTCCTTTGCCCGGATCTCCACTTGCCAGTGCCACCAACTTCTCTGTACTTAAGGTATCCACAAATTTGCGTGCCTCTTCCGGTACACATTCTACGTTGGAACGATACTCTACCACACGAGTCTCCACATCTGCTGCTTTCAGTTCCATGACTGGAACTTTCTTTTCTTCTGCTGTTTTCAGAAGAGCTTCCAGTTTCTGATTCATCTTCTCAGAAGACTGTTTCATTTCCTCCAGCTCTTCTTTCAGTGGGCAGATGTTTTGTGTTTTTGTAAGAACAACTTCTTTATCAAGGTTCAGAACTGCACACGGAGCAGAAGCTTCCAGGCTGTTTCCTTCCCAGATCACATATGTACCTTTTTCCAGAATCCATGCAGCTTCTTTTTCACTGTAAGAAGTCAGCTTGTCCAGTCCGATCTCGAGAGTCAGTTTTTCGCACTGTCCAGGAGCAAGAAGTCCTGTCTTTGCAAACGCAACAAGACGACGATATTCTTTTTCCAGTTTTCCTGCCGGACAGGTTGCATAAAGCTCTACAACTTCTTTTCCACTATAGGTATCGCCAGTATTGGTGACTTCTGTCTCTATAACAATTTTCTTATTCTCTTTCAATTCTGTTGCAAGAACCTTTGTCTCAAATGTTGTATAAGAAAGGCCATATCCAAATCCATATCTTACCGGAATATCAAAGCTGTCAAAGTAGCGATATCCAACATACAGACCTTCTGTATAATACTCTTTATCTACATTTCCGTTATTGTGAGAGAATGTCTTGCTGTTCGGATAATCTTCGTATTTATAAGCCCATGTATCAGTCATCTTACCAGATGGGGTTACTTTACCACTGATGATATCTGCAAATGCATTTCCGGCTTCCATGCCAGGCTGCACGATCTGAAGAAGAGCTTCGATATTTGAATATTCATCCATAAAGGAAAGATCTGCCAGACCACCTGTATTGACGGCAACAATGACATGCTTATACATGCTGCAGATATCAGAAAGCTGCTGTTTTTCCTCTTTTGTCAGATAATAATCTCCTTCTGCGTCGAAGCGGTCTGCGCCTTCTCCCGCAACACGACTGAGGATATAGATTGCCACATCTGCATCTGTCTGTGTGATTGCAGCTCCTGCCGGCATTCTGAATTTGGTTGTACTGTAAATATTAAAGAATCCCGATACCTGATCCTCCAGTTTGGAAGCTTTTTCTTCGATCTCATCGCGCCATGCATATCTTGCTGCCTGGTACTGTCTGTCATAATCTTCGATCCAGTCTTCTGTTGTAATCTCAAATCCGGCATTTTTCAGACCCTGGAAAATTGTAACAGTCTCACGCTCATTCACATCACCGGATCCGGTTCCTCCTTTGATTGTTCTGGAAGCACCAACTCCATAGAGAGCAACTTTTGTTCCTTCCTTCAGCGGAAGAAGCTGTCCTTCATTTTTCAAAAGTACCATTCCCTCTGCTGCAGCTTTTCTGGCAACTTTGCGGTTCTCCAGTTCTCTTTTCGTTACTGTATTATCTGTTGTGCCTGTGAAATGTCTTGTCTTGATTGTTCTCATTCCACTGTTTCCTCCTCTTCATAAGCTTTAAATAGATCTGCAAAATAAATTGCTGCAAGATATGCCGGTCCCGATAATCCGATCAGGAAATCTACCGATATGAAACGATAAGATACTGTCAGAAGAATTGCCGGGATCAGTGTCAGTATCAGCATCAGAACTGCCTGCGGAAGTTTGCCGACGCAGAACAGCAGGGCATTCTTAGCTGTATTTTTTATTGTATTATCAAAACGTGCCAGTACTGCAAAAATATGAATCAGTACCATTGCAAAGATCAGTATGATCACAAAAAGAATCACACGGTATACCGTTCCAAATGTTCCTGTAATGGAACGAAGAAGCCAGATGTCGAAGGTCATAAATCCGATCAGCCCTCCGAAGATCAGCCACAGAATCGTCGCCTGTTTAAAGTTAGCCTTAAATGCTTTGAAATATTCTGAAATAATCTTTCCATCTTCTTTTCGTGCCATTCGCATGACCATTGTATATAACGCAGTCATGGATGCTCCAAATGTAAAGATAGGGATGGAACAGATCAACGTCAATATATTCAATACGATCAGATTCCCAAGAGCATTCAAAAAACCTGCCAGTTTTCCGTCCGGTGCAAAAATTCCCATTTCTGTATACCTCCTGTTATTCCATGGCTCCTGCAAGATACAGGAGATATTTTACCGTTTCTTCTTTGTGTGGTGTATTATAAATAATTCCAACCGCTGCTTCTGTATCTGTACTGGTATAGCAATTGTCTGCCTTAAGGACCGGAAGATCATCTGCCATAATACCAATCGCTCTTCCGTCATCTGTTGTCAGAAGCTTATCTTCAAGTACTGTCATCTGCTCATCCGTCAGACAGTCCCTGAGATCCATCCAGGTCTGCGAACCGTCATATTTTACAAAATCATCCTTTGTCATGCCACACACATCCAGAAGCTCACTTCCGATATCAGCCATGAATTTCGAAAGGCTTGTCATGGAATAGCTTCCGGAATCTGTTCCCTGAAACATCAGATTATTCTGAATCTGCACCTGATATTTCTTTGTATCAAGCCCGGAAGCTTCCATATATTCTTCTGCCATCTTCTCACTGCTTACATCTGTATGCGCATCGATCAGCATAACGGAAAGTACCATGTCTTTTGCCGTCAGGGATGTGATCAGGAAATATAAGACCAGCACCACCACGATCATACCCGCAAGAAACGGCAGTTTATAATACATCCAGAAGTACTCCAGATTGTTCTTTATTTTTGATTTTTCCAAAAAGCAACTGCCTCCTCCAGCCAGCCCTGAGCTTCACTTCCAGTTCCAAGTCCAAGTCCATGCAATCCATGTTTTACACATTTCAGCTGGTTCCTGACTCCGACACAATCCAGTATTTCTTTCATTGCAACTGCATTATCTTCATATGGAATCAGCTCATCTTCCATTGTATGCCAGATAAATGCCGGTGGATAGTTACTGGAAATATGATCAAGTACTGTAAACTCATTTCTTTTGGCTATATAATATTCTTTTTCTCTGTTTTTTCCAAACATATCTTCTGATAATTGTTGTTTCTTCTCTTCTTCTGTAAATTCAAGATTTACACAGGCATATCCAAGACCAAGCATTTCCGGTTTTGGAAGATCTGCTGTTTTATATCCTCGATTATCTGTACCAAATTCAGCCGTCAGATGTCCTCCGGCAGAAAATCCAACTACTGCATATGAGTCTTCCAGTTGAAATCTTTCTTTATTTTCAAAAATAAACTGTATTGCTCTGTGCAGATCTTCTTCACTTTTATCTGCTGCATCATCTGTGCCTGCCCTGTAATCCAGAACAAATGCATTTATTCCCATCTCATTAAGCTTTGCAGCTACTGGAAATCCTTCCATCAGACTGCATACTCCATTATAACCGCCTCCCGCGATTGAAATCGCAAAAGGAGCCTTTTTCCCTGTCGGAAACCAAAATAATGCTGTATTTTTCTTTTCCGGATCTTCATTTTTTTCTTCATCTGTATAAAACTGCTGCAAAACTTCTGTATCATTATAACATAATTCTGCCAGTCGGTTTAAACCATATGCCATATCATCCGGATTCCATGAAGGCGATACTCTCCTGGCAATTTCTTCCAGCGTGTCTTCTTCATCTTTACCCCATTCTATATGTTCAACTGCTTCCGCAAACGGCTTATAATTTTTCGCCTCTTTTACTGTTGAATTTCTGTCAAATATTTTTTCCATTATTATCTTGGCCCCCATATAAAATCTTCTTTTATAAAATCAATGGGCCGGCGTAAACACCGACCCATATATAATTCTGTGTAAAAGCCATCAGCCTTTGACTGCTCCTGCTGCGATTCCGTTTACGAACTGTTTCTGCAGTGCAAGGAATACAATGATCAGAGGCAGTGCACAGAGTACACATGCTGCAAACAGTATATTCCACTGTGCAGGGTTTTCCTTGTCACCAAGGAACTGAAGCATACCTACAGGCAGAGAATACTGCGCTTTCTTTGAAATAAATACCATTGGATAGAAATAATCGTTCCAGATCCAGAGTCCCTGTGTAATAACGCAGGATACGATTGCCGGCTGAAGAAGCGGGAATACTACAGAAGCAAAACGCTTCGGAAGGCTGGCACCATCGATGTATGCAGATTCCTCAATCTCAACCGGAACACCCTTCATAAATCCTGCGAACAGGAATACGGAGAACGGAAGGGAACAGGTAATAAACATGATCATCGGTGTGAAACGGGTATTTGGGATACCCAGTCTGTTCAGTGTCTGAGCGATCGGAACGATAACCATCTGAGATGGACTGATCAGACCTGAGATGAAGAAATAATACAAAAACTTCGCTGTTTTTGTTTTGATACGTCCAATCGGGTATGCTGCCATTGTAGCAAAAATTACAACGCAAAGTACAGAACCAGCAGTTGTCAGCACACTGTTGACAAGTTCCATTGGATAGTTCATATTAGTGAACGCCTGTTTGTAACTTGCCAGAGTAAATTCTGAGAAAAGAAGCAGTGGAGATGCCTGATTTCCCGGAGAACGAAGAGAACTGGAGAATACGATTACCAGTGGTGCAATTACAATGATACAGAACACGATGATTGCAAGATAGATTAGGAAGCTCTTTGGTGTCAGCTTCATATATCCTTCTACTTCGCGTGGCTCTTTTTTCTTTCCGAATGCCATTATAATTCCACCTCCCTCTTATTCATATAAAGAAGCATAATTACTGTGATTACGATAATAAATGCGAATGCCAGTACAGAGAATGCACTTGCACGACCCATCTTCATATCATTAAAAGCGGTTTCATATACCTGGAACATCAGGGTTTTTGTTGATTTACCAGGACCACCGTTTGTCATGATAAAGGAATAGTCGAATGCCTTCAGGCCGGAAATAACAGCCAGAATAACGTTGATAGTTACCGTAGATGAGATCAATGGCAGTTTAATCTTGCGGAACAGCTGCCATTCTGTACATCCATCGATACGTCCTGCTTCCAGAAGACTTTCGTCAACTGTCTGCAGACCTGCCAGATAGATGATCATGGTAGTACCAAATGCTTTCCATGCTTCAACGATCGCGATCGCATAAAGCGCAGTCTTATAATTACCAAGCGGGTTGAACGCTGCTCCATCCATTCCGAACATAGAAAGAAGACTCGCGATCATACCAGAACCTGGCATATATACATAAGACCAGATAAATCCGACTACGATTGCACTGAACAGTGCCGGGAAGTATGCACAGGTACGGAAAAGTCCCTTGAAATGAATCTTTGTATTAAGGATCATTGCGACTGCAAGACCTACCACATTACTAAGCAGTACAGTTACAACTGCATAGATTAACGTATTCTTCATGGAGTTGGTCAGTGTACCGTTATTTAATACTTTGAGATAGTTTTTCATTCCAACGAAATCAAAATTGTAGTTGACACCGTTGAAGTTTGTCACACTGTAATAAAAAAGCTGCAATACCGGATAAATCCAGAAAATCAGGAAAAATGCCAGTGCCGGTATCAGAAAGAAATACATCTTATTGGTAAATACCAGAGACGTGTTTGCACCTTTTTTCTTCATTTTTGGTTGTGCCATTCCTTTTCCCTCCTAGTGAAATGGAACTGCCCTGAAGCTTACATAAAGTTCCAGGGCAGTGATAATTATATTCTTACTTTACTAATGGTTAAGCCCTATTATTCGTCCAGAAGGTCTTCGAATTTATCCTGCATTCCTTCAGTGATATCATCGATTTCTGTTCCCTGACCGCCAACCATTTCACTGAACAGATTTAACATTTCGTTTTCTGTTCCAGCCGGCCAAGCCTGGTTGCACCAGTAGAAAGCTTTACCGTCATTCAGCATATCAACGAATGGTTTGAACAGATCATAGTTTGGAGCAGAATCTGCACCGTTACCATATGTAGCGATGATCTTTCCTGATGCAAGGTATGCATCCCACAGATCAGACTCACCATCCATCCAGTAGTCAAGAAGTTCTTTACACTCATCTACATGTTCAGATTTGCTGTAGATACTGTATCCTGCAGAAAGGCATGTAGCTGTATATGTTCCGTCTGTTCCTGGAAGTGGGAAATATCCTCTTTCGAAGTTTCCTGCAGCACCTTCTGCTGTAAGAGCTGTTACATTGAAGGATCCGTCAAATGTCATAGCTGCTTTGCCATCGATAAAATCTGTGATTGCCTGAGAAGCACCATATCCAAGAGATTTGGAAGAATCAATGTATCCTTTGTCATACAGAGTCTTGTACATTTCAAGAACAGTATCCCATGTTCCTTCATCTGTGAAGCTTGCATCGCCCTCTCTGACCTGTGTATCAAAATCAGCGTTCTTGGAATAGATTTCATCTGCTGCCAGCTGATACAGACCAAACTGCATTACATACTGATCTTTGTCACCCATTACGATCGGCTGGATTCCGGCATCCTGTAATTTCTGGCAGTCTTCCAGGAATTCATCCCATGTCTGTGGTTCGCTTTCGATACCAGCCTGAGCAAACAGATCTTTGTTATAATATGTACCAAGGATAGATACACCTGCTGTATCTGTTACAACATCTCCGTCATAAGTAACAGAAGCAAGGCTGTCCATTCTGTCTTTTACATTATCAAGATCATTTAAAGAAGCAAGATATCCTGCATCTGCCAGTGCGTAGCAGGAGTTCTGTCCAGCATACATAGGCTGTGTCAGAATGATATCCGGGCATTCACCGGATGCAAGTTTTGTTTTCAGAGAGGTGTAGTAGTTGTCATCCGGAAGTTTTGTAACCTCAAGTGTTACGTTCGGCCATTTTTCTTTTACCAGTGCCGGTAACTGTTCTGTTTCGAAGTCGTTGTCTGTTGCAACACCGGAAACCATCATTGTAATTGTGATGTCTCCTGCGTTTTCGATTGCTTCATGATCATAACCATCTGCTGCAAATACCGGAACTGCTGCCGGTACGGTAGCGCATGCGGTAACGCCTGCAAGAGCAACTGCTGCCATTTTTTTGAATTTCATGATTAAATCCTCCCTTTCACGTTTTCGTGTCCTTGTTTTGATGTTTACATTCTAACACAGGCATGGTACACTTTTGTTGGGTCTAATGGTATACTTTTTTTAGATTTTATTGTCGAGGTAAAAAAATGAAACTACGTACAAAAATATTTCTGATATTTAGTATTCTGGCTACCGTTCCACTGGTGATTTTCACCGCATTCTGCTATAAACGCTATACAGAAACAACCTATGAGCGGATGAATGTCATCTCTTCGCATCTGTTTGAAAATGCTCAGAATGCAGTTAATGACACTTTAACCAAAGTTCGACAGACAGCTGGTACTTTTAACTTTTATTATAATGATGGTTCCAGTATTATCAGTGATCTAAAGAATTTTAAAGATTCTGATTCACCACCGGATACCTATGAATATTTCAGGATGTCCCAGACATTCAAACGCACCTGCCAGAATCTTCTGTATTCTGATCAGGACATTTATGGCATCTATATCTTTACTCCATCCGGTTATATTTTTAACTGTACAAATGGCGAAAATGGCACGATCCAGTCTAATTACGACTTCCAGAATGCGGACTGGTATCAGGATACCATGGAACTTGATGGCGCACTTTACATAAGCGACAATGCAGTTCACGACTGCTTTACAGGAGACAAACAAACAATCTTCTTTGCACAATGCCTGAAAGACATCTACACTCATGAGGTCGTCGGAGTCCTGATGCTGGACTGTAATTCCCAAATGCTGGATCTGAGTGCCGTCAACACCATGCCGGAGGTCACTTTACTTACTATTGATAATACAAAAACCAATGATGTTTTGTATACTAATTATAATGAACTTCCATCAGATTTTGTAAATACCGGAAACAGCATATGGCATACAGATCTCAATCTCTCACCACTGCGCCTTACTATGGTCATGGATTATACAAACCTGGCTAAAGAATTCAATATTACAGCTGTGCTGATCATACTCATCTGTGCGGTATGTATCACCGGTTATATTATTTTTGCTTATATTATCTCCCGCTATATGGTACGTCCTGTAGAACACCTGAGTCATAAAATGTCCTCTCAGTCCGGACACTCTCTGATCCAGTCTACACGGTATCTGAATCGGACAGATGAGATCGGTACGCTGTATAACGAATATAATGCCATGGTGGAATCGCTGAATGCAGCGGTCAAACAGGATTATCAGGACAAGCTTGTTCTTCTGGATGCCCAGATGAAATCTCTTGAAGCCAGAATCAATTCACATTTCCTGTTCAACACACTGGAAGCGATCAACAGTATTGCTGAACTGGAAGATAATGAGACTATTGCCACTATGTCGCTTGCTCTTGGAAATATGTTCCGCTATACCCTGAAGACGCAAAGCGAGCTTGTGACTGTTCAGGATGAACTCGGCCATGTAAATGACTATGTTACCATTCAGCGGATCCGATTTGACAATCGTTTTCATCTGGATCTGGATATCTCATCTGAATATCTGGATAACAAAGTTCTGAAACTGATTCTCCAACCCCTGGTTGAAAACGCACTATATCACGGTCTGAATTACTGTACTACCGGAGATACGATCACCATTCGTGCATATACCGAAAACAACTGTCTGATGATAGATGTACATGATAACGGACAGGGAATGGATATTGAAACACTTACAAAACTCCAGAGTTCACTCATGGAAGAGGCTTCTTTTACTGAACTTGGGCACCGCAACAAGCAAAGCATCGGACTAAAAAACATTCACAGTCGAATCGAACTGTATTATGGCAAAGGCTATGGACTTACTGTTACCAGCATTCATGGTGAATGGACCAACATACAGATCCGGCTTCCTATTCTGAAATAACAGGAGGAGAAACATATGTATACTTATATTGTCATAGACGATGAATCGCTCATCCGCAAAGGCACCATCAAAAAGCTTCAGCCCATGGAGGAACAGATTACCTGTATTGGAGAAGCTGATAACGGCAAAGCTGGAATCGAACTGATCCAGGAAGTGCATCCGGACATTGTGATTCTGGATATGCAGATGCCGATCATGGGTGGGAAAGAACTGCTTCCTTATCTGGCTGAAAGTTATCCTGATATGCCACTGATCGTTATCAGTGGATATCGGGATTTTGACTATGTAAAACAGGCAATTTCCGCAGCTGCCATCGATTATATTCTGAAACCATTCAGCAAGGAGGCAATCCAGGACTGCATTTCCCGCGCGATTGAACGCCTGGAAGACAGCCAGACCCTTTCAAGAGTCACAGACAGTGATGAAGAAAAAGAAGCCGCCTACTATGACTATGATATCCAACATCTGACCAATCTGATCCTTGGTTATCATGTCGGAGAAGGTTCCATCTCTTCAAAACGCCTGAATTTCATCAATGATACCCATCAGCTTGTCCTGCTCACTCTTTATTTTGAATCGCCTTCACAGATACAGGAAGTTAATATCCAGCACTGGCTGGAAGATGGTGGTTTTGGTGACCTGGCTCTGTATCTTCCAAATACCGCTTCAAATCAGATGGGCTTCCTGATTCTTTTTATGCCAAATACAGAAGTGATTCATTCCAGGCGACTGGTTGATCAGATTTCTTCTGCTCTTACCGACTATGTGCGCCATCTCCAGAATTCTCTGATTATAGGTATCAGTCAGCCACATTCTGATCTCAGCGAATTACATGATGCTTTTGAAGAAACTTCCGCTGCTCTGAATCGCCAGAAACTAAATGGAGACTCCGAAAACATCTTTTACTACAAGGAGGCGGCAGAACCTCGCTCCTTTATATGGGAACAGGAAGAGGAATTCCTTTTTCGTGTGGAAGCAGGAATGGCTGCCGAGGTACAGGATCTGACCGAACAGCTTTTTGATCTGATGGCCAGAACTTCTGATTTCTCACTTGCAGATGCAAAATACTACTGCTATTATCTTTCCGGACAGTGCCGTAATATCCTGAATTATTACCTGAAGCAAGAAACACCAAAGTCCTCCAACAGTATCCAGAATGTGGTCAATTACATCTTTTCTTTGGAGGAACTGAAGGATTATTACTACCAGTTTTTTATGAATATCACGGAACTTCTGAAGGCTGAAAGCATTTATTCCGGTGATGATGTGGTTGAAAAAATCCAGACCTACATGCAGCACAACTATCAAAAAAATCTGACGCAGGACTTTATCGCTTCTCTTTTCTATCTGAACAGAAGCTATCTGAGTACCCTGTTCAAACAGAAGACGGGAATGAAGTTTGTTGATTATCTGAACGAAGTCCGGATAGAAAAATCCAAAGAATTATTAAAAGATTCCAACCGTAAAATGTATCAGATCTCCAAAGCGGTCGGATATGACAATCCGAAATATTTCTTCCGGATATTTAAAAAGAAAACCGGCATGACCCCGGAACAATACCGGGAAATGTTGTAGAACAAAGCGTTTTTATGTAATAGGAACATTACGGAGTAATTTCCTATTACATAAAAAAGAGTGTAAATCCTGTGCTAAATTGTCAGGATCTGCACTCTTTTTTATATTCAAAACTTTATTTAACAATCATTCCTGTCTTTCTGTCACTGAACAGTGCAACCTCGATCAGGAAAATCACTCCAAGGATCAGCTGCTGAAGCTGTGTAGGCATCATCAGCATGACCAGTCCACTGGATAATACTTTGTACGTCATAACACCCAGAACGATGTTATAGAATTTAACTTTCGCACCACCATTTACCGGCATTCCGCCAAGTACCAGCGCGATCATGATCTGTGTCTCCAGCTGGTTTCCGGATGTAGATGTCACAGATCCGACCTTGATCGCATTTACAAATGCTGCAAGACCTGTAATACATCCGGCTGTCATAAATATCAGCATTTTTGTACGTTCTACACGAATACCTGCATATCTCGCAGCAGTCTCGCCTGCACCGATTGCTTTCAGTCTGTAACCAAGTCCTGTATATGTAAATACCAGATAGACGATCACAAAAATGATCACCGTAAAAGTCAGCATAAACGGAAGTGTATTATATTTTGAGATATCACTGACTGCATATACCGGTGAATTTGTAGTTGCATAAGCACATACTCCACGGAACAGATACATACTGCAGATTGTCACGATAAAACTTGTGATCTTTCTTTTTACATTGAAATAGCCATTGAGTAATCCAATCAGTCCGCCTGTGACTACTCCGCCAATTGCTGCAAGGATCATATTATAATGTGACAGCCAGCATACTACGATGGATGCCACACCAAGCATAGATCCCTGTGAAAAATCCAGACCGCCCATTGTCATGACCATAAAAACACCGATTGATGAGATCAAAAGCATGTAAGACTGGCTTAAAAGCAGAGAAAGATTTTTAGGTTGGAACAATCTTCCGTCTGTCAAAAAAGCAAATAAAACACAAATGATCACAAATCCTGCTATAGGAAGAACCGTACGCACAATGGGACGTTCCAGAAATGGTACCTGTTCAGCTGATTTTTTAGTTGTATCCATTTTTTTACCCCCTTAAATCATATTGTCGATCAGATCGGTGTCTTTGAGTTCCGGAGAACGAAGGAACTCACCATTGATCTTACCGTCTTTCATGACGAGGATCAGGGAAGCGTTGCGGATCGTAGACAGGCGGTGTGCAACGACAAAGCTTGTACGACCTTTCATCAGGTTATCAAATGCTTCCTGTACCTGCAGTTCGGTACGGGTATCGATACTTGAAGTCGCTTCGTCCAGGATCAGCATTGGCGGCAGACAGAGCATAACTCTTGTGATACACAGGAGCTGTTTCTGTCCCTGGCTGATGCTGTCCTCATGCAGGACGGTATCAAGTCCCTGCGGAAGTCTGCGGATGAAATCCCAGCTTTTTGCCTCTTTTGCTGCCCAGATGATTTCTTCATCCGTGGCATCCGGTTTTCCGAAGCTGATATTTTCACGGACAGTACCGGATTTGATCCAGGTATCCTGAAGCACCATACCGAAGCTCTTTCTGAGCGAATGTCGGGAAAGCTCATCGATCGGTTTACCGTCGATACAGATCTTTCCGGAATCCACGTCATAGAAGCGCATCAGGAGGTTGATAAATGTTGTTTTTCCGCATCCGGTAGGACCTACGATCGCAATACGCATACCAGATTCAACCTGAAGGTTAAAGTCTTCAATCAGAGATTTACTCTTGTCATAGCTGAAATCTACGTGGTCGATATCCACATTTCCATCCACCTTCTCAAGTACTTCAGAAGAATCGTTTACTTCTTCCGGTTCTTCTAAGAGGTCAAAGATACGTGTCGCACATGCAAGGGCGTTCTGCATTTCCGTGATTACGGATGTAATGTCGTTGAATGGCTTCATGTACTGGTTCGCGTAAGAAAGCAGTACGGAAAGACCGCCGACAGTCAGGGCTCCAAGCGGGATCAGGAATGCACCTGCAAGTGCTACGGCAGCGTAAATAATGTTGTTTACGAAACGGGTGGACGGATTGGTAAGGCTGCTGTAAAATACGGCTTTCTGGCTATATTCTTTGAGTTCTTTATTGATCTCATCAAAACGCTTTGAAGCCTTGTCCTCATATCCGAATGCCTTGACAACCTTCTGATTTCCGATCATTTCCTCGATTAGAGCAGTCTGTTTTCCACGGGTTTCACTCTGCTTTTTAAACATGGTAAAAGAGCGTGAGGAAATAAATTTTGCCACCAGGAAGCTGAGTGGTGTCAGAAGGATGACCATCAAAGTGATCCACACGTTCTTGGAAAACATGAAGATCAAGGTTACAACAACGGTCACAACGCCGGAAAATAACTGGGTAAATCCGAGCAGTAATCCGTCAGAAAGGATATCAGTATCAGCAATGATACGGCTCACAATATCGCCGGTGCTGTGCTGGTCCAGATAAGAAAGCGGAAGCTTCTGGATGTGGCGGATTGCCTGGGATCGGATATCCTGTACAATATGATAGGTCATGCGGTTATTGACAAGGTTCATGATCCAGATTGCGGCTGCAGCGATCACTACGAACAGAAGAATCTGCTTCAGATAGAGCCACATCTGGGTAAAGTCTACATTGTGCGCTGCTACGATCTCATCAATCGCATTACCGAAGAGAACCGGCACATAAAGCTGAAGAACCACTGATATTCCGGCAAGGATGATGCTGAGGATCAGGAGGATCCAGTATTTTCCGATATATTTAAAAAGCTTTTTCATTACACTGTCTTTTTTCATACCTACATCTCCCCTTTTTCATATTTTGCACGGTCTTCCGGGAACTGTGAGAAATAGATCTCACGATAAACTTCGCAGGATTTCATAAGTTCATCATGTGTACCGGATCCGGCGAGTTCTCCATTATCTAATACTAAAATCTTGTCTGCCTGGCGGATGCCTGCAACCCTCTGGGATACCAGGAAGGTTGTTGTCTCTCCTTCCAGTCCTGCGAGGGCTTTCCGAAGTGCTGCGTCAGTTGCAAAATCAAGTGCGCTTAAGCTGTCGTCGAGGATCAGGATTTCCGGCTTTTTCACAAGAGCGCGGGCAATGGTAAGACGCTGACGCTGTCCACCGGAAAGGTTCTTTCCGTTCTGCTCGAGCATGAAATCAAGCTGTCCGTCTTTTCCTTCTACGACTTCTTTTGCCTGTGCAACTTTCAGTGCATCCCAGATCTCGGAGTCAGATGCATTTTCATTGCCCCATTTCATGTTATCGCGGATGCTGCCTTTGAAAAGGACGGAGCGCTGCTGTACGATTCCGACCTTGTCGTGGATTTCCTGATTGGTGAGCTCTTTTACATTGCGTCCATTCAGTTTAACGGTTCCGCAGGTTACATCATAGAAACGGGAGATCAGGCTGACCAGAGTGGATTTTCCGCATCCGGTACCACCGATGATACCGACTGTCTGCCCTTTTTTTACAGAGAAACTGATATCAGAAAGGCTTGATGCACCGGCACCTGCATAGGTGAAGGATACCTTGTCGAATTCGACTTCATTTGCAGAAGGATCTGCCTTTGCAGAAGGGGTTTCCGGATAATGCATGGTAGTCCTGATATCCAGGACACCGGCTACACGGTCTGCACATGCCATCGCCTTGTTCAGTGTAATGATCAGGGAAGCCAGCTTGATCAGCTCGACGATCA
>ENA-OPDJ01001251-OPDJ01001251.1-human-gut-metagenome-genome-assembly--contig:-NODE-1251-length-14430-cov-2.567026_pt1 | contig 14430 bp, 8 predicted proteins | sample MGYA00241621_ERZ501505 | MGnify/ENA primary metagenome ERZ501505 (study PRJEB25962, sample SAMEA2042624) | human gut metagenome | biome: human gut; feature: human-associated habitat; material: faeces... | reverse complement strand
GAGTAAGAAATGGAAGCTCGAATGGAGCTTCTTCCTTGACAGCAACGGGCGGAGGAAATATGCTGAGCAATGCCGCCGTTGTCTCCATCCCTGCAAGCAGAGTTTTCGTGCTGAAATCATCGCGTGTCCCTTCTACGCATCCAAGCGGACAGATAGGAAGGAAAATATGTCGTGATTAGGGTTGAAAATCGCGTTTTTTATGCCCTGTAAGCGGCACTGATAGGGTGCCTCGTATGTTTTCTTGTCTGCGCCCTCAACAACCAAATTGCCGGGATAAAGGTCGAATTTTAACCAAAAGCGAAGAGCCTCAGTCGGTGCCCATTTGCGGGTGTCGGCTGAGGCTTTTTTTCATTTTACTTTGCCGGTTCGTCTCCTTGAACAGGACGCTCATTTTTTGAGTTTCAAACCGTCCTTAAATGCTTCGCCGACGCGCTCCGTCACTTTGTAATACCCGTGAGTGTATGGATCAAATGCAATAGCATTCACCAAGGACATATCAAGCTTTCCGTCCACCATTACGCTTTCATCGGCAGTAACATTCACAACTCTACCGATAACGCCACAACCGTATTTTCCGTCTTGATACTCGATGAACTCACATTCCAGACAAAGCGGGAACTCGTTGATCACAGGTGCATCCACTTTTTCGGCCTTGCTGGCAGTCAGGCCACTTGCAGCAAGTTTATCCGATACTCGATTGCCGGATTCCACACCAAAGTAATCCGCCTCCGTCACATGAGCAGCATCCGCTATGCTGACGGTAAAAGCGCCCCGAGCCTTAATGTTTTTTACAGTCTTATGACTCTCGGTAAGGTTGAGAGCGACAGTATCTCTTTCCTGCATAGTTCCCCATGCAGCGTTCATAACATTGACACTGCCATCCTCATTATAGGTCGCAACCATCAGCACCGGCATCGGGAAAATACCTTCGGTGATATTCAACTTGGTTCTCATAACTATCTCTCCTTCTGATTTGCATTATTGACATGACCGTATGTCTTACTTATAATTATATCCAGAAGAGAAACAAATTCAAGTACTGGCAATTAAGACAGGTACTTTCTATGAGGTAAGTGATGCTATGATACAGAACTACATTGAGAACGCCAATTTTGAAGATACCGGTTTTCATTACGCACTCTCCCTCATTTCCGGCAAGCATAAGATGGTAATTTTATATTGCCTGATGGAGTATAGGGTGGTACGGTTTAATGAGCTGAAAAGGTATCTAAAAAACATATCAGACAAAACCCTCAGTACAAACCTCAAAGAACTGGAAGCCGACAATTTGATCATAAGAACAGAATATCTCCAAATCCCTCCAAAGGTAGAATACAGCTTGAGTGAGCGGGGAAAATCATTGATGAAAGTGCTGGATCAGTTATGCTTATGGGGAGAAGAAAACAAACCAAAAGAATGAAAAAGCTGTCACTTACAACTGGACAGATAGGGCGGAAAATATGTCGTGATAAGGATTGAAAATCGTGGCTTTTCTGCCCTGTAAGCGGCGCTTGAAAGGTGCCCCGTATATTTTCCTGTCCGTGCCTTCATAACCTGAAATGTAAGGATAAAAGTTGATTTTTAATCAAAAGTGAAGAGCCTCAGTCTATAACCTTCTGGTTGTCGGCTGAGGCTCTTTTTTCTTGGAAAATGTTTATGAGATATAGGATGTAAAGAAGACTCAATGGTCATTCAAACTGGAAAGGCTGTCAAAGAACCTTTTTAGTTTATCGAGGCTGTTTGTTTTATTCTTTATGGGGAGGGATTCCCATACAATGTCGTGATATTTGGCAGGAGGGTCATCTCGAAGTCGTGGGTCAATGATACATACGATTCCTGTATCGCTAAAATTACGGATCAGTCTGCCTATCCCTTGTTTGAGTTTAATTATCATTTCAGGAACACGGACATCCATCAAAGCGTCCTTAGCAATGGATGCTTTGTATTCTATAATCGGATCAGGTACAGGAAATGGAAGGCGGAAAATCACGACATTAGAGAGACTTTTGCCTTCAATGCTTATGCCTTCCCAGTAAGCGCCTGTCCCGAGCAGAACAGAGTTGGTATCTTCTCTAAATTCATTAAGAATTTTATCTTGTGATGAACCGGGTTGCTGCATTAGGACCTTGTAAGGCAAGTTTAGTTTACTGAGGATGGTATAAACTTCCTCCATATCTGTTTTCGCAGTAAACAATACAAGAGCCTTCCCACCTGAAATTTCGAGAACTTCAAGCAAGCGTTGTACGCCTTGTTCGATAAAAGCTTCATGTTCCTGAGTGGGATGGGGCAGATCGTCACAATAATAAATCATGGAATGCTCATCGTATGGATAGGGAGAAGGCTTCGGTTCGGATAAGCAACCGCGTTCATCCGTCGGAAATCCTGTATTACCGATAAAATAGGAGTATTGATCTACTAATTCTCCATTACTTGCATTGGTCATGGTTGCGGAGGTCAAGATTACTCTTTCTTTCCCGCTGAAATACAGTCGATTGGTAATTTGGCTGATATTCTTTGGGCAATAAACAAGCTCTGCATTTTTCCCTTTTCGCTCAATCCAGAGAAGATTGCTATCAATTTGTTCGATCATTTCTGCAAGGCTTTCGCTTAGGCTGTCCAATTCGTCCGATGCAGCAGTTGTTCGACTGCTGTAATCAAAGCTGGTGTAAATCTGAATGCTGAGAGCAACACTTTTAATGCTTTCTATCATCGCTTTAAGAAGGGCTATGGAGTTTTCACCACCATCAAAGAAAAACCGATCCGCGTATCTCATATCTTGCCGCGAATGGTCGATCTGTTCCTGCATCTGTGCTTTAAGGCGGTCAAAAAACACGCTAATTGACTTCTTCGCGTCCTCGACATCTCCATAGATGTTCTGCCTATCAGCCGCCTTGACTTCATTGGTTGCGCTTTTAATAAGTCCTAATAGCATTCCTTGATTGATGCGTTTTGTGGTGGCGCTTCGCACTTTATCATCTAAGTTGTGTGCTTCATCCACAACAATAAGATCGGCCTCACGGTTAATAAGGCCATCCTGCCAGCCTCGTATTTGTTGAAGATGTGCAGTCAGGAAGTCCTGGTTGCACAGGATAATTCCATCGGTATATTTTATTTTCGAGCGAATGGCATGATAAAGGCATTTCTTTTCACAGCCACTACAATTTCGCATACTGAACCGTTGTACATTGACTTTATCCCAGATATTCTGCGGTAAAGTTTGTGAAAACTGCTTTCTATCCTGAAATCCACTTTCAAGACCGATTTGCAGTTCATCAGGAATTACTGCATCCGCTGTATTTATGTGCTCATCAGCCCGCTTATGACAGAGATAATGAGTTTGTCCTTTTGCAAGGATAACTTCCGGTTGTAGATTGAGAAGCTTCATCACAATGTGAATATCATCCCAAAGCTGTTCTTGTAGCGCGATAGTTGATGTAGCCACAATAACGGGCTTTTTCATTCTCTTGTTATACAGCAAGACCGGTACCAAGTACCCAAATGATTTTCCGATTCCGACTCCGGCTTCTACCGCAAAATGCTGATCATGAATAAGGGCATCCACAATCTCAAAAGACATATCCTGTTGGCCTTCTCGCATCTCAAAACCGTTGGCCGGTGCAATATCCCAAAAGAATGAAGTGACTTTTTCGCCGATTGCTGTTAGGTCAGACTTTCTTTTTTTCTTTTGCTCTTCGGGTGTGTTAAATCCGAAATAATAGCTCATGCTCATCCTCATTTCGTGCGCTTTTTACTATCTCATCACAGTTATATGGCTCGCTGAAAAAACGGAAGAAAGTTCATCTACCGTTCAGTTACTCGACGCCTAGCGCTTTGAATACTGCGTCCTCGGCGCTCTGATAGAAGATGAGATTGAAGCATCCGATCAACTCTGAGGGGACAGTGCCAAGGTCTGAGGCTGATGTAATGGGCAGTAATACTTTCTTTGCCCCGCTGTCGAGGCAAACTTGTAGGGCGTTTGCAAGCTCATCCACCTTGATCATCGTACCGGCGATGCTGATTTCTCCCAGTACAGCCAAGCTGCTGACAGTGGGCTTGTTCAGGGCAATGGAAGCCAGTGCGATCAGCGTCGGAAGGGCAAGCTTACTGGTCATGCCGATGCCTTGCAAATCCTGATAATTGACGATATAGTCCTTTGTCGTGGTGCTGATCGTCCCGCTAATGTGTCCGGCATTTGCTTTGAGGAAGTTGAAAGCAGTATTTGTAGCCTCTCTTGCCTCGCGTTCGGAACCAATACCCGTGCGCTCAAACTTGCCGTTACCGGGAAGCATCTGAGATTCCAGCCGGAACACGCCAATCATGCCGGATTTTCCCTGCGAAACTGTATAGACCTGACCGGGATTGCACATTCCTTCTGGGATCAGCTTACCGCCGCCTTGCTCAGGAACGGATACATAGTATTCCTCAAAACTGTCCTTGTCGATGTAGGAGAAATTCACATCATAGAACTCCATGCCTCCCAGCTTTTTCAGCTGTTCCTTGACGCGGCGGCGCATCTCAAGGGCAAGCTTCAAAATCTCTTCCAGTTGCTCTTTGGAAAACTCTCCATCCGGGTAAACAAGCTTCAAAAGTCCACCGACCATCTTCCGAACCGCTATGGTATCACGCTGGTTTAGGTTGGTGCCTAAACGGAAATATTTGTCCAGCGCATCTCCATACTGCTCTTTGCGCAGCTCCCGGATGAACTCAGCGAGATAGTCGGAGATAAAACCGTAGTCGTCTGTAAAGTGTTCTGGTCTGAACTTCGGGATCTCCCAGCCGGGGATATAGCAGTGGATTCGGTCAAGAAATGCCGTGTCCGTCCCCATCTCAGGCGGGAAGGGGTCAAAGAGGCTGGATGTTTTCAGCAGTACATCCACACTCTGATTGATATTGCCTACAAAGACCATAGAAGCACTTGCAGCCTTTTCTTCCTTGCCACGGGCGAAGGAACCGGAAGCCATGTAGTCCTTCATGATCTGAATGCCGTCTTTGTCCTTGAAATGGATTCCGGCAACTTCGTCGAAAGCAACGCAGTCCCAAAGACCCACAAGTCCTACGGTTTTCCTGCCCATATTGTAGAACAGATTCGCAACGGTTGTCTGACCGCCGGAGACAAGGATGCTGTTAGGTGAAATCTCCTTGTAGATATGTGACTTGCCAGTGCTGCGCGGTCCCAGCTCGCAAAGGTTGAAGTTGTTCTCTATCAGAGGCAGAAGCCGAGTCAGCAAAAGCCACCGCTCGCGGTCATTGAATTTGTCCGGTTCCATGCCGATAGAGCGCAGCAGTACCTTGATCCACTCTTCTTCGGTGAAGGCTTTCCGCCCCTGCTTCAACTCGTTGATGTCCACATGGGGCATCTGAATAGGGGTCAACTTGTGAATTAGAATTGGAGAACGGTGCTTATCCTCTTCCACATATTCGTACTCAAGCTGAACAATGCACCAGATCCCGCCACAAAGAAGCCGGTCATACTTGGTCGGATATTCCTCAGAAATGGGGATATTCTTAATGCCCAGATTAGAGAACTCCGCCTCATAGCTGTCCGTCTTGATGTTCAGGTTGACGGTGATCTTATCAATCACGGTATAGCTGCCCCGCTGACGCAGTACAGAGAGGATCTTCTGGGCTTCGTCCGGGCGTACATAATTCTCTGCCAAAATATGTTTGACATTGTTTACGCCAGCCTCAATGACCTCCGGATCATCTGAGCTACAATACTGCCCCAGAAGGAACTCAAGGACGTAGACCGGCACATTTGCGCCCTCTTTAATCTTCTTTGTGAGGTCTTTACGGACAATTCTGCCGTCGAATACCTGGCGCAGCTTGCGGTTGATCACCGCATTTGCGTCCTCGACGGCATTCTTTTCCATGAAATCGCTCATCCTCAAAAACCTCCTTTACAAATCAAATCCAAAGTCATCTGCAAAGGCAATGTCGATATGGAACTCTACTTCCTCCGGTACGTCCGTATCGTTTGCGATGACTAAGCGGTATATCTTTTTGCTGTCGTAAGCTCCTGCTTTCAGGTTAAAGCGCACCCGGAAGACGCGCTCAGAAGCATTCAGGCTGGTTCGGTCTGCAATTACGGTCTGTCTGTCGCTGACCGGAACACCCTCATCATCTGTCATGTAGATCGTATAGGCGCAGGGCTGCACTTTGTCGCCAACCGGCTGTCTCTGGAAGAAGTCGAGAGAGAATAGAAGGTTTGAAACCTTTCGGCTCTCGCTGAGCAGCTTCAATTCCGCATTGGAAACCTCGACATACTTCTTGCTGCTTGTACGGAGGTTCTTAAATACGACGACCGGCACGCAAAGCTCCTGCAAGCTCACGCCGCCATGCACATAGTTTTCGCCTCCACCGGAAATCTTGATTCGGGTGGAATCCTGCGGTGTATATCCCTTGACCGGTATGCCGCTGATCTCACCGTCAAGCTGCACCGGAAGCAGATATTCACCCGTTGCAGATGGCTCGGTCAGAGCATAACGTCTTCCTACCTCGTACACTTTCCCCGTGAAGGTATTCTTGCTGATTTTGTCACCTTCGGTGAGAGGACGGTAAGTATAGAGAAATCCGTGGTCAGACGTGATGAAAATGTCCGTCCCCTGCATATCGTTGACGATAATGCGGAGAATATTGGAAATCTCCTGAATGGTATCCTCGCAAGCCTCGAAGACTTTGTTCTCCGTCGGAGCTTTATCGCCAATGGCATCTATGGTGTTATGATAAATGTAAACCACTTCTTTGCCGCTCACAAGCTCACGGCGCTCGGCACGTTTCATGTTCAGAACGTCCGTGTATTGGACAGCCACACTGTTCATGTTCGCAGCACGGAGAACCTTGCCACGCTCATCAGTAGAACGGGTGGGCATTTCGTCCACGAGAACATCCATGCCGTCATTGACAGACAGCTTTCGCCCCGGAAGAAGAGCCGCCATACCGAACTTTGTGATTGAGGGAAAAACTGCTTGAACAGCATCGAGCTTCGCTGTTCCCTTGGTTGTCCGGGTGATGGTATCGCATAGCTCCGCAGCAACTTCATATCTCAGAGCGTCGGATATGATCACGAAGGCGCGGGAGTTTTTCCCCGCAAGCGGCTTAACATAGTGAGAGTAGAAGTCTCTTTGCTTGCCAATCTCGGACACATAACCCAATGTGGCAAGGTTGTCAGAAATTGCTTTTGTCCAGCAGCCGGTCAGTTCCTTGAGGAACCAGTTCTGATACAGCCCCTCAACGTAATCTGCCGCGTGTTTCAGCTTGTCTTCCAGAAGTACATTGCTGTTCTTGAGAGTGCAGCCGAAGGCATAGTGGAAGTGCCGATAGAAGCCATCCATCTCATACGCCTTTTCCGTGTAGAGCTTCCAGATTGCTTTCGGTTCTACGATATGGAAGCCTGCTGCATTCTCCTGATAAAAGCTCTGCATCTTGGCGATGTAGTAGAGGCAGTCATAATAGTTCTCGAACCGCTCAATCCATCCGGAGGTACGGCGATTTTCCGCAGTTTTCAGCATCAGCTCGGTCTTTACCACATGATCTGCGATTTCAGAGAAGAAACGGCTCAGAATAACCTCGTGAATGGACGGGAAAATGTCTGCTGTCAGCAGCGTTTCAATATCCTGCTTTTCAAATCGGGAAGCAAGATGCAATTCCTGTTCCACACTGCGGCACAGCTCCCAAAGTGCATCGCTGTCCTCGCGGTTGCGCCATTCGTGGACGATGCTGTAACAATACGCCTTATTAGAATCGGAGATGAAGCGTTCCAAGCCTTTGAGAACGCTGGGATTCATTGTTTGCGCAAGGGCAGTCAGCAGCACATGAGCGGAGAACAGGTCAAGCGTTTTTCCGTCCTCATGGATATAGCCCGTGTACTTGCGGACAAGCTGCCAGAAGGCGTCAATGTTACCGAACTTCTTGATATTGCCGAGGACGGCATTGTTTTCCTCATCCTGTCCTGCAGAAAGGACAGCAATAAATACATCCTGCGCAGAGCCGCCGTTTAGTCCTGCCAGCACAGCCATAATGTCAATATGAAGCTGCAACGGTGTATGGTATTCTCGCCCAATTCTTTTCAGCCTTTCAATCCGCTCTTTGCTGTCAAAGAATTTTGCGTACAGTTTTACTGTCTTGCGCATAGCCGGACTCGCCTCAATATTCAGCTCATTCATGCGCGTGGAGATGAGGTCGGAACGGTATTCTTCACTGAATTTTTCAATATCCAGCAGCCAATTATCCTTTGGGTCAGCATAAGAGAAGGGATTATAAATCAGGTAATTGCCTGTTAGATCATCGTGCAGAAGCAACTTCTTGACAGCAAAGTTGTTCGTGCCGGTGAGCTTGATGACTGTCACATCAGGGATAGAAAGCTCATCAAGCATGGACTCGAACTCCCGATCCTCGTCCTGCCAGAAGATGATCCGCCTTTGATAGAACTCAGGCAGAGGGGCGGCAAAACGCTCTCTGAGTGTAAATTGGATGGATTCTGTGGACACGGCGCTTTGCCTCCTTTATCTGTTGGAATATCTCATTTTGCAATTCGAGCAAAAGCGATCTCTCGCCATGCTGCCGTTGACAACTGGATACAGCTTTTTATAATTTGTATAACAGGCTGGACAATAGTTGATGTTCTTTCCTGCGGCAATCTCTGATTTCCGAACGAGAAGTCCGCTCTCCAGCATTTCAATGTCATCATCGGATGTCTCAGCGGTAGACTCTGCTTCATTTGGAACTATACTCAACACATCATCAATGAAACGATCCCGCTTTTGTTCCCAGACAACATCTGGCTTTCTACGCAGACCAAACTCTTTAGCGATCCGAGCATAAAGCTGATTCAGTTTGTCTTTGACTTCAACGCGGTCATTGTCAAGTTTTATTGCAATAACATTGTTGTTTACTACTCCAACCATCTGACCAAAGCTAAATCCCGGAATAAGGAGAGATGTATAGTCGCTTCTCAATGCCCATGCCGCGCCCATTTCGTTAAGGCTGACAGCACTCTGATAATAACTTGGTGAATGTACAAAGATGACATGAAGGTCATATTCGAGGAACTGTTCTCGCAAATACTCAAAAATGTCCCTTCCTACCGGGATGTCATAACCGGGCATTGAACTGCAAAAGAGTTGCGTCTGATCCAGTCCCATATCATCAAGCAGCGCGACAATTTTCTCGACATAGGGCTTATCCTTCGTTGAATGGCTTATAAAGATTTTTGGAGCCTTTGTCTGAGCCACCTCTGACGCACCTCCTTCTGCGTAGTATTTTTCAATGTTACCGCGCATTGCGAGCAGCTTGCCTTTCAGAGCGGTAAAATACTTTTTGTCATTCCAACCGTCGTAATGCAACTTTGCACATTCCAAAGTGTCCGCTACAAAATGATCGCCCATCCGGTCAACAATTTCCTGTAATTCGAGCTGTATATTTTGAATCCATATCTGAAACTCAGGAACATCGCCTATTTCATCTGCCGAGGGCATAAGATAACCGGAGGAAGAAGGTGTGTGGTGAAACTTCGCTTCGATGGTATCAATTTGCGAAATGAGTGTAAGAAGATTATCTTTCATAATGCCTCCCTCACTTTATCTTCGCCAGCACATCGGCAAACAGCTCGTAGTTGTGCTTCACGCCATCATCGAGGTCGATCTGGATATTTTGATCGGCAAGATGATGGATTTTCTCTTCGTACTTCTGAATCTCAAGAGCCTGTTCTTGGAGCTTCTTCTGCTGCTTGGTCAGCTTCACACGCTCCGCAGCTCCGGCGTGTTCGATGGCGTCCGCGAGGTGGGTGAGCTGGGTGCGATAACGCTCCTGCTGCTCATGAACGTAGTCGGTGCGCATCCGGGCAAGAAGGTCACTCTGGTAGCGGTGCATATAGATCAGAGCCTTGAAGCCGTTCTTTTTTCCGCTGTCGAAGAGCCAGTAGATCGGACGCTTGCCCGAACCAGTAACGGAGTATGTGCTACAATGGTCAGCATAGAAGTCATTCAGGAAGTAGCTTCGGATGACCTCGCGGGATGTTCCCTTGCCGCCGAGCGCATCTGCGATAAACTTGAGGTTTTCTTCCAGCGTTTCCTTGCCGTAGACAGTTTCCACCCACTTCACAAAGCGTCCGGTGATGTCATCGTCGAAGTAGTCATCATCGCAGATGGGAATGATATTGTCACTGTCTGGAACATAAGTGCAGTATTTCGATGGATCCCAGTTCCCACCAGCGCAGACAAGCCCCGGTTCGTCCAAAGAGTAACGACCGAACATACAACCGACAGCGTAGGAAATAAGCGAATGAATATCGCGCTGCAAAATTGCTTTGCGAATAGGAATATCTCGTTCCTCAAATTTTATTTCCAAATCGTCAAGTCGATAGATTGCCTTAAACAGCTCATTGACAGTTGTCTCGTTTGACAACAGTTCATCAAATCGCTCTAACTGGACTGCTTTCCATGCGGCAAAGGCGTCTTCAACTCTCGTATGACCGACAGTTAGAGGATGCCGCCTAAAGGTGTAGCTCGTTTCAAAAGAGTCCCAATCATCTTTAGCAAGCTGGACAGAGCGCTGAGTAATGTCAGCAATCTTGTCCTTGTCTTCAACTAAGATTGGCAAAGCCTTGATGTCCTTTACTTGCAAGTTAATTGAAGGGTTTAGGACACGGAAATACAACTCCGCAGTCTTCGAGTTTAGCAATGCGAGAAGGTAGTAGAGATTATCTTCAATTGCGATAGATGGACCACCTTTGTCAAAAATACACCCTTTGGGTAAATATCTAAATCCTGTCCCGCGACTTGTGACCGCTGAGTATGTCACGCCTTCACGGAACCAAAAGTGTTCGCTTAAAAGGTTGGAGGTCTTATTTGTCGCGTAGAAATTCCTTGCAGAGTCTCGCCAGTCTATGACCATTTCGAGATTCCCGTAATATTTCCGATAGTCTCCTCCTTTTGCATAAAACACCCAGTATGTCTGACCCACCTTATCGGATTCAACTTCCCAATGATAACGCAAGTACTTTTCATTGTTCCCCGTGATGTTCTGAGAGCCAGTAAATTCGGCGTACTGTTCAATTTTGGACCCTTTTTCAAAGTTATCAATAAAAGCGTCTTCTACCCAATACGCATAAGTAAATCCGGGGATCACTTTGAAAGAATCTGTGCTTTTCTCGGAATAGAGGCTCGGATTAAAAAATTCCTGTTCCTTCTTTGCGGAATCTTTTACATCCACGAGTCGGCAAAATCTCGACTTTCGTCCTGCACAAGAAGTGTTTTGAAACACAAAGGCACAAGTTTGAACCACATCATTTCCAATTTCCTCAAATGCTTTGATGCCGAGGTGTAGAAGGCTAACTAAGGAGCGAGAAGCGAGTCTAACTCTTAATCCATCATAACTGCCTAAGAACATCCAAGTGTGTTGAGTAATCATTGCCTGAAAACGGTTTTGCTTTGCAAACATTCCACATCGCTCAATAAAAACTGCAAACATATCAGCTTTACAGTCAGCATAGTTGGACTTCACATAGTCATTAACACGCTGGCTTGCATTACTTAATGCCATATACGGCGGATTTGTTACCACCACATCATACTTTTGCGCCATAACCTCCGCTACTTGAATTAGCGGAAGGATGCCATTTAGCACAATCTCGCGGAACATACTGATGTCAGCCCGCACTTCCTCCACTCTGGCATAGAGGGCGGCGAAGTCAACCTGAGAGATATTCAGGATGGAACCATATTCCTTTGCATCCCGCAGCTCGTCCATCAGCGTTCCAAAGCCTTTTTTGAGCTTTGAGTCGTTGTTGGTGAAGTATTCGACGGAACTGCTGTCCAGCCCGTTGCTCTCTACAATCGCATACACATGAGGCTGAATACCACGGGAGAAGATGCGGCGGTCATACTGCCGCGCCTTCATCATGACGGCAAAATAGGCAAGCTGCGCCGCACGGTCATCAATATCGAGACCGTAGAGGTTGTTTTCAAGAATGCTCTGCGCAGCGTCGCGCTGACTATATCCGGTTGCCTCATAAATCTGCATCAGCACATCAAAGGCATAGACAAGAATATGACCGCTGCCCATGCAGGGGTCGATGACCTTGATGTCTTTGACATCCAGCGTGGCGTACTCGTTCTGAATCTCGTCAAGCTGCTTGCGTACTTCCTGCGTCTGTTCTGCTTCGGGCAGATAATACTTCCAGCCCATTTTGTCGGCAATCAGCTTTTCCGTTGCAATGCGTTCAGATTCCGCTTCGTGCCAAGTCATTTCATCCAAGCCGCGACCATCCGCATAGATGCCCTCGTTCTTGCGCTTGTCTACATAGATTCTGCCAAGGCTGTTTTCAACCATATAGCGGACAATCCAGTCCGGGGTGAAGAGCTGCGTTGCAGAAGGAATGCGTTCCTTGGTGATCTTTACATTCTTCTTGAGCAGAGCAAAGGTGTCATCCTTGAGTTCGGAGTTGTAATACTGGTACAGCCAGCCGATGATCTGCACCTGATCCGTCCAGTCCTTTTCGGGAATATCCGCAACCATGTGACCGAGAACGCTGTCCTGTTTCAGAATGTTGTTCGGCAGCAGAAGCTCGGTATAGCCGCCCATTTTCTCAAACATACGGGGAAGAGGGTCGTTCAGTGCGTTGCACTGCGTCAGCAGCAGATAGCGATAGAGACCTTCGGTGTCGTTGCTTTCGATATACTCCGCAACTTTCTCCCGGTTCAGTCCCGGAAGGTCAAGGTGCAGGACATCACTTAAAATCTCCGGCTTGAACGCGCCGGTACTGTCGGAAAAGACACGAATGTGGGAGGGCAGATAGTTGTTGACCTCCATAAAGCGCAGGGCAATAAAACGGTTGAACCAAGTGTAGGCAACCTCTTCCATAACCTGTGTATAGCCTTTTGAGCGGATCTGATCGACAAGCTCTTTGCGCTGTTTCTGCTCATCGCCGGTCAGTGCGCGTCCGCCCACCGTTACGGCGTTTGCCTCGCCGCAGCCTTCCTTCGTGATTCCATACTGATAAGCTCTCTGCGACACCTGAGCGATCAGCTCGTTCCGCGCCCAGATTGCAAATCTTTGTATTGCACCTTTATTCATGCTCGTTATCTCCTAACTATGCGTGTATTACGCTTTCTCTTGCCCCAGTTCATCAAACATCGCCTTAACAGAGGGAGCGTTCTTTGTCAACTTCTTGATGCTAAGGTCTTCCGCTTTGTTGTTTGCAAGACGAAGATTGTTTTCAGAAGAAAGAAGTGCTGCCTTTGTCTTCTGCAAGTGGTCGATTGTTTTGTCAATCTCATCAATCGCCGTTGAAAACTTCTCGCTTGCCAGCCGATAGTTTCGGGCAAAGCCTTCCTTAAAGGCGTTCATGTTTTCCTCGAAGTTGCGGATGTCAACCTGCGGGTTGCGAACAATTTGAAGCTCCTGCCTGTATTGCAAGGAGTTTTTTGCCGCATTCCGCAGCAGTGTAATCATCGGAATGAAGAACTGCGGACGGATAACATACATCTTCGGGTACTTATAAGACACATCCACAATGCCATTGTTATATAGCTCATTGTCGATCTCAAGAAGAGAGACAAGGATTGCGTACTCGCAGCCCTTTTCGTTTCGGTCCTTATCCAACTCTTTGAAAAAGTCCTCATTCTTGTGCTTGGTGGCGGTTTCATCAGCCTCGTTCTTCATTTCAAACATAATGGAGATGAACTCCGTACCATCTTCTCCGCACTCACGGTAAATGAAGTCACCTTTGCTGCCGGTTTTGGCGTCGTTGTCTTTCTCAAAATAGGCGTTTGGAAAAGCCGTCATTCGGATCGCATTGAATTGTGTCAGGCAGTGCTGCTCCAAACTCTCACCGATCATCTTTGTTGATTGCCGTGCTTTGAAGTCTTTGTAATACTCAATCTGTTCGTCTTTCAGCTTGAGCTTTTCTTCATACTGCTCTTGAAGGGACTTCTCGCTCAAGCGGCTCTCAGTTGCCTTGTTCTTTAGTTCGCCCTTGAGGTCGGCAATCTCAGTTGCCTTTTGAGATAATTCCGCATTCTTCTGTTCAATCGCCTCTGCAACAGCAAGTTTCTTTGCCGTTTCACTGGCGTCAAGTTTGGCTTGCAGCTCTGCTATTTTTTGATCCTTCTCAGAAATCTCAGCATCTTTCTGGGTGATACTCGCAGTATGCTCTTTTTCCTCCCGCAAGCGAATTATCTCAAGCTCCTGTTCGCGTTGAGCATCCAACTCTTTTTTGCGACGATCAAGCTCTTTCTCGAACTCTCTATCACGCACCTGCTGTGCAATCTGGTCGTAGCCGCTTTCATCGACTTGAAATACTTCACCGCATTTGGGGCATCTAATTTCCTGCATACCATTCTGTCCCTTCTATAATGTTATCAGTTAATCTGCACACCGTCGCAGCCTTCCAATGTTTTCATCAGCTTCTCGCGGATTCCATCGACGTACCGG
>ENA-OPDJ01001249-OPDJ01001249.1-human-gut-metagenome-genome-assembly--contig:-NODE-1249-length-14438-cov-2.204408_pt1 | contig 14438 bp, 13 predicted proteins | sample MGYA00241621_ERZ501505 | MGnify/ENA primary metagenome ERZ501505 (study PRJEB25962, sample SAMEA2042624) | human gut metagenome | biome: human gut; feature: human-associated habitat; material: faeces... | reverse complement strand
AGTGATTCTTATCCGGCAAGAACGGGTTCTTGTGCTCACGCAGGCGATGCAAGACCACACGGATCACGTCCAACAGCGGAACCAGTACCGTAGAGAAAGCGATCACCATGTACGGGTTGGACAATGTCGGAGAGACCTCGTTCGTCACGCTCATGTGAATGATCAGGAAACTGATCACGTAGCCCAGCGTAAGGCTGCCGGCATCCCCCATGAAAAGCTTATGTCCACGGTTGGCGTTACCGAACACGTTGTAGCACCAAAAGGGCATAAGGATACCCAGCGTACAGATCGCCAACAAGGCGTAAACATACTGCCCACGAAGAAAGAATATCACGCTCAAGACCGACAAGGCGATACAACACAGGCCCGAGGCCAAGCCGTCGATACCATCAATCAAGTTAATGGCATTTGTTATATATACCACGATAAACACCGTGAACGGCACCCCTACCCAAACCGGCACCGAGTAAATACCGAACAAGCCACCAAACGAGTCGAACCAGTTGCCTGACAGTACCAACAGAAACGCAGCGGCGATCTGCACGGCGAACTTATAGCGGTAGCCTACACCGACCAGATCGTCGCAAACACCCACCAGATAAAGCAGCGTCATGCCCACGAACAGGAACAGGTACTCATAAAGCATATTGAATGACAAGCTCGAGGTATCCATATCCCAAAAGTACAGACGAAAACCGATCACCAAGAACATCGACATCAGGATCACCGGAAAAAAGGACAGCCCACCCAGACGAGGAACCGGCATCGTATGCACCTTACGGGTGTCCGGGACATCATAGAGCCGTTTCTTATGGGAAATCACCAAGATCCTCGGGATGATCACCATGCCGAGCGATACGGCAAACAGGAAACCGAATAATAGAAACAAAGATGTTTGCATGATCCTAACGTATAAGATTAATTCTTTCCTTCATCCATCTTCCCCCGCATGTAAGCGATATACCGCTCCACGGCTTCATGGGCCAGCTGGCGGAACCGATCCTCGTCATCCAGATGTTCCCAAAGGAGATCCAACAGGCGGGCATAGATGCTGAAATGCATGTCTATACCTTTTTTAAAGCGTTATAGGTACTGCCGCCCATACCTCCGGTTACGCAGACGATGGATTTGGTCAGCTTGGTGACTTTCAGCAGCGTGTCGATGTAATCACCCAGACGGGGAAAGAATTGTTGTCGGTACATATGTGATAATCGTATTAATTTCTCTGAAATCCGTACGTGTGGGGATACGGCAGTCCCGATACCTCCCGGTCGTGCCACGACCGGTAATCTTCCGCGGGGAAAACGGGGACGGTCAATCGCTTATAATCCGGCTCGTCTATCCGCAAGATATGCTTGCGGGCGTACGAACGCAGCGAGCGATCCGTTACGGACACCATCACGACCGGAAACGGATACCCGAACAGGCGCATCGGCGTGGTCTCGCTGTCCGGGAACGCACGACGCAACTGATAGGCCGAACGCTCGAAGGCGACCCAGTAAGGCCCCGTACAATATAGGTGCATGGAGGTATGGTTCGCACGCTCACGTTCCATGATCTCGCACAAATGGTCGTTCAGCAACGCCACCAAACGAACGCCGGAAGGAAGGGTAGACATCAAATTTGAATTATGAATTTTGGATTATGATTTAAACTGTCAACTGCCACTTCTCAACTGTCAACTGATTCGTGGCCCAGCCATCTATCATAGTCGCCCAGCCGGCGGATCAAGGATAACTTGCTTTTCTTGGGCGAGGACTCACCCCGCCAAGGATCCACCACCTCATGCGCCATCTGCCGGTAAAGGGCGCTGTCCGTGCAACCGTAGAGCGTCACCAGCAACAAAGCACGGGATTGCGGAGCTTTCACCACCGGGAGCATACCACGCATCGTGTCATGCAAACGTGTGAACTCCTCCTCATCGCCCAACAACTTGTAGGCAGAAAGAAGCAATGAGTAGATCTTGCAACGCATCACGTCCGTCTCCGCACGGAGCGAACCGTAGGATCTCAACACCTCACGGGCCAAACGAGTATCCTCCTCTGATACGTTGCCGGAGGCATGGTAACGTCCCAAGGCATCGTGCAAGCCTTCCCGCAGGCGGTCGTTGTCCAGATGGGTATAGACGTGCTTGCCCTTGGTGTTCAGCTCGATCAGCTCGTACTCGCCCGGCTTCACCTCCAACAAGGGGACCCACATGCAATCGAGGATACGAGCCATCACATCTTTATGACCGCCACCCGGCTGGATCACCACCTCCGCCTCCATACCGGTAAAATAACCGGACGTGATACGCACACGGTCGCCCTTCAGCAAGCGGTCGCTGTCCGGTACGTACACCGGAAGCTCGTTGGAATAAGATTCCGCCACCCAACGTAAATTCCCCATCTCGTCATCCGACAGATAAGGGAAATGAGTCATGCCTCCGGAAGAGACCCGGGGAAGGAAATTGTATAGGGGAAGCGTGCGCTTCATCTGGAAGATCTCCTCAACCGAGGACCGAACAAACACGTAGTTGAACAGCAGGGGTCGTTTCGTGTTGACCATCTTTCCGTCCACCTTCCTCACCTCCACATAGGAGGGGGCGAAATACTCGAACAACGTCTCCCCACGACGCTTGCGCCGGGAAAGCTCGGCATCCAAGCTTTTAGCGGGGCTGATCCTGTCGCGTCGTGCCACACCCGTAGTAGGAAGCGTGAGCACGTACCAGCGTACAGTCTTCAGGTCATGACGCTTGCCAACTCGCGCCGTACCCCTCTCCGAGCGACCGTCTCTCAAAACATTCATCATTATGATTATCTTTTCCTAAGATTATAGCAGGATCTCCACTCAAGCCTCACGACAATTCAAAGCCCTACCAAGAGAACCATATTTACTCCTGATAAACAACACTTTATGTCTTTAAAAATGGCTTTTCTGAAAATCACCATCGCTTGAAATATTAAGCTACTCGGGAAGTAGCTTAAAAGGTTGGAAAATGGTTATTACCCAGTTGTAGAGACGGGGCGTGCTCCGTCTCCCACCGTCTGACAGTAATTTAAAACATCTTTTAGAGGGGATGAGACGGGGTATACCCATCTCTACAAGAATGTATGTTCGATTTTAGGGGGGGACGTGATGATTTCGGAAATACGAGGCCATTTCGTCTCTATTGCCATGTCTATACATCAGAAATAAGAACGAAGATTTAAAGAGAATTAAGGTTGAAACACAAACAAAGCCTAATATTTGCTTGTGTTATGTTATTTTTTACTACATTTGCGGCATGAAATGAACGCTACTCGCCAAGTAGCGTACTTTTCTTCACCCTACTTTCGGCGCATAATTATACACACTCTCGAAACAAAGTTTGTTTACGGTCGAGAGCTTTTCTAAAGAGAAACTCTTCAAGTATATTTGCGTAGTCTTGATAGATTTATGCCCTAACAGTTCACTGATCATCTCAATCGGTACGTTTTGCTCCTTCAAGGTCGTGGCGAAAGAGTGACGAATCGTGTATGAGGTAACCCGAGTACGAATACCGATGGATTCCGACAGTGTTTTCAATCTGCGGTTAAAACCTCCTAATACGGTATTATATTCCTTGTAGGCATCCTCACCGGTCTTCATTCCCTCTAAAAATGGAAACAGATAGGGCGAATCCTCGGTTGTATCGGCTGCCAACTCATTCAGCAGCCCTTGTGCCTCCGCTGGGATCTCCACCTGTATAAGGGATCCGCTTTTCTGCCGATAATAAGACAAGATCCCTTCCTTGATATCCTCCTTTCGCAAATGCGCCAAATCTACGAAAGCCATCCCGCAAAACAAAAACATCAGGCAAAAGGCTGATTGAGTCCTCTTCTGTTGCGGATCTGTCACTGGGCTTGTCATCAGCAAGCGCAGGCTTTCCGAAGGCAACGCCTTTTTACGTTTACTCTCAACCCCCGTAAACACATTCTTAAACAAATGAGGGATATAGGCAGCCTCACCCACCTCTACCGCTAAATTATAGATGTGACGAATCCGGCGCATATAAGTAGATACCGTGTTACGAGCACATCCCTTGGCCAACAGCCAAGATTGATAACGCAAAAGTGTATCCCGATTAATATACGCATAAGGAATCTCTTCCCGGCCACAAAAACATTTAAACGACCTCAACGCATCTTGATAACTCTTCGCCGTGGAATAACGCTTTTTCTCACGCAGGCAGGTGATATACGTAAGTACACCCACCACAAAATCATTCTCATTCATACTTTATCTCCTTAAGAATTAATACATAAAAAAATCCTCTATCTCTCCGTTTACACAGGAAAGATAGAGGATCTTCATAAAATCCTTAAAGAAATATATTATTTTCCGGCTTTCTCAGCAGCAGCTTTCTTATTGATCTTCTTCTTCTGCAATTCGTAAGCGATAGGAGTTGCCACGAACAGAGTAGAATATGTACCGATAATGATACCTAATAAGATAGCGAACGTAAAGCTTCGGATCGTGCTACCGCCCAAGATGAAGATACACAATACAACCACCAACGTAGTCAATGATGTATTAAATGTACGACACAAGGTAGAGTTCAACGCATCATTGATCACTTGATAACGATCACGCTTCGGATACAAAGCGATTGTCTCACGGATACGGTCGAATACAACCACGGTATCATTGATAGAGTAACCGATAATCGTCAAGATAGCTGCGATAAACGTCTGGTCTACCTCCATTGAGAACGGAAGAACCTTCCATAACAAGGTATAGAAAGAAATGATACACAATGTAGTCGTAGCAACAGAGGCGAACGCACCAACAGAGAATGACACATCACGGAAACGAAGCAGGATATAAGCGGCCATACAGATCATGGCGAAAATTACCGCTAAGATAGCGCTATTCTTGATATCGTCTGCCATGCTAGGACCCACCTTCTGCGAACTCTGTATGAAAGTAGTCGTGAACTCATCTAATGTAGTTCCTTCCGGAAGTAAGGATTTCACGCCCTCAAACAATTTATTCTCGATCTCTTGATCTACCGTAGGATCGTTATCATTGATCTTATAGTTGGTAGACACACGTACTTGATCCGCTGTACCGATCTGGATAACACTAACAGAACCGTCTAACTGAGCGTCCAGCATATTACGAACATCGTCAGTCTTCACCTCTTGATTAAAACGAATCACGTAGTTACGTCCACCCGTGAAATCGATACCGTTATTCAAACCGATCGTCATCATGGAAATAGCACCCAATACGATAATAGCGGCCGGAATCAAATAACCGACCTTGCGAGCACCCAAGAAATTGATCTTCGGGTTTGTCAGCAAGTCTTTCGTCAGAGAAGTCGTGAATGTCACGTTCTTCAATTTATCTTTCGCTAACAATGCCTCATAAACGATACGAGTCAAGAACACGGCTGTAAGGAATGAAGCGAACAAACCGATGATCATCGTCGTAGCGAAACCACGGATAGGACCCGTACCGAAATAGAACAATACGATACCGGTAATGATAGATGTCAAGTTTGAGTCGAAGATAGCGGAGAACGCATTGCTGTAACCGTCGGCGATAGCCTTTCCTAAAGACTTACCGGCACGAAGTTCCTCTTTCGTACGCTCATATATCAATACGTTAGCATCGACTGCCATACCTAGCGTCAACACCATACCGGCAATACCCGGCAAGGTAAGAACCGCTTGGAAAGAAGCAAGGATACCCATCGTGAAGAAAATGTTCAATACCAAAGCACCATCGGCGATCAATCCCGGTACCAATCCGTAGAATGCGCACATATAAACCATCAACAGCACCAATGCCAAAACGAAAGAAATCACACCGGCATTGATAGCCTCTTGTCCCAAAGACGGACCAACGACGTCTTCTTGAACGATATGTACGGAAGCAGCCATCTTACCCGATTTCAATACGTTCGCTAAGTCCTTCGCCTCTTCCGGTGTAAAGTGACCGGTGATTTGTGAACGACCTCCCGTGATCTCATCGTTTACGTTCGGAGCGGAATAAACCATCTCATCCAAAACGATAGCGATCTGGCGACCGATATTCTCTTTCGTCAAACGAGCCCAAGCCTTAGAGCCTTCGGCATTCATAACCATGTTAACCATTTGCTCTGAACGACCGGCTTGTTGCATAAAGTCAGCGTTAGCATCTGTTACTACGTCACCACCTAAAGCGGGACTTCCGTCACGGTTCGTTACCTTCAAGGCATATAACTCAAAGAACTGCTCTTTATCATCGATCGCCTTTACACCCCATTTTAAAGCCAAGTTACGAGGCAATACCTCTTTCACTTGTTTCATGTTCAGGTATTCGCTGATCTTCTCCATATCTTTTGCTTGAGCGATACCTACCGTCGAACCCGGAGACAACTGACCGTTGTACTGGCTAATCTGCAATAAAGCAAATAATGGATGTTGCTTAGCGAACTCTTCCATGCTTTGATTAGCTTCCGTATCTTTTTTATCTTGACCAAGCTCAGCCAACAAAGAATCGGCCTCACTTACATTCGCATCAGCGGCATCAGCGATTTTCTCAACATTATCGGTAGCTACAGAATCAGCGGAAGTCTCCTTACTTAGGATAGTAGCCAATACATTATCAGCGGCAACCAATTGTTGATAGATTTCCGGCAACTTATAAGTTTCCCAGAATTCCAAGTTAGCGCTACCTTGAAGCAACTTACGAACACGTTCCGGTTCTTTCACACCCGGCAACTCAACCAAGATACGACCCGCTGTCTCCAAACGTTGGATGTTCGGAGAAACCACACCGAAACGGTCGATACGAGTACGCAATACGTTGAATGAGTTATCAATCGCACTCTGCAACTCTTGTTTCAAAACAGAAACAACCTGAGCGTCAGAGCTCTGGGGCGTGATTTTATCTTTTAACTCGAATGTACTGAAAATAGCGGAAAGACGTGCGCCGCTATCCAACTTCTTATACTCCTCAGCGAAAAGGTCGATGAAATCTTTTTGGCTAGTCGCTTGATGCGCGTAAGCTAAATCCAACGCCTTGTTGAAATTCTCGTCTTGGTTGTTGTTAGACAACGAACGGATTACATCCGCCACGTTCAACTCAAGGACAACGTTCATACCGCCCTTTAAGTCAAGACCTAAACTAATTTCCATTTCACGGCATTGCTTAAGCGTATAGCCTAACCATACCTTCTGAGTAGATAGTGAGTCTAAATAAGCACTCTCTTTCGCAGGATCTCCACCCGCATACTCAGCGGCTTTACTGTTGTAATGTTGCGTCACGAACGAGAACGACAAATAGAACAAACAGACAAGCGTAAGTAACACCGCGAAGACCTTTACAAATCCTTTGTTTTGCATCTGAATCTTAGGTTTATGTTATTACATTATTTATATTCGTTTTTTCACAGGGTGCAAATATAGACTTTTTTTCTTTGATAAAGAGCAATTAGTATAATTATTTGTCACGCTCATAGTTTATTTCAAACGCAAATGTATATCTTTGGGGCTAAAATAATAAGGAAAATATACCATGAAACAGTTATTATTCGCTCTGTTATTTATCCCCGCCCTGCTATTCGCACAAGAGGATCAACACTATCTGGCAGGGGCCGTTCCGGTTGCAGACGGTAAAGTCGTTTTTACCCGAGAGATTAATGCCCCCTCTTTAAGCAAGGCACAAATCTACCAACAACTATTAAAATGGGGACAAGAAAATTTTAACACAAAGGAAAGTAGAGTAGCTTATCAAAATGAGGCAAAAGGCGAGATCGCCATTATCGGAGAAGAATATATAGTATTCTCCAGCACAGCCTTATCCCTCGATCGGGCGATGATGAAATACCGTATTATCATTGAATGTAAGGAACATGCTTGTACCCTGCAACTTGCGGGCATCCGATATGAATATAACGTGTCTTACCAGAACGAGCCGGAGAAATACCTAGCCGAGGAATGGATCACGGACGAGTATGCCTTGAATAAGAGCAAGACGAAATTGAACCGTATCAGCGGTAAGTTCCGTAAGGCCACGATTGACTTCGCGGACAAGACGTTCGATAGCGCAACCAACACATTAGGCGCACAGTTGCTGACAACCGCACCGATAGAACCAGTATCCGCTCCGCAACGGGAAACACGAGCTGTGGCACCGATGGAAGGTTTCGTAGCGTTCCAAGCTGACAAAATACCTAGCACGATCCTCCAAATGTTACCGGACAACGCTTTACAAATCAAAGCCGTAAAAGGAAATACGACCGACGCAAACGTTGAATGGAAAGGCATAGGCAATATGTTCGGTAAAACGATCAGTACAATCTCCATATCCAAAGATAGTCCTGCTTATAAAGCGATTGGCAATAACGATGTATATCGATTATCCTTCTCCAAGCCCGGCACATCTGCCGATGCGCCATGGATTATTATCGAGTGCCGTAAACAAGGCGAGACCTCCGAAGGACAGCAAACGATGTTAATCGGCGAGATTACGAATGTATGGATCAAATAACGAAAAAGAGAGTTGCATTTATGAAAAAGATTCTATTATTAATATATATGATGTTCCCTGTGCTAGTCATGGCGCAGGGGCATAAAGGCGAGGTAGACGAATGCGCCCCCATGAAAAACGGGAAGGTATGCTATAGCGATGATGTAGAGATCGAGAATACCTCTAAACTAGAAATATTCAACGCTATTAACGCATGGGCTAAGAAATCTTATGGAAAAGATGTCTTCTTATCCAACGTAAACTCGAACAAGAACAAAGGGACCATCTTCGTAAGCTCTAAGGTTGAATTATTGTTGAATGATACAGACAAGACTATCATTAAATATAAAATGCGTATCACCTGCTTCGACAACCGGTACACGATCGAGGCGAGCGATATCGTATATCAATATGATCCGCTAAACGATAAAAAGTACAAGACCTATAAAGCGGAAGATGTAATCGCCAATAATGGGGATAGCAATACGATAGCGCTGATCAAAGATCCTAAGCTATTCTGTAACGCTACCTTCTTCTTTGTCGAGAACTTGTTCGCCGACGTATTTGACGCTGCGCAGAACGCAGAATCCGAGTGATGAAACCCTTTTATTCAAGTTTCAGATAACACCATAACGGGTAGTGGTCTGAATAAGCGACCTTATCCACGGAACAATTCATAGAGGTCATGTTCGGGGAATGCAGGATATTATCGATACGGAACCAGAAGAAATTTTGATTATAGGTAATGCCCATTCCCCGGCCAGACTCGGCAAAGGCATCCGTCAAATCCCCTTGGATCGTACGGTGCGCATAAGAAATAGGCGTATCATTAAAGTCACCGCATACTAAGACATAATCTCCTTTCGCGTTCTTAATCTCTTTTGATACCGCTTCCGCTTGCTTAGCCCGAATCCGGAAAGCAGGTCCTAGCTTTTGCTCGAACGCTCCTTTCAAATCGTCCAACCCATCCGAGCTAAAGCTCTTTATAAGGGATGAATAACGGGTCCGATCCTCCATCGTCAGTTTAAACGATTATTAATCAAGGTCAACTTCTTTCCCTTGATGTTCACTTCATGTACGGAAGAGCCGTTATAATCCGAATCGTATTTCACCATCCGGGAATTCGACAGCGGATATTTGGAGAACACAGCGATGCCGAAACTCTGGAATTTCGTGGAGCTTTGATAAAATACAGAACGATAAGGATACATGCTCAACGCATCATAGATCTTAGAGGCAGTAAGGCTCTTCTCTGATTTAGCCGTGGCATATTCCTGCAAACAAACAATATCCGCGTCCGAGTTAGCGATATATTGGATAATCTTGTTCGGAGCTATCTTCGTATGATTCTTGTACCCAAAAGCCATCACATTATAAGTCAGCACCTTCAGTACCTCTTCCCGAGGGACATCCTTATGCGAATGAAACGGAAAATAGCGTTTCACGGGCCCCCAACATAACAAGAAGGAGAATATGCCGATCAATAAGAACTTCCATTCCCATAAGAACAGCCAATAGATAATAAAGCAAAGATTGACTACACATAAGACTGGAAAGGCTAATCCCAGATAAGATAACGTCATACTCGTCTCAGGAGACACCCGATCCGAGTAAGCCGAGACTATCAACAACACGACAGCCACCACATTCGCTACGACAAATAAGAATTGAAGAAAAATCCGTAGAGTTTTCATAAGTATCTGTTATTTCTTACTGGCGTCGAAAAGTCGCTTTTTCTCTTCAGCGGAAAGGCTCTCATAACCGGAACGTTTCAATTTATCCAGTATAGTATCTAGATCCACCGACTCCTGATGTTTGCGTGCGTTATACTCATAATCCGTTTCGTTACGTTTATAAGTCACACGCATCTTCGGTTTCCGTTTGCCCAAATTCACGAACCAGTCGATCAACCGATTCATTGGAGCGGTCAAGTCCTTTCCATTACGAATACGGGAAGCGAACCACATACCAAACAAAGCCCCGCCGATATGGGCGATATGTCCTCCCGCATTATCAGAAGTCATCGCCAACAAATCGATCACCAGCGTAAAGATAGCCAAATAAATTAATTTGATCCTTCCGATCAAGAATAAATTAATCTCCAAATCCTTCCGGTAAAACGACACGGCGAAAACGATCGCCATAACAGATGCCGAAGCCCCCATCAAATAGCTAAAAGAAGCCACGTTCTGGAAATAAGGGAAAATATTATAGGCCGCAATATACAGCAAACCTCCGAATAGGCCACCCAGAAGATATACACCCGTTAATTTACGTTCCGTAAAATAATTCAGGAAAAAACTCCCGAACCAATAAAGCCATAACATATTGAACAACAGATGTAAAAAATCGAACTGAGTAAACATATAGGTGAAGATCGTCCACGGACGGCTCAATAAATACTCCGGATCTGCCGGCACGCCGATCCATTCCAGCAATGTCGGATAAAATTCTTCTCCTTTCCCCAACAACAACATCATGATATATATCAACTTCAAAGCAAGAAAAATCCCGCAATTGATATAAATCAGACGGGTGAGAGAAGAACCCTTCCGGAAAGAATTTTTGATCCCTTCCCGGATTCCTTCTGAAAAATTTCCGCCGTAATTGTTGTAATACATCATCTCTTAATAGAACCTTCGCCTGTTTTTACTCCAGTATTTGACCATAAAGAAACCGAACAACATCCCTCCCAGATGAGCGAAATGGGCTACATTGTCCGTTGCGCTATTCTGCATGCCCAGGAAAAGCTCCAGCAGACCGTATCCCAATACAAAATACTTTGCTTTGATCGGAATAGGTATAAACATCAGATACAATTCCGTATTCGGAAACAGCATTCCGAATGCCAGCAAGATACCGAATATCGCTCCCGAAGCCCCGATCATCGGGACATTTACTTTCAGTTCTACGATCTGACGGAAGAGTTGTTTTCCTGCTACAATGTATTGTTGCGAATCCGGATTGTTGGTCCAATTATCCACCACCTCCCACACCCACTGGGCCGGATGGCCTAGCTGACGCTCCACAAGCTGCGCTAAAAGCGCAGGAGAAGGCGCATTCTGGAAGGCATAATATTGCTCCATCAGCCGGTGGATTTCCACCCAGCCGACCGCACTATTCAGCAAGCCCGCCCCGATACCGCAGACAAAATAGAAAATCAGAAAACGCTGCGTTCCCCATACCGACTCCAGTATCCGGCCGAACATAAAAAGAGCGAACATATTGAAAAACAAATGCCCGAAAGACCCGTGCATAAACATATGTGTAACATATTGCCATGGGCGCCAAAAGACAGATTGCGGCAAATGAAGTCCTAATAGATGGGCTGTATCCACATGCATCCGGCTATCGATAAACATACTCAGAAAGTACATCACGATGTTCAGAATCAATAAAATTTTGACAGCAGGGGTAATACCGGTAAAAGGACGATAGTTTTGCATCATTGTTCAGTTTTGGATTGTGAATGCTGATCGGTTCGTGGCTTGGGCCTTTGTATAGGTCTCGAATCTCTGCGCTGATCCTGTCTCGGGCCGTTACGGAAAGGCCGTTGTCCTCCCCGTTCTCCGTTTCTTTCATTTTTTTCGTTACGGGGAGTGTTAGAGTTTCCATTTTCACGATTATTATTATTTCGTTGCCTGGAATGACGCTTCTTCTGCTTCTTTTCGTCGAAACGGTTCAGGCTTTCTTCTCCCACGCCGTCCGTATATTTTATATCTGTCGGGGTATTTCCGCTTTCTTCTACCGCTTTTGGAGGAATAATTCCTTTCCGGTTCATCGCGATGATTTCCTTTACCCGTTTCACCGGAATCTGGATAAAAATACCCTTCCCTTCTTTATCCGTACTATAAGACATCATCTGACCGAAGATATCCGTTTTTTGATGGTAAAGCAAACCCTCTCCCGTATTTAAAGTAATATTGGTCGAAGGGAAATCTTTCTGCGCATCGACGTACGCATCCACTTCATAGTTCAGACAACATTTCAGTTTCCCGCACTGTCCGGCCAGCTTCTGAGGATTCAGCGAAATATCCTGATAGCGGGCGGCTGAGGTCGACACCGAAATAAAATTCGTGATAAAAGTCGAACAGCATAATTTGCGTCCGCAGGGACCGATACCCCCGATTCTGCCTGCTTCCTGACGTGTCCCGATCTGTTTCATTTCGATACGGATATGGAAAGTCTCCGCCAACACCTTGATCAGCGTCCGGAAATCCACCCGGTCGTCTGCGATATAATAAAATATAGCTTTTGTTTTATCTCCCTGATACTCCACATCACCGATCTTCATATTCAGTTTCAGGTCGGCTGCGATTTTCCGCGAACGGATCATCGTATCGTGCTCTAAAGCAATGGCTTGTTGCCATTTCTCGATGTCGTGGGGTTTGGCCTTCCGGTATACCTTCTTCAGCGGATTCCGCTCGAGATCCACCCGTTTGATCCGGATTTGTTCCTTTACCAGTTCACCCGATAAAGATACTACCCCGATGTCGTGTCCCAAAGCTGCTTCGACCGCCACGATATCTCCTGCTTTTAAAGCTAGTTTCGACGGATTACTGTAAAACCCTTTCCGTGTATTTTTAAACCTTACTTCTACGATCTCCGGGGCACAATCCGTTGCAGGCAGATCTTCCAGCCAGTCGTATACCGTCAATTTCCCCGCTAGCAAACGATGGTCGATTACCGGCACATCCCGCCGCGGATGCTTCGTATGAAGTTCCTGAATTTCCTCTTCTTCCTCTTCTTTTTTCGGGACTGTAAATTCCCCGGCTTCGATAATTTCTATCTCTTCCGTCTCTTCGATCTCTACGGCTTCCTCCGTCGGTTCCCCCGGTTGTTCACGGGGCTCCCCGGTCGAAGGCCCCGATTGCTCAGGCGTCGCTTTGCCGTTTACTTTTTCTTGCCCGGGCGAAACGAATTCTTCTTCCTGGCTTATATTTTCGTTATTGTGTATATCGTTCATAAATTGATTTTTTCATTATATATTATTGTACGTGAAAACAGTTTCAATTGGGTCTGATATTTTGCATGACTTTTATGCAGAGATCCGTAAAAATGATTTTTGCATTTCCGTTCCGGCTGATGTCGCTATAAGCACGCTCGAACTCGTTACTCAATGGAATGACATTTCCTTCATGTACATAAGGGGCAAAGCGTTGTGAGAAATTTTTCTCCCGTTCCGTCATATAATTCAGTTGCTCCAAACCGAAATTCCGGACAAAATTTTCCCGGATCATCCGTGAGGCATGCGCTAAGAAATTCTTTTGCCTTTCTCTTCCAAGGCTGCATATTTCATTGACCCATTCATTCACCGGAAGCATTTTTCTTTCCCAGCACAGCCGCATGCACGATGTAGCCGATTACGCCGATCACGATAATCAGCACGAACATGCCCATCGTGGCGGCGTCGTACCGCGACGCTACGGGCTCCGTGGCATAATAACCGCCCTGGAGCAGATTGAAAATCAGCAGCATAATTTTTCAGTTTCAGTGTCTGCGCTTCGATTCTTCCGGACATATTCGGTCCCGGATTTCGAAGGCGGACAGGGATTGTTATTTCGTATTCCGGCAGGTGTAGTATGCACCGGCCTGTTGAGCCGGCATCAGTACTATATCATTAACGTTCATGTGGGCCGGTAATTGTACGATCCAGGCGATCGTTTCCGCAATATCCGCGCCGGTCAAAGGTTCGACGCCGGTATAGGTTTTGTCGGCCCGCTCTTGGTCGCCGTGGAAACGCACCAGCGAAAATTCGGTTTCGACCATGCCCGGACGGATCTCCGTGACCTTGATGCGGTGGCTCAGCAGGTCGGCACGCATGGCTTGCGAAATGGCGTGTACGGCGTGTTTCGACGCGCAATATACGGCGCCGTTTTCGTAAGGCTCGGTTCCGGCGATCGATCCGATGTTGATTACGTGTCCCCCGCCTGCGGCGATCATTTTGGGTGTGATGATGCGGGTGACGTAGAGCAGTC
>ENA-OPDJ01001238-OPDJ01001238.1-human-gut-metagenome-genome-assembly--contig:-NODE-1238-length-14532-cov-3.453685_pt1 | contig 14532 bp, 6 predicted proteins | sample MGYA00241621_ERZ501505 | MGnify/ENA primary metagenome ERZ501505 (study PRJEB25962, sample SAMEA2042624) | human gut metagenome | biome: human gut; feature: human-associated habitat; material: faeces... | reverse complement strand
ATCCCCGGAACACGCCTCTCTATCACATCCTCCGTAGCCTCCGGTGTCACATCCCTCTGAGAAAAACCGGTGCCGCCCGTAGTCAGGATCAGCTCCGCAAGCCCCAGATCCGCAATCTCAGCCATTCTGGCACCCAGCATCTCACGGTCATCCGGCAAAATATCCATAGAAACGACCTGATACCCGGCCGCCTCCACGATCTCCTTCACAGCAGGACCACTAAGATCCTCCCGCTCACCTTTGTACCCCTTATCACTTGCAGTGATCACAGCAACTCTCTTCATCCTTCAACCTCCGATCTGCGCCATACAAAGCTTCTCCGTCTTATCTTCCTTCTGTTTCTCCAGGCTGCCGCCAAAAACATGCCCGTCCGGTTTCTCCGCAAGAGCTTCCAGAATCACCTTTTTCATCTCCTCATCCGAACCACCATTTCGGATCACCGCCCGAAGATCCCGCCCCGCCGCATACTGCAGACAGGTTTTCAGAAATCCCTGGGAAGTCAGCCGGATCCGGTTACACTCCCCGCAGAATTTATGGCTTACCGCGCTGATAAATCCGATCTTTCCGGAAAAACCCTCCACATCATAATAGTGACAGGGACCGTTTCCCAGCGGCTCCCCCTCATAGATTGAAAAAGGCGGAAGTTTTTTCCCAAGGATCTCCAGCAGTTCCTCTTCTGATACTCCCCGGAAATCTTTTCCCATGCCAATGGGCATCATCTCAATAAAACGTACATGCACCTTATGGTCCCGGGCAATCAAAGCGATCTGGCAAAGATCCTGCTCCGGAATTCCCAGCGGCACACAGTTGATCTTCAGAGAAATCTCTGGATACCCCTGTGCTTCCCGGATTCCTTCCAGTGTCCGTCCAAGCTCATCCCTTCTGGTGATCCGTCTGCTGCAGGCCTTGTCCATAGTATCCAGACTAATGTTCAGTCCGTCCAGTCCCGCCTGGGCAAAATCCCTCATCTGCTCTTTCAGCAGCACACCATTTGTAGTCAGAGTCACCTTCTCGATCCCCGGCATGTTTTTCAGTTTTTCCACCAGCAGGGGCATCCGCGGCCGCACCAGCGGCTCCCCGCCGGTAAGCTTGATCTTCCGGATCCCCAGCTCTGCCATCACCCGGCAGATCCTCAAAATTTCCTCTTCCTGCAAAATGAGGGAGCGCTCCACATGCTGCACTCCCTCCTCCGGCATACAATAAATACACCGCAAATTACATCTGTCAGTTACGGAAATCCTGAGATAATCAATATTTCTTCCGCACCTGTCTATCATTATTTTTCCTCAAAACGGAAATCTCCGCTTTTGCCTCCTGTTTTCTCTTCCAGATGGATATCAGACATGACCATGCGTTTATCGATTGCCTTACACATATCATAAATGGTCAGAAGCGCCACCTGAACACCTGTCAGCGCCTCCATCTCCACGCCTGTTTTCCCCTCTGTTTTTACCGTACAGAACACACGGATCACTCCCGCATCCTCATCCGTCTCAAAATCCACAGAACACTTCTGGATGGGAAGTGGATGGCACATGGGGATCAGGTCAGAAGTACGCTTCACACCCATGATACCCGCCACACGGGCCACCCCAAGCACATCACCCTTTTTCACATTTCCGCTTTTTACCGCGTCCATGATCTCCGGGCTTACCTGAATGGAACCGGTAGCTGTCGCCGTACGGTGAGTGTCCGGTTTATTGGACACATCCACCATAACAGCATTGCCATTTTCATCAAAATGATTCAGTTTCATATTTAACAGATCTCAGCGCCTGCAGGCATCTCTTTCTCCGGTACCATCAGGGAAAGATTTCCATCTGCATCCTCTGCACAGAGGATCATACCCTCGCTGAGGATTCCTGCAAGTTTGGCAGGTTTCAGGTTTGTAACAACCATAACTTTTTTGCCAACCATTTCCTCTGCGGAATAGTGAGCCTTGATTCCGGATACGATCTGACGAACCTGGCTTCCGATCTTAACCTGGGAGCAGAGAAGTTTTCTGGATTTCTTAACTTCCTCGCAGGCAATGATCTCACCAACCTGGAACTGAAGTTTTTCAAAATCATCAAAAGTGATCTCCGGTTTTGCCTCGATGTCGATCACATCTTTGGCTTCCTCTTTCTCCTCTTTTACTTCTTCCTTTTTCTCTTCTTTCTTCGGATGAAGTTTCTCAACTTTCTCAAGAACCTCTTTCAGGTCAAGTCTTGCAAAAAGGATCTCCGGTTTGTCAGTTACACGGTTTCCTGACGGATAAAGACCAAACTGCTCCATATCCTCAAGAGTTCTCTCGTTTGCGTTGAGCTGTACAAGAATGCGCTCTGTTGTACGCGGCATAAAAGATTTCAGAAGAGATGCGCCGATGCAGATTCCCTCAACCAGGTTGTAGAGAACCGTTGCAAGACGATCCTGTTTTGTCTCATCCTTTGCAAGTGCCCACGGCATTGTCTCATCGATATATTTGTTGCAACGTTTGAACAGGGAGAATACCTCTGTAATGGCATCTGCAACACGAAGTTTGTCCATTTTTGCGGAAACGTTCTTCGGAACCTGAAGGATGAAATTCTTAAGATCCTCATCAACCGGCTCAGTAACGTTCTTGTTCTCAACGATTCCGTTGAAATATTTATTGGACATGGAGATTGTACGATTTACAAGGTTTCCAAGTGTATTTGCAAGATCGGAATTCAGTCTCTCAACCATCAGCTCCCATGTGATGACACCATCATTCTCAAACGGCATCTCGTGGAGTACGAAATAACGGACAGCATCTACACCGAAGAACTCAACAAGCTCATCTGCGTAAATTACATTTCCTTTGGATTTACTCATTTTTCCATCGCCCTGAAGAAGCCACGGATGTCCGAATACCTGTTTCGGAAGCGGAAGATCCAGAGACATCAGGAAGATCGGCCAGTAAATAGTATGGAAACGGATGATATCTTTACCGATAAGGTGAAGATCTGCAGGCCAGTATTTGTTGAATTTCTCGCTGCTGTTTCCGTCACAGTCATAGCCGATACCTGTGATATAGTTTGTCAGGGCATCCAGCCATACATATACAACGTGCTTCGGATCAAAATCTACCGGAATTCCCCATTTAAAGGATGTTCTGGATACACAGAGATCCTGAAGACCCGGAAGAAGGAAGTTGTTCATCATCTCGTTTTTACGGGACTCCGGCTGGATGAAATCCGGATGTGTGTTGATATAGTCAATAAGTTTATCTGCATATTTGCTCATTTTGAAGAAATATGCCTCTTCTTTAGCCGGTACGCATGGACGTCCGCAGTCCGGGCATTTACCGTCTACAAGCTGAGACTCTGTGAAGAAAGACTCGCATGGGGTACAGTACATTCCCTCATAATGACCTTTGTAGATATCTCCCTTTGCATACATTTTTTTGAAGATCTTTTTGACCTGCTCCTCATGATCTTTATCTGTTGTACGGATAAATTTATCATAAGAAGTGTTCATCAGATCCCAGATCCGTTTGATCTCACCGGACACGTTATCTACGAATTCCTTCGGTGTAACACCAGCTTCCTCGGCCTTCAGCTCGATCTTCTGGCCATGCTCATCAGTACCTGTCTGGAAATATACGTCATATCCCTGCTGTCTCTTAAAACGTGCGATGGCATCTGCAAGAACAACCTCATAAGTATTTCCGATATGCGGTTTACCGGATGTGTACGCAATGGCAGTGCTGATATAATATCTCTGCTTTTCCATTTTTCTTTCCTCCATAATATAAAAAATAATTGTATGCTTACTCATAACTGACTGAAAGTATATTCAGCCAAAACAGGAAAAATCCTGTCGATGCCATTGGAAGATTACAATGTAATTTCCTGTGACATAAAAAAACGTCTTCTCATACCACTTGCGATATGAGAAGACGAGTTATTACCCGTGTTACCACTTCTGTTCGTTCCTGCCTCGCGGCAAAAACCTCATCAGGTACAGCAAACTCTATACCCTTCCGCTATAACAGGCGGTCCTGTCACTGCCTGCCGGTGTCCATTAAACGGGACATTCGCATTCCGCTTATCGCATTCAAACCGGGTCAGCAATGCCTCTCTGAAGCCATCTTCCATCTGCGCCTGCACATCCCTCTCAGTCTCGGAACTCTTGCACAAAATGAATCTTCACATTTCACTCTGCTGCATATCCATAAACGCAATCGCTTCATAATATGCGTTCAAAAAAGTCCTCCGGGGATTTCCCTGTAGTGTGGTGTACACATGTACTCTCTTCTTCCACGAGTTTTCCATATGAGAAAATCGTAACACATTTCCAGTGGTTTGTAAACGGGGAAATATTAATTTACGGTTACTTTACATTTCACAGTTTTGGTTCCGGATTTCACGGTGATCACTGCAGTTCCTTTTGCTTTTGCGGTGATCTTGCCGTTGGAAGCTACAACTGCTACGGATGTTTTGCTGGATGTATAAGTTACTTTTTCCTGGCTTGTTACCGGAGCGAGAACTGGCTGTAATACCCTGCTCTGGCCTTTCTTTAAAGTTACTCCTGCCGGGATTCCGGAGATTTTTGTTGTTTTTACAGTTGTCGGCTGAACAGTAACTTTCACTGTTTTCTTAAGACCACTCTTTAATGTGATCGTGATCGTTGCAGTTCCCTTCAATGCACCGGCTGTAACTGTGCTGGTTCCATTCGTTTTTCCGGATACTGTGACAACCTTTGTATTACTGGATTTCCAGGAAACGATGGAGTCACCGCTTTTCAGGCCGGAAACTTTCAGCACTGTCGTTTTCTGTTTTGTCTTTAAGAGAAGTGAAGTTACGGAAGTTTTCATATATGGTGTTAATTTCTTTCCATAATCTCTGGTCTCTGTTTTCTGACAGGTATCGCAGATACGTGTCTGAACTTCCGGTTTGAATACTGTTGCTGCTGTTTTTGTAGTCCATGCTGTAAAGCTGTGGCCAATTGCAGGAATTTCTTTCTGCTCGCCAAGGATCTTTTTGCAGACACTGCAGTACGGAATTTCCATTCCTTCTTTTTCACAGGTAGCTGCTTTTATCACAAGCATTGTTTCTGTATGACCCAATGCCGGAATCTCCTGCTGCTCTTTCAGAGTTTTTCCGCAGGCTGTACAATGGCTTCCTTCCGTTTTTCCTGGTGTTTCACAGGTTGGCTCTACTGCCTTATCTGTAACCGCTTCTTTATGACCGGTTGCCGGAACTTCTTTCTGTTCCTTCAGTATTTTACCGCAGATAAAACAATGACTTCCTGCCGTTTTTCCTGCCTCCTCGCAGGTCGCTGCTACTGCCGGATCAATGGTTTCTGTATGGCCAAGAGCCGGAATTTCTTTCTGCTCTTTCAGTACTTTGCCGCAGACGGAACAATGACTTCCTTCCGTTTTTCCTGGTGTTTCACAGGTGGCGGCTGTTGCCTCATCGGTTACTTCTTCTGTGTGTCCGGTTGGCGCAATTTTTTCCTGTTCTTTCAGTACTTTGCCGCAGGTCTGGCAATGGCTGCCTTCGGTCTTTCCGGATTCTTCGCAGGTTGGAGCTACGGCTTTATCGATCACTGCTTTATGATCTGTTACCGGAAGCTCTTTATGGCTGTTCAGAATTTTGTGGCAGGTGCTGCAGTATACCAGGGCATTTCCCGGTTCCTGACAGGTCGCTGCTTTTGTTACCATTTCCGCTTCTTTGTGTCCCTGTGCCGGAATTTCCTTCTGGGCTTTCAGGATCTTATCGCAGATCTTACAATGACTTCCCTCAGTTTTTCCTGCTGTTTCACAGGTGGCTTCTATGGCCTTATCAATGACTTCTTTATGTCCAAGAGCCGGTATTTCTTTCTGAGTTCTCAGTACTTTACCGCAGACGGAGCAATGGCTTCCTTCCGTCTTTCCTGATTCTTCACAGGTTGCTGCTACTGCCTCATCGGTTACTTCCTGATGCTCGATCATCGGAAGTTTTTCTGTTCTGGTTTTCTCGCAGTTTGTACAGGTGTAGCTCTGCTCACCTTCTTCAGTGCAGGTTGCCTCTTTAATGATTTCTCCTGCCTCCCAGTTATGTCCGATGGCTGGAATTTCTTCCTGTTCCTTCAATATTTTACCACATACTGAACAGTGGATTCCTTCGGTTTTTCCTGGTTCTTCGCAAGTTGCTGCTACTGCCTCATCGGTCACTTCCTGATGCTCGATCATCGGAAGTTTTTCTGTTTTTGTTTCTTTGCAGTTTGTACAGGTGTAGCTCTGCTCACCTTCTTCGGTACAGGTTGCTTCTTTGACGGTTTCTCCTGCTTCCCAGTTATGACCGGTTGCCGGGATTATTTTCTGCTCTTCTAATACTTCACCGCAGACGGAGCAATGGATTCCCTCAGTTTTTCCATCTTCGGTACAGGTTGGTACTACAGGATCAACCGTTATCGGATCATGGCCTGTCGCCGGAATTTCTTTCTTATCGGTCAGGATCTTATGACAGGTGCTGCAAAATACCATCGCATTTCCTGGCTCTGTACAGGTTGCGGCTTTGGTTACTACTTCGACTTCTGTATGTGGAGATGCCTCAATCTCCTCCTGGGATTCAAACACTTTACCGCAGACAGAACAATGGCTTCCTGCTGTTTTTCCTGGTTTCTCACAGGTTGCATCTTCTGCTTTATCGTCCACGATCGTATGGCCGGTTGCCGGAATTTCTTTTTCATCCGTCAGGATTCTCTTACAGCTGCTGCAGTATACCAGGGCATTTCCCGGTTCTTCACAGGTCGCTACTTTGGTTACTACTTCTACTTCTGTATGAGCAAGACGTGGAATTCCCTTTCGTGGTTCCAGGACTTTCTGGCATACAGAACAGTAGCTTCCGCCTGTCCATCCCATGGATTCACAGGTTGGTGCGATCTCTGCATCGGCTACTTTTCTGTGGCCGGTTGCCGGAATCTTTTTGTGATAATTTAAAACTTTCTCGCAGGTGCTGCAATATACAAGAATGTTTCCTGCCTCTTCGCAGGTCGCTTCTTTTGTTATGATCTCAGCTTCTTTATGACCCAGTACCGGAATCTCTTTCTGGGCCTTTAAAACTTTCTCGCAGGTCTTACAGTGGCTTCCCCCGGTCTTTCCTGATTTCTCACAAGTCGGGTCTACGGCCTCGTCGATCACTTCTTTATGACCGGTTGCCGGAACTTCTTCCTGCGCTTTTATAATTTCGTTGCATACAGAACAGCGGATTCCTGCTGTTTTTCCTGCTTCCTCACAGGTCGGTGCTATAGCTTCATCGATCACCTCTGTATGACCCAGGGCAGGGATTTTTTCTGTTTTGGTTTCCTGGCATTTTGTACAGGTATAACTCTGTTCACCTTCCTCTGTACAGGTTGGCTCACGATGGGATTCTTCTGCTTTCCAGTCGTGGCCGGTTGCCGGAACCACGTCCTGGAATTCGAGGATTTTTCCACAGACAGAACAATGTTTTCCCTCGGTTTTTCCATTTTCGGTACAGGTTGGCTCTACGGCTTTATCAATGACTTCGGTATGGCCTGTTGCCGGAACTTCTTTCTGATCGGTAAGGATCTTATGGCAGGTGCTGCAATATACTATTGCGTTTCCTGGTTCTTCACAGGTTGCTGCCCTGGTTACCAATTCTACTTCTGTGTGACCAGTTGCTGGAATCTCTTCCTGTTCTTTTAAGATCTTTCCACAGATCTCGCAGTGGGTTCCTTCGGTTTTTCCTGCTGTTTCGCAGGTCGCTTCTATTCTTTCATCTGTTACCTCGGCATGTCCACGAGCCGGGATCTCTTCCTGTGCCTGGAATACGAAATCGCATCTGGAGCAGTGGCTTCCCTCGGTCTTTCCAGGTGTTTCACAGGTCGGGTCTATGGCTTCATCCTTTACTTTCTCATGGCCTAAAGCGGAAATACTTTCTGTCATGGTGTTTCCACAGTTCATACAGATCAGTGTACGCTCGCCATCTTCGGTACAGGTTGCTTCTTTTGTAATTTCTTTTTCTGTCCAGCTATGTCCTGTCGGAGGAATTTCCTGCTGCGTCTGAAAAACAAATCCACATTCAGAACAATGGCTTCCTTCGGTTTTTCCCGGCGTCTCGCAGGTCGGTGCTACATATGCATCTTCAACTATCGTATGTCCGGTAGCCGGAATTTCTTCCTGGGCTTTGAGCACAGTACCACAGACAGAGCAATGGCTTCCCTCGGTTTTTCCTGCTGTTTCACAGGTCGCTGCTACACCTTCATCAATCACCACATTATGTTCCTGAAGCGGAATCTCTTCTTCATAAAACTCTCCGCAAAGACTGCAGATCATCTTTTTCAGGCCGGTTTCTGTGCAGGATGCCGGATGTATGATCGTTTCTTCATAAGAATGGTCGTGGTTCGGATCATAATTATAGTACACCGTTGCATGGTTAATATCATCTTCTGTTAAACCATATTTATCCCATTCTGCCTTTGAGCCAGTGTATCGAATCACGGAAAGGCCAATGCGCTCTGAAAAAGCTGTGTTTGCAATTTCTGTTACCGTATTCGGGATCGTGATAATGCTCAAATTCTCGCAAGAACAAAACGCTTTCTGGTTGATATCAGTTACGCTTTCCGGTATTTCAATTCTTCTGATATTGTAGCAATACTCAAATGTACTATCACTGATCTCCGTTAGATTCTTTGAAAGTTTCACAGTTTCAAGATTGAAACAACCGGAAAATGCACTGCTTCCAATGCTGCCGACTCTGTCTGGAACTGCAATTTTTTTTAAGCTGCCACAGGAAGCAAATGCTCCACTTCCAATATTTTTCAGCACAGATGGAAATGTTACTTTTTCCAGTGAATAACAGCCTCTAAACGCATTATCTCCAATATTTCTTACATTTTCCGGTATCACAATTTCTTTTAACGCCGCACAGCTAAAAAATGTCCCTTCCTTTATATTGATAATACCGCTTGGTAATTCAATACCTGTCAGGCTGCTGCAGTTCTGAAATGCTCTCTGATCAATCTCTGTTACTGTTTCAGGGATTGTAACAGTTTTAAGACTTTCGCAGGTATTAAACAGATATTCTGGAAGAGTTGTAACACCTTCCGGAATTGTGATCGAAGTGATTTTTTTGCAATCCCAGAAAGTGTTTTCGCCCAGTTTTTTCAGATTCTTGGGCAAAGTCAGTTCAGTGAGATTCTCACAACCACAAAACGCCTGATTTCCTATATATGTTACATTATCCGGAAGTGTCACACTCTTTAAGTTCCGGCATCTGTTGAAAGTATTATCCCCGATTTCACTGATTCCCTGTGGAAGCTCTGCTTTTTTTAATTTACTACAGCCCCTGAAAACTCCTCCACCGATTTTTGTAACACTTTCAGGAAATACGATTTCCGTAAGATTACTGCAATTTTCAAATACCCGAATTAAAATCCTTTCGAGTCCTTCCGATAAACTTACATCCTCGAGACTTGTGCAGTCATAAAATGCATATGATCCAATATCTGTAACATTTTCAGAAATCGCAACTTTTTCAATATTATTCCATCCTGAAAAAGCAGATTCTCCTATCTCCGTGATCCCATCTTCTACACTTACTTCAAATATGTAATTTTTATAACTGTTCCATGGCTCCAGCGTATCACTTCGATTCAATATTGCTCCATCGCCTTTAAATACCAGTTTCCCGTCTTTATACAGGATCCAGCTGATCGAGCCATTATAGCCTGACGCACGGACACTGTTATCTTTGTCAATTGCCTCTGTTCTGGTAGATCCGCAGGATTTACAGGTATATGTCCTTTCTCCTACTTCTGTTGCCGTAGGATATTTGGTTATTTTTCCTTCGTCCCAGCTGTGGCCGGTTGCCGGAATTTCTTTCTGTTCCTGATAGACCTCACCACATACAGAACAGTGACTTCCTTCTGTTTTTCCCGGTTTTTCACAAGTTGGTGCTACTGCTTCGTCAATGACTTTCGTATGGCCTGTTGCCGGAATTTCTTCGGTTTTTGTTTTCTGGCATCTTTTACAGGTGTATTTTTTCTCACCTTTCTCTGTACAGGTTGCAGGAGTGACTTCACTCTCTCCCCAGTCATGTCCCAGCGCCGGGAAAAGTTCCAGCTGTTCCTGAAGGATTTTTCCACATACAGAACAATGACTTCCTTCAGTCTTTCCATTTTCTTCACAGGTCGCCTCTATCGCTTCGTCTTTTACCACTGTGTGTCCGGCAGGCGGAACATCTTCCTGTTCTTTCAAAACTTCATTACATACAGAACAGTGACTTCCCTCTGTCTTTCCACTTTCTTCACAGGTAGGTGCTACTGCCTCGTCAATAACTGCTTTATGCCCGGCAGCCGGAATCTCCTCATTGTAGGAATCTCCGCAAAGACTGCAGATCATTTTCTGGAGACCTTTTTCTGTACATGTACTTGCTTCTATAATGTGTGGCTCATAAGAATGTTCATGGTTTGGATCGTAATTATAATAAACGGTTGCATTATGGATATTGCTACTCGTTAATCCCAGTTTATCCCATTCTTCTTTTGAGCCGGTAAATCTGATAACCGAAAGATTACTGCTGGAATTAAAAGCATATTTGCTGATACTTGTTACCGTATCCGGAATCGTCAGGATCGAAATTCCAGTATAATAAAAGGCATCTTTCTCTATGCTGGTTACTCCCGCCGGTATCGTAACTTCTCCAAGAACAGAACAGTATTCAAACATATTCTCTGTAATACTGGTGATATTTTTGGATAATTTTACGTTTCTGAGGCTGGAACATGCGGAAAATATCTGATCCCCAATATTTTTAATACTGTCCGGCATTGTAACTTCCTTCAGGACTAAACACCCGTAAAATGTCATATTTTCAAGACTTTCTACTCCATCCTGGATTGTTACTGTTTTCATTGCCTTACAGCTTCGAAAAGCTTCTCTTCCAACAGTTTTTACATTACCTGGGATTTCTATAGACTGGAGACTACCGCAATTTCCAAATGCATAAGCTCCTATAGTTGTTACATTACCCGGGATACTTATGGACTGAAGGCTGCCGCAATCCGCAAATGCGTCATTTCCAATATTTTCTATTCCATCTGGCAAAGTGACTGTCGAAAGATTTGTACATCCATCAAATAAATGCTCCGGTATATCTGTAATTCCTGATGGCAGCGTTATATCCGTTAAGTTTCTACAATATGAAAACGCATATTTTCCAAGATTTTTCACTTTATCTGGAACTTTTATTGTTTTCAGAGAAGAACAGCTTCGAAAAGCATTTTCACCAATACTTCTTACTCCATCCGGAATATTGATCGACTGAAGACTACTGCATCCGCAAAATGTATCCTGGTCTATATTGGTAATATTTTCCGGAAGCACAATTTCTGTTATTTTTTCACAGCCGGAAAATGCATTATCCCCGATCGTTGTTACTACTTCCGGAATATCAACATTTTCCAGACTGCTGCAGTCGTAAAATGTATATGACGGAAGCGTTGTAATATTTTTCGGAATATTAACTTTCGTAAGTTTCTTACATCCAGAAAAAACATTCGTTCCCATGCTTTCCAGATTTTCCGGCAATACAACTTCGGTAAGATTTACACATTCCTGAAACTCACCGTTTCCAAGACTCTTCAATCCTTCCGGAAGTGTTACACTCTTAAGGCCACTGCATCCCCAGAAAATACCCCATTCCATTGTTGTAACTTTATCCGGAATTTTAATGCTTTCCAGTTTCGTACAGTTTTCAAATGCATTCTGTCCAATTACTGTAGTACTTTCAGGCAAAACAATATTTTTAAGGCTGATGCATTTTTCAAACATATACTCGGGAATTCTTTCCAGGCTCTCCGATAATGTTACATTCTCCAGACTTGTACATTCCTCAAATACATGCGTTCCGATCGTTATAACACTATCTGCGATCATAGCGCTTTCAAGAGCACCACATCCGGAAAAAGTATAATCTCCAATACCTGTAATACCTGCTTCCACTGTCAGACTGGTTATCTGCCCCTTATAATTATTCCATGGTACAGATGCTCCATAATAAGAAAGCATATCACCGGTGCCCGAAATTGCCAGTTCACCGTCTTCATACAAAGTCCATGTGATATTATCAGCCACAGCTCCACTGGCCTTAACACTCTTCGCAGCCTGCGTATCTGCAGGATCTGCACTCTCCCCGTCCGAAAACATATCAACCGCAACTGCATCCGTTTCCTCTTTTTCCAGAGAATCACTTCCCTGCGTATCCTGCTGAAGTTCTTCATCCTGAGATATCTCATCTGCGATATCATTCTGTTCTGCATTTCCATCAGACGCTGCATCTGAGATATCTCCCTGCACCGCACTTCCATCTGCCGCTACATCTGCATTCTCTTCCTGCGCCGTACCTTCGTCAAAAATTCCATCTGCTTCAGAAGAAGCTACACTGGCATTTCCATTCTCCAGTTGTTCTGATCCTTCATCTGCTGTCCCTCCGGAACTGTCCGTCAGAAATCCCGGATCATCAAAAGCAAAAACCTCTGTCGGAGCCGCAGACAAGACCATCACAGATGACAGCATAACTGCCAGAACCTGTTTCAATTTCATTCCCCATCCTCCTGTCTTTTGTCCAATAAAGCGGACATTCACATTCCGCTCTGCTACATGTATATGAACGCAAACACTTCATAACTTACGTTCACACTCTATATCAAAATTCTACCCTACATCCCCAAATAAAGCAAAGCCAAACCAGGCATTTCCGGCAGATTTGGCACTATTGCTGATTGTTTCTGCGAGAATTTGTCTAATTTTTTCAACAGTGTAAATCCCTTCCGACGTAAGTTGATCCTGTCCGGAAGCCAGTTCCATATCCCTGGAACATTCCCAAATAATCTCTTATAAGTTAATCAAATATTCATACTACACATTCGGCATAAAAAAACACACAGCAGTTTTCATTCCTGCCATGTGTCATTAACTATCATTCCAAATCTACATCCAGATCAGATAGATATCGCCATCCAAATTCCACCTTATCATGCGTTTCATACACTCACATCCGTCTCTGCCTGTACATCCACCGCCAAACCATCCGAAAAGCAATGGTCGTCAACGTCATACCTGCAGCCATGCTCGCCGCAAAAAGGATCGTATAAATCCCGTCCTTCTGAAAATTCGCCCAGTCCTTCATCATCATCCAGTTCATAGTACGATACAATGCCGCCCCCGGAATCAACGGAATCGTAGCAGAAACCAGAAAAACCGTAACCGGCGTCTTGTGAACCCTCGCCATACACTCCGCATACAAAGTAATCGCCACCGTTGACCAGAAACCACAGACATATGGACTGGGAGTCACAAACTCCACCGCCAGATAAACCGCCCAGGACAAACAGCCCCCCAGAGCCGCAAACCACAATTTTTTACCATGTATATTAAACAACGCCGCAAAACCAAGCGACCCTGTAAAGGATACAATCAGCTGTATGATCTCTCTCATATTTTTCCTCCATATTCATGGACACACCGTTGTCTCTGTTACCGTTCTTCGCCATGATCACATTTCTGCCTGAACCCCCTCAGAACAACAGATTCGCCGCTGTAAAACCAAGTCCCACAACCAGCGCCAGCAAAATCGACTCCATACACCGGATCAAACCCGTGATCGTATCCCCGGAAAACATATCACGCAGCGAATTAGTAAACGCAATACCCGGAATCAGCAACATAATATTACCAATACTGATCAGATCCGCATGATGCCCCAGCCCGATCAGCACAGTAAGATTGGAAAGGACACCACCCGCTCCACAACACAAAAGCACCGTAAGCAGCGAATTCAGCGCCCCCCTTTTCACAAAAGCCTCAAACAACTTCAACGCAATACCGATCAACGCCGAAGCGATCATATCATTAAGATCCCCGCCAAAAAAAACAGAAAACGACCCGGAGATCACCGCATAGATCAAAATCTGCGTCCGAAAAGAATATCCCTTTTTATTCCGGATCACATCCAGCCGCCTCTGAATCTCCTCCGGCTTCGGTCGAAACTCACAGATAAATCTGGAAAGCTGATTCAGATCATCCAGCCTCCCCAGATCATTCGCCATCCCCGGCACCCGCCGCGTCTGCGTACAAATCCCGAAATCCTCACCATAAATCGTCGTCACAATACTGGAAGTAATGGAAAAAACATCCGCCCGGGAAGCACCATAAGCCAGGCAGATACGACGGATCGTATCCTCAACACGCCCAACTTCAGCACCACAGCAAAGAAGCTGCTCCCCAATCGTCATCGCATAATACAAATACTGCTCCGCCTCATCCCTCGTCATCCGGCACACCTCCCTGTACAACTATTTCATCCCCATCTATTTTAGGACAGCTAAATATCAAAAGCAACCAAGTTCCCCACGTTTAAATATTCATTTCTTCTATATTTCCTCAAAGCAACAAACTCCCAACGCCCATCAAGCCGACAACGAAACACCCAATACCTCTAAGCCAACAGCAAAGCGCCCAATACCTCTAAGCCGACAGCGAAGCGCCCAATACCTCTAAGCCGACAGCGAAGCGCCTCGGCCCCC
>ENA-OPDJ01001220-OPDJ01001220.1-human-gut-metagenome-genome-assembly--contig:-NODE-1220-length-14731-cov-4.111679_pt1 | contig 14731 bp, 15 predicted proteins | sample MGYA00241621_ERZ501505 | MGnify/ENA primary metagenome ERZ501505 (study PRJEB25962, sample SAMEA2042624) | human gut metagenome | biome: human gut; feature: human-associated habitat; material: faeces... | reverse complement strand
TTCAACCGTGCTGCCCATCGCTGCTGCCGGATCTGCTGTTTTTTAAGTGCATCCATCACACCGTCTGCCGCTTCGATGAGGCGGGGACGGTCGTTTTTTAGACTGCTGAAGCAATACTCGCAAGTGCCTTTTTTCTTGCCGTGCTGTTTGTTTATCAGCAGTGTGTGTTTTTCAAAATTCACACAGTCCCAAGTCAAACCAAGCACTTCTCCTTGCCGCAGCCCCGTGAAAACGGTGACGAAGTACACCAGCTCGTAGGTATCTCCGCGAATCTCCTTAAGAAACGCGCATAATTCATTATCTTCCAGAGGCTTTATCTGTTTTTTCTCAATGCGCGGCAGCGTGACAGCTGTGAGGGGATTATTGCGGATGTAACCCATTTTCTGAGCTTGTTCCAGAGCACGGTGTAATACTCCATGCACATTTTTGATGGTCTTCGGCGAGAGCCCTTTATCTGTTTGCAGTTCGTTATACATTTGCTGGATCATGGCAGCAGTTAACTTTGAGAGGGGAACAGCCCCGACATAGGGGATGATATTTAGCCTTACATGATCTTGATAGCTCTTGCGAGTAGCGGGCTTTACGTTGCCGATGTATTCTTCTACCCACGTATTCAGCCAATCTGCGGTTTTGAGTCGGGGAACATCCATATATGTTCCCTCATCGATCTCCGCAGTGATCGCCGTGAGCTTTTGCCTTACCTCCTTCTGCGTTTTGCCATAGACGGATTTTTGAATCTGCTTTCCCGTTCCGGGATCGATGCCAAGGGTATAGCGTGCCTCCCAGCGTCCGTCAGGGCGCTGGCGGATCGTGCCGCCGCCCTTGGCTCCTTTTGTCATTCGTGTTGCCAATGTTTCCTCCATTTCTTCTGAAATCATAAAACGGCCAGTCAGTCCGTTGTTTTATCGCTGCTTGTCGCTGTCGAGCCACGCCACGAAGTCCTCAAAGGACAGCTTGCCTGCTATGCAGGCGTCGCGCTTTTCCCGCGCCGTCTTCGACCATGCGGTGAACTCCGCCTTGCTCATCGTTCCATACCGCACGCGGGCGTTGTGCGCCTTGTAGGAGCGAGTAAACTCTCGCGCGGCAGGATTCTTCATCTGCCTGCTCTGATATTGCACGACGGCTCCCATTTGGCGGCAGGTCTTTTCCGAGCCTTCCATCAACCGTGTGCAGTAGTCCTGCGTGATGTTGCCGGTCACAACAAAGTATCTGCCGCAGTTTTTACACTTGTGGATCGGGAGCGGCAGGCGGAGACAATAGGCTTTCAGGTAGTTGTAGAGGTCTCGCACGGTGTTGGGATAGAGCACCTCGCGCAGCGCTGTCCTGATCCCCCGCTCACGCAGCAGCTCCACGCTGTAATGGTAGGCGCTGTCATACGCCGGACCGTCCAGCATGACCTCCTCGGTGGCAAGCTCGCCGTACCTCATATCGTCGAAGCGGAGCAACGCATCGTAGTGCGCCTCGCGGTATCTCTCTGCTGTGGAGTAGTCCGGCTGATAGCGGTCGTCCAGGCATCGTTCGATCAGCGCCTTTGCATCGCTGACGATGGCTTCAAAATCGTTGGCGAATGAAAGGACAATCGCTGCGTCAGCATCCTGACCGTGCGCGTATGTCGATTCCAGCTCGCTCAGCTCCTTTGCGAGCAGCCCAAAGAACGGATGCACTTCACAAAGCGGCAGCGACAGCTTCAGCAGCTTCCTCCATGCGGCCTCGTCCTTTTTCGTTTGTACCAGCTTATTGATCTCAGATAATACGCAATATGCCTCGTAAAAGTCCGCATCGTAAAGGTCAATGAGACATTGGCCGAGATCCTGCGTTTGATCGAGATAGGTCATGCGGCTTCCCAGCGTCTTGTCATATAGTGCAAAGCATTCTTTTCGTTCCGGGGTGATGTAATACCGGAATTCCATATGTTCAGGAAAGATCATAGCCGCCTCCTGTTAGATACAGCAAAATGTGTACGTTGAATTATCTATTGACTTTTTCGTACCAACATTATACAATCAAACCATAATAGTTACATTGTGCATTATATTCTTTATAGTCCATAATGTCAACTACAATTTTCGAGGAGGTCTTACATGAACAACAACTACGAAAATCTTCCCGCGGTGCTGAATGCCAATCAGCTCGCGGCGGCGCTGGGCATCTCCCGCGCAGGAGCGTATCAGCTCCTCAACACGGGGACGTTTCCCACGCTGCGCATCGGCAAGCGGTTGCTTGTGCCGAAGGACAAGCTCATCGACTGGATCGAGCAGAACACGGGAGGTGGGAATGGCAACTGAAAAAGAAACGACTGCCCCGATTCCATCTGTTGCACCAGATGGGGAGCAGCCGTCCACGCTTGCACGCACAGACAGTATAACAGACATTGAGGAAACGCACAAGCAGTTTGGAAAGATCCAGATCATGACCATGCCGGAGCTGATGGAAACGCGCTTTCGCGTCCGCCCGACGGTCATCGACGGACTGCTGCCGGCGGGGACTTACCTCCTCGCCGGCGCGCCGAAGATCGGCAAGTCCTTTCTCGTCTTGCAGATGGCCTATCAGGTGAGCATGGGAACGCCCTTCCTCGGCTTTTCTTCCCGGCAGGGTACGGTTTTGTATCTTGCCTTAGAGGATACCTGTGAGCGATTGCAGAAGCGTCTGGCACAGATGACGGAGCAGGACAGTGAGCACTTGATCCTCTCCGTCTTTTCCGAAACACTGGACGAAGGCTTGACGGAACGGCTGAGCGACTTTTGGAGTGAGCACACGGACACGGTACTTATCATTATTGACACGTTACAGCGGGTGCGGAGCCGGACGCCGGATAACGGAAGCTACGCCGCCGACTACGATACGCTGGCAAGCTTGAAAGAGTTTTCCGACACCTACGGCGTCACCGTGCTGGTCGTTCATCACACGCGCAAGGAGGGGGCGGAGGACGTGTTCAACACCATCTCCGGCACCAATGGCTTGATGGGCGCGGCAGACGGCGCACTGCTCCTACATAAAGATAAGCGCACAGCCTCGGACGCTGAACGCGCAGCAGGATACGCTGCTGCGGAAATACGACATTCGCTATGTTGCCCACCGCACGAGAGAGGGCAAGAGCCTTTCGCTGCGGTGGGACGGTGTACGGTAATGTACGGTATGTACGGTAAAAATGGGAGTGGGGGTATCCCCTCAAAATACCGTACATTATCGGACATACCGTACACCGATAAGGTCATTTTCCGTGCCGTGAGGCGGCGGGAAATGACCGCTTAAGGGAGTCCAGAGGGAACGGCTGGCACACGACTTTGGCACAAAGTCTAGTGTGTTATACCCATCACGACGGGGGACGGGAAAACTGCGCGGGGACGCCGCTCCCCGCGCAGCTTTGACCGGGCCGAAAAAGAAGAACGACAGATGACGGTATCGTCATCTGTCGGGCGCGCTTTTTCAGAAAGTCGTGATGGGGATTCTACGCTCCCTCGTCCCCAAAACGATAACAGGAGGAACAACGATGGCTTACGCCATTTTACGATTTGCAAAGCGAAAGGGCGGTGCTGCTAAGGCCATTGCTGCCCACAATGAGCGGACAAAGGAAGCATACGCCAGTAATCCGGACATTGACAAAAGCCGCACCGTGCAGAACTATCATTTGATCGCGCCGCGTTGGAGCTACGGGCAGGAGATCCGACACCGCATCAGCATGGCGGGCTGCCGGGTACGCAGGGACAGCGTGAAATTTGTGGAGACTTTGATCACGACCAGCCCGGAGTTTGCAAAAGCACATGAATCAGAAATGCCGGAGTATTTTGAGCGGGCGCTCGGCTTTCTCAAAGAGCGTGTGGGCGAAGAAAACATCATTTCCGCCGTGGTGCACATGGACGAGAGGACGCCGCACCTGCACCTCTGCTTCGTGCCGCTGACGAAGGACAACCGGCTGTCTGCCAAAGAAATTCTCGGCAACAAGAAAGCGATGATCCAATGGCAGGACGATTTCTATGCCTGTATGTCGGAACGGTGGCCAGAGCTGGAGCGCGGCGCGCCCGCGGTGGAGACCAAGCGCAGGCACCTGACGCCGCAATGGTACAAGAAGGTGACCGCGATGGACGCCAAGCTGGAGAAGCTGGAAACGGCTTTGAACGGCATCAATGTGCTGAATGCGGGCAAAAAGCGCGAGGAGGCCGTTGCGCTGCTGGCGCAGCTCTTGCCAGAGGTAGAGTCCTTTCAAGCAGAAATTCAGCGGATGCAGGAGGCCGTGTCGCAATCGATATCCATGCAGCGATGCAGTGCCGAGGAAAACGAAGCTCTAAAGGACGAGCTGACCGTCGAGCGCCGCAAAAGCGCCGAGCAGCGCGCAAAGCTCACGGTGCTGGAGACGCGCTACAAGCGGGCGGAAAAGCTGCTAGACGGAGTGCCGAAAGAACTGCTAAAACAGCAAATGGATAGTCGGCAGGAACGATAGATATTCGATATTCCAATGGTTTGCCTGATTGTCTCCACTAATATGAAGTTAATATAGCAGTAGGATTGCGATACTATTGCAAATACAATGTGATACTGACAAATGGTTCCATTCGCATATCAATGCTCCCCACTTTAATTACACGCCACATCCATGATTTCAATATGCAGCAATCAATCCATCGGAAAGTTTGGGCGCTGCTTTAAGATGTCCTGACAATAGTTCTGACAGTGTTTGATAAATTGTATTGCCATCAGACTCAGCTGCTTGCCGCGTTTTGTGGCTATGTTGATGTCATATGCAGAGGAGATGTAATCTTCGAAAAAAATATAGCGGGTATCTGGATGGGGCAAGTTTTTAGACAACGAGCTGATTAAAAAAGAAGCTCCTCTCTTCTCACCTGCAAAAGAAACCAATGTGCTCCCTTCACGGCAGGGGAAAATATCAGGCACCTTTCCATACTCAGCAAATTTTGTCTGCAGATATGCGTAGTCATTGTAAGTTTCCGGCGCAGAAACGGCAATTTTGATTCCAGACAAGTCGGAAACCTCAATAAACCGCTTAGAGGGCGATACCATGTCTTTGGGAATCAGGAAACAACGGTAGTTGCGAAAAAGGTGAATATAATTCAGATTTTCGTTCTTCTTAGAATTGCTGCAGAATGCCAAGTCATAATCGCCATCAAGCAGCATTTCTTCAATCTCCATATCATTAGAGCAGCCATAGCAAAACTGGCATTCAGGTCTTTTCTCAATGAAATCAAAGATTAGATTCTGCGGGATGCAGAGAAAAAAGCCAAACGGGAAAAGAATATTTAACTTATTACAGTCCGTGACATTACATTTTTTCAAAATCGAATAGGACGACTCTACGATTTGCTTCATTTCTGGCAAGATGCGTTCTCCGTCGTGGGAAAGTGTAATGCCGGAAGATGTTCGTAAAAACAGTTGAACACCTAGTTCGTTTTCAAGACTTTGAATAGCACGGCTAAGTCCCTGCTTAGAAAAAAACATCTTTTGCGCTGCTTTTGAGATACTGCCCTCCTCAACTAACCTCAAAAAAGTTTCGCACTGTTTTATGTTCATCGGCATCCTCCTATGTTCTATCTCAGCTTATACTTGTTATAGGCTGTTTTGCAGAAAGAGCAAAAGCCTTCGATAACCTCAAGTTTTTTGGCTATTATATCATTCTCTGCACATTTTCGTGTCATTTTTTTGTTGACAAATGTCATATTTTTGATGCTGTGCGGTGCCAAGTTATTGTGCTAAACTGCAGTTACTGGGCACATAGTTTGGCAAAAACACCGCAAATATCGATGGACACCTATTTCGTGCGCAGAAAAAATAGAAGAGGAAGTGCTTTTATGTCTGAACAAGCTATCCTGTACGAGCAAGTAGACAGTATTGCCAAAATTTGGATGAACCGTCCCAATCAGGGCAATCGTATCAGCCGCAAACTTTTTTTGGAGTTGGATTCAGCAATGACTAAAGCAATCGCTGACCCATCTGTTCGGGTTATCATCATTTCGGCAAAGGGGGAAAACTTCTGTTGCGGCTTTGATGTTGGTGATCCCGATGCAAGTCTGGACAACAATGATGCCTGTGATGTCACATGGGAGTACCGCCGTGACAATACTCAGGAAGAGATTGATCTCTGGATGAAACTGTACACCTCAAAAAAACCCGTTATCGGCGCAATCAAGGGGCGTGTGTTGGGAGGCGGCTATTTCATGGCTATGATGTTCGACTGCATTGTAGCTGCTGACAATACGGTTATGGATAATGGAGAGTTTGCATTAGGGATGTCTTACACAGATTATGTCCCGTTTGATCTTTGGAAAATCCCCATGAATATTGCCAAGGAAAAATTGCTCACGGGTTATCCCATCACCGCAAAAGAGGGCTTCCGTTTGGGCCTGTTTAATCGAGTGGTCAGTGTCGATCAGCTTGACGAGACCGCCATGACACTTGCTCGCCGCATGCTTCGGCTATCTCCATATACCCTGAATATCCATAAGGAACTATGCAATATGGCATACGATCTGCAAGGTATTCGGAATATCGTCCCCTATGCAAAGGAAACCTTCAATATTGGAATGGAGTTGCCTGGTACCAAGGAAAATCAGGAAATGTGGGACTATGCTCGCTCCAATCCCCCGGGCGCACTTGTTGACCTGTTTGAAGAAAAACTTGCCGCCTTACGCAAAGAAGAAATCCAAGAACTCCCCCATTTAGACGATCTGCACTGACTCTCGACCAACGGAATCAAAATAGATCGAAGGGAGAACCATTAAGTCGACGCAAACTTTAATTATAATTGTTATGGCGGTTTACCTCGCCGGAATGATAGGTATTGGTCTGTATGGTCGCAAGTTTGCCGCAACATTTAACGACTCCATTACTGCGGCCAAGCAGTCTACAACTATAATGATTATCGGTGGAGCCGTCGGCGCGCACATTGGAAGCGGCTTTGTAGTAGGTGGCGCAGAGAGCGGCGCCATCTACGGAATAGCTGGTGCATGGTACGGCATCGGTTGTGGTATCTCATGGTTGTTAGTCGGTGTGTTAGTTGCCAAGTTTTTTTATCGCAACAGATATCTTTCCCTGTCGGATTATTTCAAAACTCGCTACAATGACAAGTCTACCCGTTTGATTTACAGCATTTCAACGCCACTTAGCTATGTTGCAATGTTTGCAGGGCAAATTCTTGCGGGCAAAGCGATCTTCCAAGCCTTCGGAATTGACGGCAATCTAAGCATAATTATTACCGCTTTAGTCGTTCTGTTTTACGCTTCCATCTCTGGTTTGTGGGGCGCTTACATGACCTCTGTTATCCAGGTTGCCGTAATTGTAGCTGGTCTGATTTTTGCGCTGATTTCCATGATTATTGATGGAGGATTTGCTGCTATTCAGGCAACTCTGCCCGCCACATATTTTGATCCTGTTCCTTTTAGCGCCGAAACGCTGGTCAGCCTGACAATCCCAACTATTCTCGCCGCGCTCTTTGACCAAACTGCTTTCCAGCGCACTGCTTCTGCCAAAAGCGAAAAAGCTGAGGTCCGTGGGCATATTTACGGAGGTCTTCTGCTAATTGTTATGGCAATCATTCCTCCTTTGCTGGGCATGTATGGCATCGCATTGTTCCCCAATGTCGACCCCGCCAGTGTCTTCATCGATTTGATTTTTTATCGCTTCTCTCCTATCTTTGGTGCATTTTTAATTGCTGCTATTGTTTCGGCCATCATGTCCACCTGTGATGGTGCCTTCATTGGCATTGCCACTAATATCATTCATGACATTTATCAAGGCATGATAAACCCCGATGCCAGTGAAAAGCAGCTTAAGGTTATGCAGAATATCCTGAATGTAATTGTCTGCATTGTCAGCATTGGTGTCGCTTTGATGTTTAACAACATTCTCAGCCTTCTTTCTATGGCATACACAATTCTCACCTCTGGTTGTCTCGTCCCCTTTGTCGGTGGTCTGCTTTGGAAGCGGGGAACCGCCAAAGGTGCTTTGGCATCCACTATCGCTGGCATTGTGTGCGCACTGTTAATCAGCTTTGGTTTCTTCACACCGCCCTATTCCAGCGTGTTCCCCGTCCTACCTGCCGTGATCGTTTACTTTGCGGTCAGCCTGCTCACGCAGGGCAAGCAGGCTTGAAGCCGCGTGATACCATCTCTCTTATAATCTCACAGCAGAACAGGGGCCGGTAAGATTTTTTCTTACTGGCTCTTGTTCCGTTGAGATTGAATTCTCCATTTGGTCGTAGTCTGTCGGTCGAGAGAATAACTCCTGCCACTGTATTTCCAACAATCATAATTATAACGCTCTATAACTATTGTTGAGGGGAATTCTATACGGCTTTCCTAATGATAGCACACAGAGGTCCAACTCTGTTTCAAAGACGATTGTCCTTGGCTAAGGATTGGAAAAAAGGTAAGCTATAGTTATTAGAAACTCTACCATGCCACCTTATCAGAAGTCAACGCTTTTGCATTTTATGCACTATTTCATCTTGTATTGCCGGGCAGCCTCTTATTTATTACAACGAATAGTCATCCGAAAATCATTGCTTTTGAACCTTATCTTCTCTATGTCAAAAATACTCCTACTCTCAAAAAAGCCCTCTTTTCTGCCCTTTGGCAAAAAAGAGGGCTTCCTCCGGTATCTCAAGAACGATTCCAATCAAGCGGCGATCCTAATGATCTGACTCGAGTCCGGCGCCGCACATCGTGATAAGGCAGTCCGATGTTTTTCCGTACAGACTGCAAAGCTCTTCATATGCCGCGCAATTTGCCGCTGTGGTATGCTTACAGCAAATGCCGCGGCAGGCTATTGTGGAATGCGCTTGCTGTTGTTGGTGCGGTGGACATACATCTTGCCGCCGCAATCGGCGCAATAAAGCCAGTAAGGTGAGCTGCTTTGCCCCAGCTGTTCGGGTAGCGTCTGACATTCCCACGGATTTTCTGCACAAGGTCAAAGGCTGGCTGGTCGATGATTGGCTCATGGGTATTTTCAAAAATCGTCCATTCGTCCTCCGGCACATAATGGCTTTTCTTGTCCTTAAAATGCTTGCGTGTTTTGAAATTGACCGTATGCCCCAGATACTCACGCTTTTTAAGGATTTCTACAACGGAAGAAGCACCCCAGCCGTACACATCTTTGAAAGTCTTATTTTTGTTCACACCCTCTCCAAACTGTGCAAGGTAAGCGGACGGTATCGGCATGAATAACGAGTTTTCTGCTGTGACCTTCGGCCTCTATGCCGTAGAGGAACTCACCGCAGCAGACGGTGCTGTCATTCCTGCGGACGGTCTCATTGAGATTCTGTCCCTTGGCGAAAACGGAAAGGCCACGCTCAGGAGCGATGTTCCCTTTGGCAGCTACTATGTCAGGGAAATCAGCACCGACAGCCACTACATTCTCTCCGAGGAGAAGTACCCTGTGACCTTCGCCTAGAGCACAGGTTGCCTCCAAAGCGATAGCGGATGCTATTTTCCGCAAGAACAATCCGACTGTAAGAGAATACTGCGAGAAGTGGCTTAAGATGAAATCGGCCACAGTCAGACCGAACACCCTGGAAGGATACCGAAAGGCTATGGAAAAGCATATCATTGAGCCCATTGGAGATCGGTATAGGTATATTGATGAGATCACGGCGGATGATTTAAAAATGCTCATGGTTCCCGTCTCAAAAATGTCTAAGGGCCTCTATGGAACTATCAATATGCTTCTGAAGTGCGTTTTCTATTCCTGATGCCCTGCCTTGCTGTTCGGCTATTACTGAAAGACCAGATTGTGCAGCACAACCTCCCTCGCTGCATTTCGGGTATTGTTCATCGCTCCGACCCACGCCAACTGGTCAGCGGCCTTCATATGCTCCGTAATGCCTTGCGCCTGCGCCACCTGCTCGATCAAGAGCTGCAGCATTTCGTTTGCCTCTCGGTCAATCTCGTTGAGATGAGGTGTCAGGTCCCCAGAGGTTTTTAAATTGATATAGGTCGCTCTACGATGCTCTTTCAGATACTTGAGCCGCATACGGCCAAAGCGACCATAGGTTGCCGGTTCTTCCTTGGATAGTACCAGATCCGGCAGGTAGTAATCTCCGTACTTGCTATATGTAATTTCCATTGTGTGACAGTCCTTTCTTGAGCTTTGATTTTACCCTTATTTGTACCCTTTATAGCGTTAGCTCTTATAAAACAACTGGACTGACTGATACCATGTTTTATAGTTTCGGAACTATTTATCACAAAATTTAATGGAATTTGTTACAAAAGAGAACTTTTCTTGAATTCGAGTCCTGTACCGCGCACCAGAGAAAAACCTTGAAGCTTCAACTGTCTCACCCCATAGGTACACGATGTGTCATGGAGGACAGTCGGTACGGGCAAAAGCAAGACGCAAACTCAAATGCATGAGTTTGCGTCTTGCTTTTTTACATAAGGATAGAGCTTGACAGGAGCAATGTCGACGGTCGGAGTTTTCAGGCATTAACAGATAAAATGCTGTGTTTTCAAGGGTTGTACGGTTTTTACCGAAAACATCCTGTTTCGCTGAATTTCTTGAAAACCATTGAAAACACTGGGCAAACCGGCTTTTTGAGGATTTCGGATGATAGTAGTCAAATAGTAGTCACGGTCATATCATTGCCAGAAATCATTTGAGTTAGAATCATTGTCGGCAGATAATTGTGGTGACTATAAGGTCTATGGCTCACAAACAACGGCTGGAACTGAGCGAGAACAGCAGCAGGCTCTCTTTGTCGCAAAATTCCATGATATTTATGAAAACAGTTATGTAAGGCAGTACCCCAATTTACATTCAGGTGAGCAGCAGAAAAATATCTGCCGTCTGGTTCCACAGCGGCGGCTGAAACGCAGTTGAAGATTGCCGTACAAAAAACATGGAGGCTTCCGAAATCCGGAAACCTCCATAAATTTATCAGATTCGACAAAAGAAGAATTGACCACCTAGGCGGTGTAGAACGGCTCCAGATCGGTGTGATCCTTCCACTCGTCCGTGACGCCAGCATCGCGCAGCAGCTCTGTCACGGTTTTATCCAAGGCATCGACTCCGTCGCTGCTGACTGCCTGCAGGTCAAAGCCGGCGTCGCCGGCATCGTCCAGAATCGCGGGATCCTCACTGCCGTCCAGCAGGGCGTTTGCCTGAAGAAGCGCCTGCTGCCACTGGAAGGAGAAGAAGTCTTTCTGCGTTGCATTCATTCCGGCCAGATAAGTTTTCGCTGCTTCTTCGACCTTTCTGCTCTCGTTCATAGCGAGCTTCATCAGAGAAACCGCGGCGTTTGCCTGCTGCAGGCTGCCGCCTGCGCTGCCGTGCGCGACAGTATCAATGCTCACGAGCAGATTGACCAGCGTATCCTTGCTCTCGGGCGCGTACATCCAGCCGGTCACGTCACCGCTGTAATCCACCTTGTCGGTTGTCTGGGACTCCAGCCGGTACAGCAGCGTCACAAGCTGGGCGCGGGTACAGGCGGCATCCGGCAGCAGACGGTTATTGGCTCCCTTGAGGATTTCCGTGTTGACTGCCCACGCCATCGCCTCGCGGGCATACTCGGAAAGGCTGTCATAGTCGGCATACTCGCGGATCGCCATGCCGCCCTGCGTGGTGTCGAAGCCCTGCTGCTTTGCAAAGCGCCAGAGCATCGTGGCCGCCTGCTCCCGGGTCACGGCATTCGCTGCGCCGAAGGTATTCTTACTGAGACCTGTCACAATGCCGAGACTTGCAGCCCAACGGACAGCTTCTGTGTAATAGGAACTCTCTTTCACATCAGAAAAGTTCATCGCGTAATTCACGACCGGCTTTCCGGTGGCCCTCCAGAGGAAGGTCACAAAGTCGGCGCGCGTGCAGTCCCGATTCGGTGCAAATACGTCCTTGCTGACACCGGATGTGATTTCCTTTTCGACCGCCCAGTTGACAGCGTCATAAAAATAATCCTGTTTCGATACGTCTGTAAACGCCTGTGCCGGTTCTGTGGCAAGCGCCTGTGCGCTCAGCAGCATCACGGCTGCCAGCAGCAAACTGAAAACCCGAATGGTGCGTTTCATACAAATGCCTCCACATTTATTGGATCTTGTATCCATCTTTGCATTTTTCCAGCGCAAAGTGCATCTGCGCCTCGTGGGTCGCAAACGGAAGCTGTTCAAATCCGTCCGCCGGATGAAAAGAAATAATCTGATTCAGATGATCGATCCACACGGCGCAAAGCTCTTTGAAATGTTCCAGCGGCTCCTCGTTCATCGTACATGCTCCTTTTCTGCTTTATAACATAATTTTAGTCGGTTTATCTTGTAAAAACAAGAAGCTGGCAGTACAATAAAGAAAAAGAGACTTGTGCAAAGCGCACAAGCGAAAGGATATCGCCATATGGCTGCAACACAGTGGGAAACGTGCAGCGCCGATGCGCTGCTGCGGGAATTTTTTGCGCAGGACGATCTAAGTCGCCTCGCAGAAGGCGCGGGCGCGCTGCTGGGCTGTCCGCTTCTGGTGCTGGACGATACGTTTCATGTTGCCGCGCACCATCTGCCGCTGGGGTTTTCCGACGCAGTTTTTCAGGCGTCGGTGCGCAGCGGCGAGATCACCTATGAGGCAGGCGCGATCATCAGCCGAAGCCCTGCCTTAACTGCCGGGAACGCGGACTATGTCCAGCTGGAGGGCAGCGCATATCGCCGCCGCTTCGCGCCGCTCATCAGCGCGGGCGTGCGGCTGGGCTATCTGATCTGCGTCGATACGGACGGACATCTGGAAAAAATACCAGCACAGACGTGGCGCGCTGTGGAACAGATTTTATCCAAGCAGCTGTTCGTTGAAGCCAGCCGGCAGGATAAGCCGTTTGAAACGGCGGAGGACATTCTCCGGCACCTGCTGGACGGCGGTTTTCCGTCCGCGCCGTATTTCAGGCTGCAAATTTCGGGAACATATCTGGTGGACTTCCATCCGCTTGCCTTCGCGCTCATCGATCTGACTGTCTATCATAGCGGATATCTCGGGCAGCGCCATTTGAAGGAGGAAGTAACGGCGATTTTCCTGGACTCCCATTCTTTTTTATACAAAGGAAATGTTATGCTTTTTCTGCACCGGCGGGAGGATATGGAGCGGTTTTCCGCGCTGGCGGAGGAATTTCAGCTCAAGGTCATCGTGTCGGAGAAGATTGACGACCTGTTTGCGCTTCCTGCGCTCTATCGCACGGCGCGCGAGGCGCTGAGCCTGATGACGGATGAACGGTTCCACGGCGGTCGCGTCTACACTGTTGCGCAGCTGCGCACGCCGCTGCTGCTGAAAAATCTGGAAGGGCGGGAAGATTTGATCGCGCAGGAGGTGCGCACCCTTGCCGCGCACGACCGGGAAAAGGGCACGCAGTACTGCGAAACGCTCTATTATTATCTGATCTGCTGCCGGTCGCTGCAAAAGACCTGCGAAGCGCTTTTTACCCATCGAAACACCGTGCTCTACCGCATCCGAAGAATGCAGGAGGAATTTGCCATCCCGCTGGACGAGCCGCTCAAGCACGCAGACCTGCTGCTGAGCGTGTCGCTTCTGCTGTTTGAAGCGAAGGGGCCGGATTTCTTCCTGCCCAAAACGCCGCTTGATAATTCATAATTCGGTCATGCTTCTAACAAGATTTTGTCACAACTTCCTGTCACAATAACGCCAGTTCGAAAGAACGGAACACCCTTGATGAAAGGAAGTTTGACCTATGAAAAAAGTATTGGCAATTCTGCTGGCCCTTTCGGTGCTGGCCTTGAGCGCCTGCGCAGCCAAGCAGGCTAATTCGGATACACAGAAGGACTCCAACACAGCGGAAACGGAGCAGCAGCCGGATTCTGCGCAGACCGCAGAAACACAGCAGCCCGCGCAGGAAGCAAAGCGCATCGAGCCGCTGGCAGAAAGTCTTGATCTGAACGCACTGACCGACGCGACCGTCGCAGCAAGCTTCGGCGCGGAGGACATTTCCGAAAAAGACGGTAAGACGGAGATCACCCTGACGGTTTATGATTACGATGTCTACGATATGGTGGACATTTCGCAGCTTGCCGTCGGCGATACCATCGTCGTGGACGGCAAGGACATGGTCGTTGCATCCCGCGAGGACAAGGATGGCTTTGTTACCATCAATGGAGGACTCGAGCAGGGCGGTGTCGATCTGACGAGTGATGACTCGGGCGTCTACTACGCTGTTGGCTTGGACGATGCGAAGTCGTATCACGAGCTTGGCAGAATCACCGTGCCGGTCGCGGAAGGCTTTGTCCTGACAGACAATGCAGACCCGGAGCATCCGGATGAGACCTATGCCGCGTCTGACCTTGCAAAGCTGGCTGCGTCCGAACCCGGCTTCACCGCCAACAACACGCTGGCGACCATCGAGCATGGCGAGCTGACCGTCCTGGCCAGAAGCTATACGCCGTAATTTCGAAACGCAGAATCTGCCCGGAAGCACAACGCTTCCGGGCATTTTCTTTGCTGTGGCAGATTTTTTACGGAGATTTCACATAAAAACGATCGCTGAATTTACACAGGCTTGCTATCATAACCATATCTATACGGAAATGGGGCGGATGCTATGACCTACAAAACGATCGTATCATGCCGCAGCTTGCAAGGAGCGCGGGAGCTACCGAAGCACTCAAAGCTACCGACCCCATGAAATGGGTGGGACTGATGAACGCTTGCAGGGCGCAAGCGGAGGAAATCGCCAAGTTTGAGCTAATCTATGTTTGACGGTCAAGAGCCGGAAAAAACAGAAATCTTGCGATAACAGCCGCCCCGACGA
>ENA-OPDJ01001191-OPDJ01001191.1-human-gut-metagenome-genome-assembly--contig:-NODE-1191-length-15065-cov-3.050366_pt1 | contig 15065 bp, 10 predicted proteins | sample MGYA00241621_ERZ501505 | MGnify/ENA primary metagenome ERZ501505 (study PRJEB25962, sample SAMEA2042624) | human gut metagenome | biome: human gut; feature: human-associated habitat; material: faeces... | reverse complement strand
GCCGGATGATGTGGAGGACGTATATGACGAGCTCATCGACCGTTTTGGAGACCCGCCGCCCAGTGTGCAGGGGCTGGTTAATGTCTCCCTCCTGCGCAACTCCGCCTCTGGGCAGGGCATCTACGAAATCAGCCAGCGCGGCAACTGCCTGCTGCTCTATTCTAATGCGATCGACATGCAGAAGGTATCGCGCCTGGCCGCTCTTCTACGCGGCCGGATCTTGGTCAGCGCGGGGGCAAAGCCCTATATTTCTGTAAAAATGGGCGCAGGGCAATCCCCCGTTGACACACTACAGGAAGCCTTACGCATTTATTCGCTCGAGCCGGAGGGGAAAAAATAGAAGCTGCGTACACCTGCAAAAGTATCCTCTATTTTTTGATTCGCAAAAACAACCGATGGCAAATCTGCCATCGGTTGTTTTTTCTTTCTTCATGCTTTGAACTGATAAAAGTAGTCTAATTTATAAGAAGCTTTCTATATGAGCAATCAACCCATTCATAAAATTCAGCCTTTGAGCCCTGTCAATCCCCTTTTGCCGGGTTAAAACGAAAACACTGCCCTTTGCCCCGTTACGCACTGCGCGCCCGTTTCCGTTTTTACTGTGATTTCATAAGCGTTCTGCTCACGTTTCACATACACGCTCGCCGTTTGCCCGCAAAGCCGCATCTGCTCTATGGAAAACACGTCCCATTCCGCCGGCAAATTCGGCTTTATTTCAAAGCGTTTCAATCCGGTTGGGCGATAGCCGAGAATCCCCTCGGAATAGATGCGTAAATATAGCCCGCTTTCGGCGGAAAGTTGGGCCTGATTCCCTTCCGGAAACGCCTCTACCGCGTATGGGATATGTTCACCGAGCAGCCGTGCTGAAGAGTAGCGCTTCAAGAGCCGTAGCGCGTCATTTGCCTTTCCGCAATAAAACATTCCACGCAGTGCATACAATGTGGTTCGATCCCAAAACACCTTTTCCCCGCTGCGTGTCACCAAGCCGTCATTCTTCAAAAGCTTGCCGCTTGTAAGCGCACGGACGGTTTCATCGGCCCGCTGTGTCAGCCCCATAGTAAGCGGAGCGCAGATCCAGGAGCGCAGATTTTTTTCCTCCCTGCAATACCGATAGGTGAAATACCCCTCTACCTGCGCGCCAAAATAGGCTTCAATCGCCTGGGAAAGCCTCTCTGCACACTCCAGAAGGAATTTCGCACGCTCCTTGTCGCCGATTTCGTTTTCCAAAAAGGCGCAGCTCCTCAATGCATCATAGGCGAGGCAGGAGGTGCAGAGATTATAGCTACCGCTTTCAAAGCGATTTTCCAGCTCATCCGAGTCGCTGCGCACAACGCCGTCTTTCCCAATCTGCGAGAGCGTATAGGCAATGCAATCCCGGATGGAGTCCATATAGAGAAGCGCCGTTTCCCGATCTCCAAGCGACAACAAAAAGCGGCTGCATCCATAGGCATACATGGCGCTGTCGCCGCGGTCTTTCGCGCCGTGCCAAACGCCGTCCCCCTGCGCGATGATGCTTGTAACCAGCGCCTTGTCAGGAGAAAGGTAGGGTTGATACATTTTGTAGGTATTGAAAGCCTGCTGCATGCCGGTTTCATAGCCGAGATATGCATACAAAGGGTTTATATACTCACATTGGTCATTCGTCCATATCGCGGCGTAAAAATAGCCGCCGCCCGGGGAATGCATCAGCCCGGCCTTTGTTTGGAAGATGCTCTCGCAGGCTCGGATTTTCGCATATGCCGCCATGGTATTGAGCGTTTTATCCGGTGTATTTACGACAAAAAAGGTTTCCGTTTCTTTCAGGAACGCTTGCCTAGAGCGTGATTCCGCCTCACAATCGACGATAAATTGCTCCCCTTTTTCCGCAGCGCAATAGGCAACCGAAACGGTCTTTGCTTCTCCTGGCTGCAAATCAAATTGCATGCAGGGATCTTCCTGCATATACATGCGATAAACAGCTCGATTCATTCCGTAGCAGGGCTTTGTTTCAGTCGGATGGTCATGGTTGTGAATTTGCACGCGCGCGGCCTTGCCCGTTGCATTGCACAACCGTACCCTCTCCACGCAGGCCTTTCGATTCGGTGCAGTAAAAATACAATGTTCCGCTTCTATGCCGCTTAAATCAGTAAACAGGTGTAAAATACCGTCAAACTCAAACCGAATCGCCTTTTCCCGCGCCGGTTTTTGATTGATCGAAAAGGTGATTCCCTTAAAATTATAGTCAAGATGGCTCCCCGTCAGATTCGGATACATACGCAGGGAGGGGAACGCAACATGGCGCATGATCCGCAGGTTGCCGCTCGAATCAGCTCCATAGCTGATGATAGAGGCCGCATAAAATCCAGCCATTTCAAGATGATTGGCATATTCTTTTTCCTTCTGGATAGAATAACAAATCTTTTTGCCCTCCAGCGTGTGTTTTTCCCCTATAAAAGGCTTGGTCATTTTTGCCCAACGGGCAAAATAGGGCGTTCTTCTTCGCGCAATCTGAAAAGGAAGCATGCGATCCCTCCATCATATGTAACACAACTTATTCGCTTTTAGCATATCGAAAACGCGCTAGAAATACTATAGAAAAAATACCAATTTTCTTAGAGATTTAACTAATTTGGACTTGCGCAAGTGCAGATTCTTGACAGATCGCATCATTTTCAGTATATTTGTTTTGTAAATATACCCACGGTGTACAAATGATATGGAGGTGGACTGGTGCTGAAGCGTTACAAAAATCCGGCTATCTGCTTTTATAGCCTATTTGTGATCGCCATGGCGGTCGCCGTATTTTATGACTTAGCGCTTGATATCTGGCTAAACAATCCGGGGAATCTCTTTGCTATTTGGCTGCGCAATACGGGGGAAATCCCCTCACGCCTGATCTGCCCGCTCGCTGGTACGGTAATTTTTTTTGCCGCATCCGGCCGCTGGGAAAAAGCCGCCGGATTTCTGCTTTCTATTGGCGGCTCCGCCTATTTCGGTTACTATTTCGGCAAGTATTTCTTTGTGGAGGAGCATCGAATGCTTTTCAGCATCCTCTGGGGCGTCGGGTTTGGAATCGTCGCGCTGCTCATAGGGAGCCTTATTCCACGCGAGCTGATGCAAAAGCTAAGAGCCGCCGCTTGGATTGGCGTGGTTGTTATGACCGCCCAGCTGCTTTGCATTGAGGGCTTGAAATATCTCTGGGGCCGCGTTCGTTTCCGTGATCTGCTCGCGGCTGGGAATTACGACGCCTTCACCTCATGGCTCCACCCTAATGGGATCAACGGGAATAAATCTTTTCCCAGTGGGCACACGGCGGGCGCAGGCATGAGCTACCTGATGATGCTCCTACCACTTTACACGGATCGATTCAAGGGAAAAGAGCGGCTTTGCTTTCTACTTCCATTCATCTATACATCTCTCGTGGCCTTCTCGCGCCTCATTATGGGCGCGCATTACCTCAGCGATGTGGCAATGGGCGGGGCGATCAGCTTCTCCCTCGTGCTAGTTGCACTGAAGCTTTCCGAAAAAACCGCTCCTGCAAACAAATCATAAGATGTTTCCTATAAAAAGCGAAGAGTGGATTCGCCCGCACAAGGCGAATCCACTCTTTTCCTATTTTTCTTCCTTCAATTGGATTGCACCGGTTGAGCTTTCAATATTGATTTGGCATGCGCCGTCACCATATAATATTTCACCGCTGTCCCCCACGATATTTTGCCCACCCGTTTTCATAATCCGTATATGAGAAGGCAGCTTATCAATTAGCTTGCCGACATTGGTGTTATAAAACAGATGAAAGCCCCGATCCAAAGATAGAAATGCCGATACAGCCCCCACCTCCGCTTTTAGCTCCAGTTGGTTGGCCGCCCGGTTCCCCCGGCCATAATCGATTCCCCCGGTGGAAGTGGTTATCTTCGTCTTCTTCGTCTGCACACCGGTTAACCTGGTTCCGCCGGTATCTGTGTGGATATGCAGCTCCTCCACAGTAATATTTTCCACCTGGCAACCGCCAACAGTCACCTTGCAATTCACCCGTTGCATACCGCTCGGCACATATACCACCAACGTGGCGCCACCGTTCCTGCCCCAGGGCCGGAACATTTTCCGCTTCAGGTAAAGATAGGTTTCCCCCAAGCGCGTCTCCACCCCATAGCTGTAGTTCGTTAAACGGTCCCCCATGGAATGCATCTTCACTTCGGACCGCAGCTTTCCATCCCATGAGGGCAACAGTTTAAGCCCTCCCACATCCACCTCCACGCGGATGTTTTGGCATGGCTCCTCCGTTTCTGTGCAAAGCCCGTTTTCCTGCCAGTTTTCAGGCGCTTCCAACTTCCCATCTGCCGGTGGATCGCTCTGCCCCTGCCCAGATGCGCCAAGCGCATCAATCAAACGATCTGCCTCCTCCTGGGTAATCACGCCATCTGCTACCATCTGCAAAATTTCTGCACGGGTATTCATGCTCATGATCATTCCTTTCCTGCTTAAATCCGCACAGGTTTGCGGATTTAAGCAGCCAAAATTTTAAATCGCATTGATGCTCGAAAATCACGAAACTCAGATTGCCAGAGATGGCTTTTAATCTTCCTTTTCTTGGTTTGTTTTGATCTGTGTGATTGCTTCATCCACAGTAAGCTCGCCATTTCTAATTTTCTCCAGCATCTCTTGCTGGGCAGATTTCTTTTTCACTTCAAAGCCCATTTTGCGAATGATCGTCTCTAAATTTTTTTTCACAGTTGGATAAGAGATGCCCAGCTCTTTTTCCATCTCCCGGATGCTGCCCTGTACGCGCAGAAACGTTTCCGCAAAAGCAAGCTCCTCCCTACTGAGCGCATTAAATTTGGAAAGTGCAAAATCCCCGCTGATCTGCGTTCCGCACTGGCAACAGGATAATTGCGTTACATGAAGCTTCTCCCCGCAAACGGGGCAAATCCCGATAATTTCATGTGGCAATCGTTTCAACTCCTTTCTTCTCTGATGTCCTGTGGTTTAAAAATAACACATCCAATTCACTTTGTCAATCGTAAAATCAATTTTTTTAATTATTTAATTTATTTATTTGATTACCATCTCAAAAGAGCCGTAGTTCCTCCGGAACTACGGCTCTTTTCATTATTTACGCTTGTTTTTATTGATAGGCCCCCCTGCCGATTAGCGGTCAGCTAAAGGGAGACGCACGGTAACCTTAAACAAATCGCCATCCATTGTAATTTCTAGCGTACCACTCTGCAATTCGCACAAGCTCTGTGCAATCGATAACCCCAATCCGCTGCCCTCCGTGCTTCTGGAGGCATCCCCACGCACAAAACGCTGTGTGAGCTGCTCTATTGGAACATCAAGCGGTTCCCTGGACACATTCTTGATTGCAAAAACGCCAGCGCCGTTTTCTTCGCCAACCTCAATATAAACCCTTGTGCCGGCCAGCGCATATTTTTTAACATTGCTGATTAAATTATCAATAATCCGCCAGGTCTTTTGGCTATCCGCAAAGAGGATGGGCTCCTGCTCCGGCTGGTTCAGCCGCACATCCAGCCCTGCTGCCTCCAACGCATCCGCATTCTCTCCCATCGCCTGCATGGCAAGCTCATAGAGGTTAACCCTCACAAAATTAAGCTTCACATTGCCTGTGGTCGCCTTGGAGGCCTCTACCAAATCCTCAATCAAATGCTTGAGCCGTTCGCTCTTCTCCTCCAGCACGCCGATATATTCCCGCGCCGTCTCATCGGAGATTTCGCACTTTTTCAGCAGATCCACGTAGTTTACAATCGCGGTCAGCGGCGTTTTCAGATCATGCGAAACATTGGTGATGAGCTCCGTTTTCATGTGTTCGCCCTTGATCGCCTCATCCACTGCAGTTCGCATCCCTTCCTGCATGCCGATAATATCTTCTCCAAATTTACGCAGAAGCTTCGGCATTTTGGAAGGGGTTAGCGGATAGCTAAGATCGCCCTGCCTCGTTTTGGAAACAGCTGTCATCATTTCATCCAGCGCAATGACACTTTTCCAAAATAAAATCAAAACGATGAGGTTGAATCCCGCTGTCATGGAGCCGAAAAATAAAAAGACCAACGGGCTTCCCCCATAGGAAGCATCTCGTAGGGCAAGGACTGTAAGAGCCATAAGGATGATATTGCCCAACAGATATCCAATGAATAAAAACAGGATCGATATGCGCAGATTTTCCATGTGATGCTTCGGGATTGCATGCTTTTGAATATCCGCTTTGAGATGATGGAGCGCCGTTTTAAAGCGCCTCCAGTTTTTCTTGAAGAAACGGAAGAGCTTTGCAAGCAATGTATTGCGCCAGAACTGCTTACGTTTGAGATTGCGTGCAACGCTCGTCAGCCATTCAAGCAGTATGCCCATAGTAGCCATCGCAGAGGCGATCGCTGCGACCACCCCGAGACTGCTCGCCTCGTATGAAGGATACCAAAGCGAAGACATCGTGTATACCGTACAGGAAACGCCAACCACAATCAGCGCACCGGATAGAATCAAGTGCAGATCTTTTGGAATCCGATCTGTCCAGATGAGAGTGATCTCCTCCGTGCCGGCGCGGCGCCCGCTTGCGGCAATTAGGCAAATGGCGAGGGCAACCACTAGCAGGAAGGAAACCCCTGCTGCTATGAGGTAAGACGGCAGCGTGTTTTTAGCAATTCTAAATTGGGTTTGCAGCGAATAAAATTCATCTGAAGATTCAAGATGATCGTTCAGGCCAACATAGACGTCCCAGCCCTGATTGACAAATTCCTTCTCATAAAGCGTTACCCGATCCTGATATGCTTTGGCCCAATTATCATAATCCAAAGATCCCACCCACATGCCTACTGTTTGCTGACTATAAGAATCCACCCGTTCCCCGGAATGATAGCGATATTGCTCCGTATAGCTTTCATTCCATTGGTATTGCTCCACGAGAGAGCGCAGATCCATTGTTTTAGGGTCGATCCTTCCTTCCAAATTGGTGTAGATCTCGCCTGTTTTTTGGTTGACCAAAAGGTAGTGGAGATTGACAAGCTCTGAAAGCGCAGTTTTTGCCTCTCGGTATTTATCCTCAAAATTCATGCGCAGGTATCGCAGCTGTTCATTATATTGATACTCGACCTCCCTGCGGATTTCTGCCTCTTCCTCCTCGGTCAGCTCCACTCTGGTTGGTTCAGTGGAGGAAGGGGCGGTTGTTTCTATGGAGCCGTATTCATCATATGAATTATAATCGTTCTCCTTTTGCCGCGCCGCTTCCTCTTCTTTTTCCTGCCTTAATGATTCAAATTCTTCCTGCAACTTCTCGTCCTTTTCCTTCTTTAGCAGTTCTTCCTGCTCTTTCAAGGCCGAGCCGTCGCGGACTGCTTCCTCTGAATGATACACAAATGCCATCTGGTGCATATAATAGAGGTTTTTCGCCAATAGCTGCTGAAACATGCTGCTGGAGGTAAAATCACCGTCCGTTTCCTGAAGGATCGATTCGAGCGATCTGCCACCCAAATGATTAGCGAGATCGACGGCCTGGCAAACCGAAAGCATGCACACACCGGTCAGCGCCAGCACCAACAGCACGCAGATGGCTTTCAGCCCTTTTGATCTAAGAAAGCTTTTCGATTTTATAGCCAATGCCCCACACCACCTTTAAATACTTTGGTTCCTTTGGATTGATTTCAATTTTTTCTCGGATGCGGCGGATGTGCACCGTAACCGTTTTTTCACTGGAATAGGAGGGCTCGTTCCACACCGCCTCATAAATCTGCTGCGTCGAGAGCACATGGCCAAGATTGCGCATCAGGTATTCCACAATGCCGTATTCCCGCGCTGTCAGCCGGACCGGTTCTCCGTCAAGCGTCAGCTCTTTGGCCACGGTATCAAGCGCAAGGCCGCCGGTGATAATCACGCCCTCCTTCGACTCAATGCTGCCCAGCCGCACATAGCGCCTAATTTGAGATTTTACGCGCGCCATCAGCTCCAGCGGATTAAATGGTTTCGTCACATAATCATCGGCGCCGAAGCTCAAGCCTGTAATTTTATCAGTATCCTCACTTTTAGCCGAGAGCAGGATGATTGGAAAGTTATGCTTTTCCCGCATTTTTAGCGTTGCGGTAAGGCCATCGATATTCGGCATCATAATATCCAGGATTGCGCAGTGGATCTCTGTGTTTTCAACTGCCTTAAGAGCTTCCTGCCCATTCATTGCACGGATGGTATGATAACCCTCCAGATTTAGATAGATCTCCACCGAATCCAGGATCGCCTTATCGTCATCGCAGACCAGAATATGATACATAAAATTGTTTCCTCCCGTTTCCTTCCGGTATTTTCATCAGGGTTTCCTTTAAAAACGTCCCCTTTAGTATACCAGAGCACCCATGAAAAGCAAACAATCACCTGCCTTCCTTTTCTTAGGATAGCAGGCGATTGTTACATTTCAGGCGGAGAATTCTTACGAAATCCTTACAATTCTTCTTCTTTTCCATTATGGAACCATGGGCCGCCAGCAGAGCGGTCACACCGTTTTCCGCGTTACCGTTCCTGAAAAGGTTGCCGTATGGCAAGATGCGCAGCAAACCAATTTGTTGCGGGGTTTCCGGGAAAAAACGCGTTGATCCCCGTTGAGCTCGCGCTCATACACTCGCACAAACAAAAATGCGGCCTGTTTTATGTGCGGAACTGATAGCGGTATAGCTGCGCATAGATTCCATCTTGCGCCAAAAGTGAATCATGCGTGCCGCGCTCCTGAATCCCCTCATCCGTAAATACAATGATCTCATCGGCATTTTTGATGGTGGAAAGCCGGTGCGCAACGATCAAAGAGGTTCTCCCGCGCGATAATTCCTCCAAGGATTCCTGAATCAGCATTTCGGTCGCATTATCCAGCGCGGAGGTCGCCTCATCCAAAATTAAAATTGATGGGTTTTTTAAAAAGACCCGCGCAATGGAGATACGCTGCTTTTGCCCGCCGGAGAGCTTCACGCCTCGCTCACCAATGTAGGTATCGTATCCCTCAGGGAGCGACATAATATAATCATGGATATTCGCCTTTTTCGCCGCTGCAATCAGTTCCTCCTGCGATGCGTCTAAATTGCCGTATGCAATATTTTCCCGGATTGTCCCTGTAAAAAGGAACACATCCTGTGCGACCATGCCGATATTCCGCCGCAGGGAGGTGCGGGTCATCTTTGTGATATCCTGCCCGTCGATCAAAATTCGGCCTTCGCTCACCTCATAAAAACGGGGAATCAGATGGCAGAGCGTTGTCTTTCCGCCGCCGGAAGGGCCGACCAAAGCAACCGTTTTGCCCTGATCGATGTGCAGCGACAAATCTTGGATGATATATCGGCCGCTTCCCTCTTCCTTTTCCCCTTCATATTGAAAGCTGACGTGGTCAAAATCAATGGCTCCGGCAAGCTGATGAACATCTGAAGCGTTTGGCTCCTCTCTCTCCTCCTCCTGCGCCATCAGCTCCTCAAAGCGCTGGAAACCGGTGATTCCATTCTGATACTGCTCAAAAAAGGCTACAAAACGCTTGATGGGGTTTAGAAAAGAATTCACATACAGCAGATAGGCTGCAAACTCCCCTGCGTCGATCCGATCTTGAAAGAAAAACAGCCCTCCCGCGACCAACACCAGCAAGTAGAGTACATCCGTAAACAGTGTGCTGCCGGTGGTAAACACCGCCATGATTTTATAAGCCGCGCTGCGCGCTGAAACAAAGCGCTGGTTTTGCCGCTCAAACTTCCATGTTTCATGCTCCGCCCCCGTGTATGCACGGGTCACGCGAATCCCAGCGATGGAATTCTCCAGCCCTGCGTTCACCTCCGCGATCTCTTCGCGCGATTTGGTAAAGGCCGCTTTCATATTTTTACGCAGCCGCATGGAGAAATAGATGATAAAGGGGAGGGTTAGGAAAATAATCAACGTCAGCGGCACATTAATGGTGCAGAGGATTGCAAACGAGGCTACCAGCATAACCAGCGATAAAAATAAATCCTCCGGCCCATGATGGGCAAGCTCTGAGATATCCATCAGATCGTTGATGATGCGTGACATGATGCTGCCCGTCTTATTTTCATCATAAAAAGAAAATGGCAGCTTTTGCAGCCTGCGGAACACATCTCTGCGCATATCCGCCTGCATTCTGACCCCCACTATGTGTCCATAATAGTTTACAAAATAATTAAACCCAGCCTTGAGCAGATAAATGCCCAATAACACCGCCGACCAAATCAGCAGCAGCCGCAGATTTTTATCCGGCACATACTCATTGATGATATTTTTTGCGATCATCGGGTAAAACAGGTCGCACACAGCCAACAGAAAGGCAAAAAACAAATCGGCAAAAAAAAGCTTGCGGTGCGGTTTATAGTAGTCGATAAAACGGCGAAGCATTTTGTCCGTCTCCCCCTCCTGTGTAAATTAGCATTAGGGTAACATGGATCCTGTAAAAATTCAACAGCCTATTTTGCGGAAAGCCTCATTGGGGGAAACTTCTCGTTTGCCAATACTCGACGTGTTTTGCAATTCGTGCTATACTGATTCAGAAATCAGGCGGCCGGCCGGCTAACACCGTCCCCTTTGCCTTTTCCTTATATATATATCACCCGGGAGGGATTTTTTTGAACCATACAATTGCCGCGATCGCTACGCCGCAGGCGGCAGGCGGCATCGGCGTGATACGAATTTCAGGGCCAAAAGCGCTGCAAATCGCCGATGCGGTTTTTCAGGCGGCGAGCGGGCTGCCTTTGGCGCAATCCAAAGGCTACCGTGCGCATTTTGGCCGAGTTTTCCATGAAAGTGGACCGATCGATGAAGCCATCGCTCTGGTTTTTCGAGCGCCGCACAGCTACACGGGTGAGGATGTGGTAGAACTCTCCTGCCACGGTGGCCTCTTTCTGCTTCAGCAGGCGTTGCGTGCGGTTTTTCAGGCGGGTGCAAGCCCGGCAGCCGCAGGTGAATTTACACGCCGGGCCTTTCTGAACGGCAAAATGGATCTTACGCAGGCAGAATCTGTGATGGGGCTCATCGGCGCACAGGGTAGCCAGGCAGCCCGTGCTGCGCTGAGTGCGCATGATGGAGCGCTCAGCCGCGAGATCCACGCAGTTTCCCAATCCCTTTTAAAAGACGCCGCGCATATGGCCGCTTGGGCGGACTATCCGGAGGATGAACTGCCGGAGCTGAATATAAACTCCCTAAACCACGATATTGCACAGGCCCGGCAGAGGCTCTCCGCCCTTTTGGCGCAGTTCGATACCGGGCGCGCGGTGACACAGGGCGTTGATACCGTGATTTGCGGCCGGCCCAATGTGGGAAAATCCACACTGATGAATCTCCTCACCGGGGAAGAACGCTCTATCGTCACTTCCTATGCAGGCACTACGCGGGATATCGTGGAGGAAACAGTTCGTCTCGGTAGCCTGTTGCTGCACCTGGCGGATACGGCCGGCCTGCGGGAAACGGACGATCCGGTAGAACAAATCGGCGTTACGCGCGCACGGGAGCGGTTAGAGCGCGCCCAGCTGATTTTAGCCGTATTCGATGCAGGGGAACCTTTGAACGAAGAAGATCTTCGCCTGCTAAATGCCTGCCAGGGCCGCCCCTGTATTGCGATCATTAATAAATCGGATCTTTCCCAGCGGCTGGACGCTGGATGCGTAAAGCGGCTGATTCCGGAGACCATTTTCATTTCCGCCGCACAGGGGGAAGGGTATGGTGCGCTCTCCGACGCTGTTGCCCGCGTGTTGGGAACACAGGATTTCGACCCTACCGCTCCCCTACTTGCAACGGAACGCCAGAGGGCCTGCTGCATCCAAGCACTCTCCTGTTTGGAGCAAGCGCTTGAGGCAATCCATGTGGGGATGACGCTCGACGCTGTAACCGTATGCGTCGACGGCGCGCTCTCCGCCCTGCTGGAATTGACGGGAGAAAAGGCAAATGAAGCGATTGTAAACGAAGTCTTTTCAACCTTCTGTGTTGGAAAATGACATATATATCTATATCTACCTTTCTATGGAGGAGTTTGTTTGGAATACTTTGCAGATACCTTTGACGTCGCTGTGATCGGCGCGGGCCATGCCGGGATTGAGGCAGGCCTCGCGGCGGCAAGGCTCGGCTGTAAAACGGCTGTTTTTACCATGAATTTGGATTGGGTGGGCAATATGGCCTGTAACCCTTCGATTGGCGGCACTTCAAAAGGCCATTTGGTGCGCGAGATTGACGCGCTCGGCGGCGAGATGGGCCGCGCGGCGGATGCGAACACCTTGCAGAGCCGGATGCTCAATGTTGGAAAGGGCCCTGCCGTTCACAGCCTGCGCGCACAAATTGACCGGCGTGCCTACACCGCTTATATGAAGCATTGTCTGGAGCGGCAAGAGCGTCTTTTTTTAAAGCAGGCGGAGATTGTCTCCCTGATGAAAACGGCGGCAACCGCGGAAGCACCCGCTATTTGGAGGCTAAAAACGCGGCTTGAGGCCATCTATCACGCTAAAACAGTTATTCTGGCAACTGGAACCTTTTTGGCTGGGCGTGTTTATGTGGGTGACTGCTCCTATGAAAGCGGGCCGGACGGGATGTTCCCTGCCACAGAACTCGCCAATTCCTTAAAGGAGTTAGGCATTCCTACCCGGCGCTTTAAAACCGGCACGCCCTCCCGGGTAAACCGGCGGAGCGTCGATTTTACAGAACTGGAGCCGCAGCCGGGCGATGAGCATACGGTGCCCTTCTCCTTCGCTACAGCGCAGCCGATTCAAAACAGCGCGCTTTGCTACATTACCTATACCAACTCGGATACCAAGCAAATCATTTTGAATAACCTGCACCGCTCCCCACTTTACGGCGGCAAAATTGAGGGAGTGGGGCCACGCTATTGCCCTAGCATTGAGGATAAAATTGTCCGCTTTGCGGATAAGGAGCGCCATCAAATTTTTATTGAGCCTTGCGGTGCGCAAACGGAGGAGCTCTATTTACAGGGGCTCTCTTCTTCCCTTCCGGAGGATGTTCAACTCAAATTTTTGCACAGTATCCCCGGCCTGACTCATTGCGAGGTGATGCGCAGTGCTTACGCGATTGAGTATGATTGTATCAATGCCAATCAGCTCTATGCTACTCTGGAATTTAAAAAGATTCATGGTCTGTTCAGCGGCGGCCAGTTTAACGGAAGCTCCGGGTATGAGGAGGCGGCGGCTCAGGGATTGATTGCGGGAATCAACGCGGCGCGGATGATTCAGAAAAAGGACCCTCTGATCCTGGATCGGTCCCAGGCATATATCGGTGTATTGATCGACGATCTGGTTACAAAGGAAAACAAAGAGCCTTACCGCATGATGACGTCACGGTCGGAATATCGGCTTCTTCTCAGGCAGGATAACGCTGATCTGAGATTAACGCCGCTTGGGCATGAAATAGGATTAATTTCGGATACTGTATACAATATTCTATTAGACAAGAAAAAACAAATTGAAGAACACACTATCGATGGTACTATGGGGAGTATTGATTTTTATCATCACTCGTCAAGTTCCTTTTGTATCATATAGTATACTCGGTAATTTAGCTTTACTAGGTATCGTTGCATTAAATATGCGTTATGATGCAACCGGATTTTATCGTACATTTCTGCCTATCCTCTGTTGGTGTTCTTTTCTAGTATTTTACGCTTTACTACAGGGTAATGAAGTAACACTCGTAGCTCGCTTTATCTTGATTATTTTTTTCTTACTTACAGCCTATTTTATCATTTTACCTTCCCGAATGGTCAAGCTATTATTCGCTCTTACATTGTTACAATGTATATTTCTAATTGGGTTGGAATTCATTCTTTTACTTTTTTTCAATTTAGAAACTTACGAACCCTTACGACATTACTTTATCAATCAAGGTTGGGGAGATGTTTATACTTTCACAGGGCATTTTTATAATATACCGGTAAAAGGAAATGCATTGTTACCTTTCGTGTATATGTTATCGTATTTTATACCCGTATTCCCTCAAAAACGAAAGTCTTTCTTTAGATGTATCTATTTATTGGCAATCGTGTTTGCTGGAAATTTTGCTTATCTAATCAGTTTGTTTGTTTTTCATTTTATGCTCTTTTTCTTACAAAACGAATCTTTCCGGCAGTTACAATTAAAGATTTTGGCATTATCTTTTTTAATTATATTGTTTTTTATCCCCGGATTAATTTTTGTTGAAAACGTTATGTCTAAAAAAGTAGATTCTATGGGTACAAGACAAGATCAAGTAGAAGTTTTATTACGGGATATCGGACAAGAAAATACAACAATCTGGTTGGGAAAAGGGTTAGGAAATACGGTTTCAGAAAAAACAAATTATCGGGATTACACGGGCAATATTTATTTTGAATTACAAACGTTTTATTTCTTTAATCAACTAGGAATTATAAATTTTATTAGTTTCATATTATTGAATTTATTTTTTGCTTACACGAAAATTCGAGATCCTAGATTACTATTCGTTTATTTATGCTATATTCTTTATGCGTTCACGAATCCTTATATTCTAGATTCGAATCAAGTGATTGTAATATTGACTTTAGTAATGGCAAATAAAATACTAGAAGATGAAAATAGGGTGTGTACTTGTAATGTATAATCCTCAACGGGAGTTATTAACAGCCTCCCTAAATGCATTGAATGAACAAGTGGATGAAATTTTTTTGGGGGATAATTCTGTGAATATGCCGGACTTTATAACGACATTACTTAACTTATATCCCAATACATATTATCATAGTTTCAACAAAAATTTGGGAATTGCCGAAGCCCAAAACCGAGGAATTATTTACTTCCAAAAGAAAGGATTTGATTTTGTGTTATTCATGGATCAAGATAGTTTAGCACCAAATAATTTAGTTTCCTCCCTTCTGGCCGATTATAATCGATTAAAAGAAATAGGAATCCCAATCGGAGGAATTGGCCCACGTCCTTTTAATCGAGGAGAAGGAAAACCGTATATAGGTGCAGTAAAAAAAGGAAAATTAATCCTACCCAAAATTACGGAAGTTGGGGAAATTATCAGTTCTGCATCATTGATTCCAATACCGCATTTCAAACAAGTTGGAGGGATGGAATCAAGTTTATTTATTGATG
>ENA-OPDJ01001184-OPDJ01001184.1-human-gut-metagenome-genome-assembly--contig:-NODE-1184-length-15156-cov-11.165883_pt1 | contig 15156 bp, 9 predicted proteins | sample MGYA00241621_ERZ501505 | MGnify/ENA primary metagenome ERZ501505 (study PRJEB25962, sample SAMEA2042624) | human gut metagenome | biome: human gut; feature: human-associated habitat; material: faeces... | reverse complement strand
GGACCCTCGCCGGGGGTCCCCCCTTTGCGGGCGGCTTAAGCCGCCCGCAGCTCCTGCGATTTACGGACACCCACAGTCATCCGACGCCGGGCGGGGGGGTAGGGCTTCCGTCCTGAAGATATCTGCATTTTCACCTTACAGTCAAAGAAGCGCCGTCAGGCGCTTCTTTGACTGTGGGCTGCTCAGCCCAGGGTTATCTGCGCCACGCACTGGCTCTGGGCCTGGTCGAGCGCTTCCTGGACGCTCATGCTGCCCGCCGCCGCGGCGGAGAGGGCCTGGCCGATGATGTCGCTCATGAGGGCGTAGTCCTCGATGACCGGCGGGGTGACGAGATAGTCAAGGCTGTCAAACACGGCCTGGCGGTTGTCGGGCGGGGTGATGTCGAGGTAGCTGGCCAGGGTAGCCTCGTCGTTGATGGCGGGCAGGTCCCAGCCGGCCTCGATGCGGAGCGCGGCGGCCTTGGGGCTGGAGGCGAGCCAGGTGATCCAGGTGGCCGCGGCCTCCTGATTCTCGCTCTTGGCGTTGATTACGCAGGCGTTGGAGAAGAAGTGCGTCGCTTTCTGTACCGCGCCGGGCTCTACGGCAATGTCCCAGGCGAAGTCGCAGCCCTCGGCAAAGGTGTTGAAGGCCCAGATGCCGGTGGGTATCATGCCGAGGCGGCCGCTCATGAAGAGATCCCAGTCGCCCATGCCGCCCATCTGCACCTCGGTGGGCTGCACGTTGGAGACGAGCACGCGGTCAACCATGACCTGCGCGGCCTGGACGTTCTCGGGGGAGTTTATCGTGAATTCGGTGAGGTCCTCGTTGAGCAGGCTGCCGCCGTACTGGGCCGCGACCTTGTAGAACTCGTTGTAGGTGATGGGCTGGTAGATGCCGAAGATGTCGTCGCCCAGGGCGCGGATGGCCTCGGCAGCGGCCTGGAGGTCGTCCTGAGTCCAGTCTGCGGTGGGGTAGGCGACGCCGGCCTGGTCAAAGAGGTCTTTGTTGTAAACGAGCACGACGTTGGAGAAGTTGCCGGGCAGGCCGTACTGTTTCCCGCCCACGTTGAAGGCGGAGAGCGCGGTCTCGTCGAGGCCGCTGAGGTCCACGCCGGTGATCTCGGCCAGCGCGCCCTTGGCGGCGTAGGAGGCGAAGTTTTCTATGTTGAGCTCGTAGCAGTCGGGGGCGGTGCCGCCGGCCACGCGGGTCTGCATCTGGGTGAAGTAGTCGTCAAAGCCGATGGTCTCGATCTCAACGGTGATGTTGGGATACTCCTCGTGGAAGGCCTCGTACATCTTGGCGAGGGTCTCCTCGTTGCCGCCGGAGGCGTTGAAGTTGCAGTATGTAATGGTGACGGGCTCGGCCTCGGCCGGGGATTCCTCCGCGGGGGGAGCCTCGGAGCCGGTATCCTCGGCGGGGGGCTCCGAGGTCTCGGCCGCGGGAGCGCCGCAGGCGGACAGGAGCATCAGAAAGGCCAACAGAACGGACATGAGCGATAAGAGCTTCTTCATTTTCATTTCCTCCTCACTAAATTTTGGACTTTGAGTTGATTTATTTGCCCTTTTCGCTTAAAATATCCTTGGCGAAAAGAGCTGCCTGGCTTTTTTCCCTCGCGGTCTGCACCGGACTTTCCACAGGGCGGTGCGGGCCGCCTTTTTGCACCTCCGTTCCAGATTTTATGACAGTTTTCTAACCGAGCCGCGCTCTATGAGCTTGAGGGGCAATATCTCCTCCTGCTTCGAGAGACTCGGGTCGGCTATGTGTTCGAGCAGCAGTTCCACGGCCCGCTGGCCTTTGAGGGATATCTGCTGCCTTATCGTCGTGAGCCCCGGCGCCAGGTATTGCGATATCTCCAGGTCGTCGAAGCCGATGATGGACATGTCCTCCGGAACGCGCAGTCCCGCGTCGTAAAAGCCGCGGACGGCGCCGATGGCCAGAATGTCCGCCGCAGCGACCACCGCCGTCGCGCCCAGGCTGGAGCGCGCCAGGCTCGCAGCCATGGCTACGCCGCTCTTGTAGTCGATCTGCCCCTCAAAGACGAAGCTCTCCCGGTAGGGAACGCCGAACTCCTCCAGGGCCTGCCTGTAGCCTGCGAGGCGCTTTTTCATGACGCCGTTTTCCTTCAGCTGCCCGGCGAAAAAGGCCGCGTCCCGGTGCCCGCAGTCGAGCAGATAACGTGTTGCGAGATAGCTGCCGTAGGCGTCGTCTATGCGGATGTTGTTGTAATAGTGGTCGTTGCAGTAGCTGTCGATGAGGACGATGGGTATCTGCGTCTTTTTCATCTGCTGGTAAAACTCGTCGGGATACATGCCTATGACGATGATGCCGTCGAGGTTGCGCTGCTTTGCCAGGGTGAGATAGCTCTCGTTGGCGTCCGTAGCGGAGATGAGGATGTGGTAGCCGCGCTGGCGGGCGTAGTACTCTATGCTGCCCAGCACCTCGCTGTAGAAGCTGTTCTGGAACATCAGCCGGTCCCCCGGCTCCGTCTGCGGGACGACCACGCCAATGAGCATCGAGTCCCGGCGGCTCAGGCCCCGGGCGGCGAGGTCGGGGACATAGTCCAGCGCCTCCACGGCCTCGCGCACGCGGCGCTTCGTGTCCTCCGATATCGTGCGCTTGCCGCTCAGGACATAGGATACGGTGGCGGGGGAGACGCCCGCCCTGCGCGCGACATCCTTGAGGGTTGAGCGAGCCATTTTACCGCCTCCTTGCTAGCGTTTAACCGATTAAATAACCCGTGGCCTAATAATAAGCCAATTTTGGCAACACTGTCAATAGGTTTTTGCGAATTTAGCTAAAATATTCTTGACAAGCCCGAAAATTTAGGTATATTTGATAAGTAAAAGAGTTGAAACGATTAACCACTTTCCGTGAACGGAGGCTCATGATGGAGAGATACCTGCCCACAGGCAGCGAGCTGCTTTCGCTGCCGCGTGTGAATGAGAAGAACGGCGCGGTGGAGGACCTGGGCTTTTTGCACATGGGCTCGCGCGGGCTCATAGAGCTGAGGGGGGGCGAGGCGGAGCCGCTGATGCGGCCCTTCGTGGAGCTGGACGGGGCCGAGGCCGGGCTGTCGGACTTTGAATGGGAGCGCCTCGGCTTCTGGTACCCGCGCTTTGAGGCGCGCTCGGGCGGGCTGAGGATAGAGGGCGTCATCCTCGCTCCGGTGGGGGAGCGCGGTTTCGGCTACAGGCTCCGGTTTGAGAATACGGGACCTGCGGCGGAGTTCCGCTTCGGCCTGCGCGGCCTGGCCGGCTCAGCCTGGCACTGCGTCAATGTGGACAAACGCATCGAGGGCTCGCTTCGCTGCTTCGTGAGCGGCTGGAGCGGGCTGCCCGTCTTTGAGCAGATGTGCGGCGTGCCGCTTTTTGCCCTCGCGCCCATCTGCGAGCCGGAGGCGGAGGCGGAGTTCGCTCCTACGGCGGAAGGCCGCGCCTGGCGGCTCTCGCGCGCGGCTTGCCTTGCGCCGGGGCAGTTGGCGGAGCTCACAGTCTGGTGGGGCCTCGGGCTTGAAGAGATATCCGCCGTCACGAGCGCGCGGGAAATGCAGCGCCGCGGCTGGGACTGGGAGCTCCGCCGCAGCCTCGCCTGGCTCAAAGGGCGCAGCCGCCTTTTTGCAGACGGGGCGCTTACGAGGCTGTACAATACGAATCTGTTTTTCTGCATCTTCTATTCCACGGGCAGGACGCTGGACACGGAGGAGCTGGTCCTTGTCACCAGCCGTTCGCCGCGCTACTACGTCAGCGCCGCATACTGGGACAGGGACAGCCTGCTCTGGAGCTTCCCCGCCGTGCTCGACGCAGACCCCGCCCTCGCGCGTGAGATGCTGGGCTATGTCTTTGGGCGGCAGCGGCGGAACATAGGCGTGCACTCCAGGTTCATAGACGGCGCGGTGCTGGAGCCGGGCTTCGAGCTGGACGAGCTCGTGGCCCCCGTGCTGGCGCTCGAACGCTACGCGGACGAGACGGGCGACCTCTCGGTGTTCGAGGCTCCAGATGTGCGCCGGGGCATAGAGGAGATACTGCGCAAGCTGGACGCCGTCCGCGCCGAGGGCTGCGAGCTGTACGAGACTTTCCTGCAGCCCACGGACGACGAGCGGGTCCATCCCTACCTCACCTACGATAACGTCCTGGTCTGGCGCGCCCTGCGGGCGCTTGGACGGCTGCTGGGACGCGAGGAGCTGACGCGGCGGGCCGAGGCCGTGCGCCGCGCGATATATGAAAACTGTGTTTTCGACGGCATGTTTGCCTGGTCCGTGGACCTCCAGGGCGGGCACGACGTCTATGACGAGCCGCCGGGGAGCCTGCTGCTTTTGCCCTATTACGGCTTCTGCTCGGCAGACGACCCGCTGTATCTGAAGACGGCGGAAGCCATCCGCAGCCCTGATTACGCCTACAGCTTTGCTGGCTGTGAGATAGCGGAGATAGGCTGTCCCCACGCGCCGCACCCCTGGCTGCTGAGCATAGGCAACAGCCTGCTGTGTGGCCGCAGTGAGCAGGCGCTGGAGCATCTGCGCCGCGCAAAGCTCGACAACGGCATCGCCTGCGAGAGCGTGGACGAGCACACGGGCGAGTGCGCCACGGGCGAGGCCTTCGCCACCTGCGCTGGCTTCATCTGCCACGCTCTGCGCTCTGCGCTGGGAGGTGAACGGCATGCGGACTGACGTGAGACTGGAGGACTGGCGCGTAGCCGCCGCGGGCGCGGCGGCGGAGCGCTTTCACGAGAGCGTGTTTTTTACAGGCAATGGCCGCATGGGCGCGAGGGGCTATGTAGCCCTGCGCCCGGAGCCCAGGCCCCTAGACGCCGGGCTCTTCATAGCGGGGATGTTCGACAGGATAACCGAGAGCAGCCCGCTGACCGACTTTGTAAACCTGCCCACGCCGATATATCTGGGCCTCGAAGCCGGGGGCGCGCCCCTCGGCCCGGCGGCGGAAGTTGAGCGGGAGCTGGATTTGAGCTCGGGGCTTCTCAGCCTGCGCTACGCCGCGCAGGGGCCGGGAGGCTCGACGGAGGTATATGAGCGGCGCTTTTTCTCGATGGCCCGGCCGGGCTGGCTCTTCCAGCGCGTGGAGCTCACGGAAGGCGCGGGCCTCTGCCTGCGCGCCGGCATAGACTGCGCGGCGCGCAACAGCCCCATCCCGGACGACCAGGTGAAGGAGAACAGCGAGACTTTGCGCATGACCCGCCTCATCTCCCACTCCGGAGGCCCGGAAGGGCTTACAGCGGCCTTCAGCACCCTGTACACGGGCCTTGGCCTGGATATGGAGTTGAGGGTCCGCTCCGAGGGGCTCGAATTCGCCGCCTACGAGCCCTCGGAGGAGGGCCTGTACCTGCGCTTCATGGGCCGCGGCGGCCCAGCGGCCATAGAAATCGGCGCACGCATCCGCACGAGCCGCGATATAGACCCCCTCGCGGGACTGGACATCGGCTCGGACTGGAGCTTCGGCTCCGCTCTGGAGGCCGAGCGCTCTGCCTGGCGGGAACTCTGGGAGGAGCGCGGGGTCGAGATAGAGGGCGACGAGGCCGCGCAGACTGCCATGCGTTATGTGATCTATCAGCTGACGGCCAACTGTTCCGCCCGCGATTCGAGCGTGAGCATAGGCGCGCGCGGCCTGAGCCACGCGCGCTACAAGGGCTGCTATTTCTGGGACACAGATCTCTTTCTTGCGCCCTTCTACTTTCTGGAGGATGCGCAGGCGGCGCGCAGCCTGATGCGTTACCGCATAGGCGCCCTGCCCGCGGCGAAGGAACACGCAAGGCGCATGAACTCCGCCGGCGCGCGCTATCCCTGGATGGCCTCGCTGGACGGCAGCGAACAGTGCGAGAGCTGGGACATAGGCGCGAGCGAGGTGCACGTCACCGCCGACGTGGCCTACGCTCTGGGCAATTACCTTGAGTGGACGGGGGACGACGAGCTGTTTTTCTCCGGCGGCGCCGAGCTGCTTGTCGAGACGGCGCGCTTCTGGCTGAGCCGCTACTCGCCTGCGCCGGGGGGCGGGGTGAACCTGCTCTTCTGCAAGGGGCCGGACGAGTACTGCGGCATCACGAGCAACAACCTCTTCACGAACCTGATGGCGCGCCGGAACCTGGAACTGGCCGCCGAGGCGGCAGCGCGCCTGAGCCGGGAGGACAGAGAGCAGTACGCGGCCCTGAAGCTGAGCCCGGTGGAGGCGCTGGGCTGGCTGGAGCTGGCGGAGAAGATACCCGTCCCGCGCGACCCGGAAACGGGACGCCTGCGGCAGGACGACAGCCTGCACCTGCTTGAGCCGGTGTATCCGCCTAGCCTGAAGCAGGGCGACGGCGCGAGCTATCACCGGGTCTGCTTCGACAGGGTGCAGAGGTTCAAGGTGATAAAACAGGCGGACGTGCTGCTGCTGATGACGCGGCTGCCGGGACTCTTCACGCCGGAGGAGAAGGCGGCGGCCTGGGAGGATTTTGAGCCCATCTGCCTGCACGATTCCACCCTGAGCTTTGCCACGCACGCGCTTTTTGCCGCGCAGAACGCTCTGCCCGACGCTGCTGAGCGGTACTGGGAAAAGGCGCTGTACCTGGACCTGAGGGACGTCATGGGCAATACCGGCAAGGAGGGACTGCACCTGGCCTGCCTGGGCGAGACCTGGCAGACTCTGGCGTTTGGCTTTGCCGGCCTGCGCCTTGGCCCGGATGGTCCCGAGCTGAGACCGGCTCTGCCGCGAGGCTGGAAGGCGCTGCGTTTCCGCTTTTTGTACCGCGGCAAGTCGTGGCGAGCCGAAATCAAAGCCGATGCGCCCCCAGCGCTGAGAGAAGACTAAAGATCCCCGCGCGGTCTTGGCCGCGCGGGGATCTTCAAATATCCTCCCCCAGCGCCACGCGCAACTTTTCCAGCGCACGCTTTTCAATGCGAGATACATAGCTGCGGGAGATGCCGCAGAGGGTGGCGGTTTCGCGTTGGGTGAGGGGTTTCGAGCCCCGCAGGCCGTAGCGGAGCTTTATTATCTCCGCCTCACGTTCGCTAAGGACGCTGTCCACGTATTCGCGCAGGCGCAGGCAGGTCTCGCAGTCCCCGATGCGCTCAGCCATGTCGTCCTCCTGCGAGATGATGTCCATGAGCGAAAGTGTGTTCCCATCCCCGTCCACGTCTATGGACTCCGACAGCGACACATCCCCTGCCGACTTTTTCAGAGCACGAAAGTACATCAATATCTCATTTTCACAGCAGCGGGAGGCATATGTGGCGAGGCGGACGCCTTTTTCGGGGCGATAGGTGTTGATGCCTTTGATGAGGCCGATGGTGCCGATGGAGATGAGGTCATCGGCGTCGTCGGCTTGGGTGTAGTATTTCTTGATGATGTGCGCCACGAGACGGAGGTTGTGCTCGATGAGCACGTTGCGCGCCTCAATGTCGCCGGAGAGCCATAGGTCTACATATTTGCGCTCCTCTTCGGGCGACAGCGGTCTGGGAAAGGAGCCGGAAGGGGGCCCCAGCCTCAGCATAAGAAATGCGCTCGACAGCAGCATCATGAACGCCCCCGCAAGCATATTGCAGCACCACCTTTCATTGATGCTATATTCTATTCGCCTACCGCAAGTACACTTTCGGACTTATCTGTACCGGGTACATGTAATCTGGAGCTTATGTTGTTGCTTGATGGCCCGAGCTTGTTTTATAAAAGCCTTCGCGTGCTATGCGGTTGTTAGTCCGGAAAGCAGCGCAAATACCAGAATTCATTTACTGTTGGCGTGGCGGCGCGGGAAGCCTTAATGATGACAAGAAACCTGTGCCGACCTTTGTGGTTTTATCCCAGCAAACGGCCGTCTGATCAAGCGGAGCTGGAGTACGCTTCGCCAAGGAGCATATTCTATCACCGAGCTTCCAGGCTTTTTCTTCTGGCAGGGAAGTGATATAATACCAATACAAACTCCAAGGAAAAGGAGCTGAGCGCTATGTCCATGCTTGGGGCTGTTCTGATGCCGCATCCGCCGGTGCTTTTGCCGGAGGTGGGGCGCGGGCGGGAGAGCGAAATCGCGGCTACGGAGCGGGCCATGCGCGCGGCGGCGGAGGCGGTGGCGCACTGGGCGCCCGATGTGCTCGTCGTCGCCTCCCCGCACACGGTCATGTACAGCGACTACTTCCACATCTCCCCCGGCAAAAGCGCCCGGGGCGACATGTCCGCTTTCGGCGCGCCGCAGTTGCAGGTCGAGACGGAATACGACGCGCAGCTGCGTGAAGAAATAATCCGCCTTGCCCGGGACTCGCGCCTTGAGGCCGGGACGCTCGGCCAGCGAGGGGAGGAGCTAGACCACGGCACCCTCATACCTCTTTACTACCTGCGCCGGGCCGGCGTCTCCTGCCCCATAGTGCGCGTGGGCCTCTCGGGCTTCTCCCCGCTCGAGCACTACCGGCTCGGCCGCTGCGCCGCCAGGGCGGTGGAAAAGCTCGGCCGCCGCGCCGTCTTTGTCGCCAGCGGCGACCTCTCGCACAAGCTGCGCGCCGACGGCCCATACGGCTTCGCCCCGGAGGGACCGGCCTTCGACGAGGCCGTGACCGGGGCGATGGCCTCGGGCGACTTTCTGAGCTTCCTCGCCATCGAGCCTTCCCTCTGCGAGCGGGCGGCGGAGTGCGGCCTGCGCGCTTTCCAGATGATGTCCGGCGCGCTGGACGGCCTGGCCGTCGCGCCGGAGCTGCTGAGTCACGAGGGGCCCTTCGGCGTCGGCTATGCCGTGGCGCTCTTCCCCGTTACGGGCAGGGACGAGGGCCGCCGCTTCGAGGCCGCCTACGAGCGCGTTATGAGCGAACGGGCGGATGCGCGCCGCTCCGGCGAGGATGCCTGGGTCCGTCTTGCCCGCCTCTCGCTCGAAACCTATGTGCGCACCGGTCGGAGCCTCGACACCCTGCCCGACGGTCTTCCAGCCGAGCTGACGGGCAGGGCCGCCGGCGCCTTCGTCTCCCTGCACGCCGGGGGACGTCTGCGCGGCTGTATCGGCACCATCGCGCCCACGCAGGGCAGCCTTGCCTGGGAGATAGTCCGCAACGCCGTCTCAGCCGGCGCTCATGACCCGCGCTTCCCGCCCGTGAAGGCCGGGGAGCTGGCCGGTCTCGAATACAGCGTGGACGTCCTGGGAGAGCCCGAGCCCATCGCCTCGGCCGCGGAGCTTGAGCCCAGACGCTACGGCGTCATCGTCACAAGAGGCAGCAGGCGCGGCCTGCTGCTGCCCGACCTGGACGGCGTGGACACGGCCTGGCAGCAGCTGCGCATAGCGCTGCAAAAGGGCGGCATCCGCGCGGACGAGCCCTATGAACTCGCACGTTTCGAGGTGGTGAGGCACAAATGAGCGCACAGTGCGGCCTCTGCTTCCACCGCTGCCGGCTGGCCGAGGGGCAGACGGGCCTGTGCCGCGCGCGGGCGAACAGGGGCGGGCGAATCGTCCCGCTGGGCTACGCAAGGCTGACCTCCCTCGCCCTCGACCCCATCGAAAAGAAGCCCCTGCGCCGCTTTCGCCCCGGCAGTCTCATCCTCTCCGCGGGCAGTTTCGGCTGCAACCTGCGCTGCCCCTTTTGCCAGAACGCCGAGATATCTACCGCGGGCGAGGACTTTCCTGCGCGCGACTGCCCGCCGGAAGAGCTTGTGCAGCTGGCCCTCGGGCTGCGCACGCGCGGGAATATTGGCCTGGCCTACACCTACAACGAGCCGCTGGTCGGTTTTGAGTACATCCGCGACTGCGCCGCCCTGGCGCGAAAGGCGGGCCTTGTGAACGTCCTTGTCACTAACGGCACGGTCGAGCCCGAGCCCTGGCAGGAGCTGCTCCCGCTCATCGACGCCGTGAATATTGACCTCAAGGGCTTCACTGAAGACTGGTACCGCCGCCTGGGCGGGGACCTCAGCGCAGTCATGCGCTCCATAGAGCTTGCGGCGCGGGCCTGTCACCTGGAGGTGACTACGCTCCTCGTCCCCGGCTGCAACGACGGCGAGCATGAGATGCGGGAGCTGACCGCCTGGCTCGCCTCCATAAGCCCCGAGATCCCCCTGCACCTCTCCCGTTTCTTCCCACGCCACCTGATGCGTGACCTGCCGCCCACGCCGGTCGAGCGGGTATACCGGCTTGCCGACGTCGCGCGGGAAAGGCTGAAATATGTCTATACGGGCAATTGCTGAGATCGTGAGCATCCATTTTTTCACTTATCGGCTATAAGTGTAAATTAAATGGACGATTATGACTTGTTTCCTGTGGCTTTTCGGCGCTGGGAGCTGTATACTACTGTATCGGTCGGGAATGGAACTTGCTTACAGAGTTCCCACTCTGTCCCGGCGGATGCCGCCCTAATGAGAGGCGGCGGCTGAGAAGCCCGAGCCCGGGCCGGGAATTCGCCGGTCACGGCAGCAGGGCGCCATAATCGTAGACATGCGAAAGGAAGATACGTAATGGCACGGAAGAAAACAGACACCATTGATGAGAAGATAACAGAGACAAAGGAAAGCGCGGCCCCGCAGGCCGAAAAGCCCGCGGAAAAGAAGGAGACCGCCCCGAAGGAGGCCGCCCCGAAGAAGGCCCCCGCGAAGAAGCCCGCCTCCACTGCCAAGAAGGCCGTTCCCGCCGCTGAGAAGCCTGAGGAGAAGAAGCCTGCTGCGGAAAAGCCCGCCGAGAAGAAGGAGGCAGCCCCTAAGAAAGCCGCCTCCTCCGCGAAGAAGCCCGCCTCTGCCGCGAAGAAGGCTGCGCCTGCCTCCGAAAAGCCGGCTGAGAAGAAGCCCGCCGCCCGCAAGTCCGCGTCTAAGAAGACCGCCCCGGTGGTAGAGGATGTCGCCCCCGTCGCCGCGGAGACAGCGCCCGTTGTCGAGGCCGCTCCTGTCGTTGAAGAGGCCCCCGCCGTTGCGGCGGCGCCGGTGGTCGAGGCCGCTCCCGCGGTCGAGGCCCAGCCTGCGTCCGGGGAGGCCCCGGTGGTCGATGCCGCTCCTGTCGTTGAAGAGGCTCCCGCCGCTGTTGAAGCCGCCCCCGCTGAGGAGGCTGCTGCCGTTGAGGAGGCCCAGCCCGTGTTCGACATGTCCACCCTGCCGCGCCGCAGCGTGGCGTTTATAGGCTCCGAGTGCCACCCCTTTGTCAAGACCGGCGGCCTGGGCGACGTCATGTACGCCCTGCCCCGTGAGCTTGCCCGCCTGAACTGCGACGTGCGCGTCATCCTGCCCCGCTATGCCTGCATCCCGCAGGAGTACCAGGACAAGATGGTCTACCGCGGCGAGTTCTACATGGACCTCGGCAACACCGGCCGCAGCTACTACGTCGGCATCATGGAGTATATAAACGACGGCGTCGTATACGACTTCATCGACAACCAGGAGTTCTTTTCCTCCGGCAATCCCTACCTGAACCTCGTGGACGACATCCCGAAGTACTGCTTCTTCAGCAAGGCCGCGCTGGCCGCGCTGAATTATATGGACTGGATACCGGACATCGTTCACTGCCACGACTGGCAGGCGGCGCTGGTGCCTGTCTACCTGCGAACCCTGTTCCATGACACGCCCGTGGGCCGCGCCAAGTCCATCCTCACCATCCACAACCTCCGCTTCCAGGGCGTCTACAACATCCCCACCATCAAGTACTGGTCCGGCCTGCCCGACAGCGTGTTCAACATGGGCGCGCTGCAGCAGGACTATGTCGAGGCCAACATGCTCAAGGGCGGCCTCGCCTATGCCGACCGCATAACCACCGTCAGCGGCACCTACGCCGCCGAGATCCAGACCCCCGAGTACGGCGAGCGCCTTGAGGGCCACCTGCGCTATCACAACTGGAAGCTGCGCGGCATCGTGAACGGCATAGACTACAAAATGTGGGACCCCGCGACCGACCCCGCCCTTGCGGAGAACTACTGGCTCGGCAACGTGCTGGAGCACAAGATGGCCAACAAGCGCGCCCTGCAGCGCGAGCTGGGCCTGGAGGAGGACGAGAGCAAGTTCGTAATAGGCCTCATCTCCCGCCTGACCAACCAGAAGGGCCTGGACCTCGTGAGCAGCATCATCCCGCAGGTGCTCGACGGCAACACCCAGGTCGTCGTGCTGGGCACGGGCGACGCGCAGTATGAGGACACCTTCCGCTGGTACGAGGCGACGAACCGCGGCACCTTCAGCGCCTGCATCCAGTACGACGAGGCGCGCGCCCACCGCATCTACGCGGGCGCGGACGCGCTGCTCGTGCCCTCGCGCTTCGAGCCCTGCGGCCTGACGCAGCTGAACGCCATGCACTACGGCACCCTGCCCATCGTCCGCGAGACGGGCGGCCTGAAGGACACGGTGGAGCCCTACAACGACTTCACCGGCGACGGCAACGGCTTCACCTTCGACCGCTACGAGGCCGGCCTGCTGCTCGACGCCGTGAACCGCGCCAAGACCGTGTATTTCACGAACCGCTATCACTGGGACGAAGTAGTCCAGCGCGACATGGCCAAGGATGTCTCCTGGCAGAACTCCGCCAGGCAGTATAAGGACCTCTACCTCGAACTGACACAGTGGTAAGGCTCGGTGTTGGCATTAAGTAAATAAGTGAATTAGATAAGCCGGCAAGGCCGGAGCACTTCGCTCCACCTTGCCGGCTTATTTTTGAATTTGTGCCTGTTTTACGCAAAACCAGGGATGGCGTCTGTACAAATATACGCAAACGACTGCGTATATTGGCCTTGCTTATTACCCGATAATATAATACCGTTGAAGAAAAAGATGCATAAAAGGTGATAACATGAGTTCTTCTCTCCCAAACATAGTACTCATATACCCTGACCAGATGCGTTACGACGCCACATCCCGCTCAGGCAACAAATTGGTCAAAACGCCTGCTTTTGATGCTTTGGCTGAGGCAGGCGCGTATTTTGAAAACGCATATACCTCTTTTTCGCTCTGCTGTCCGTTTCGAGCTTCGCTAATGAGCGGCGCGTATGCACACAGTATCGGGATGTGTACTAATCACTATCCTATAAACTTGAATTGGCCAGGGACGTTTCTGCCTCAGGCTGTAAAGACCAGGGGTTATGAAACAGCCTGGATAGGCAAATGGCATCTCAATGGTGGGAACAAGTTCGATTATGTCCCTAGAGAATACAGGCTCGGCTTTGACGAGTTTATAGGCTATAGTCGGGGGCATCATTACATAAACGGTATTTTTTACAGAAATGACGACAGGACGCCACGTACCAGCAGACGCTTTGAGCCGGAGTATCAGACCGGCCACCTGTTGGAGTTTATGGGCAGGATGGTACGGAATGACCGTCCGTTTATGGCCATGATATGCTACGGAATACCTCATTCTCCCGTTGATATGTCGGTAGAGCCATATCTCAATATGTACTCGCCCGAGAACGTCGAGCTGCCTCCGACCGTGCCTTCCTGGAAAGCCGAGGCCTCCGCACGTTACAGGGCAAAATACTATGGGCTTGTGTCGTGTGTAGATGACCAGCTTGCAAGAATAGATGCCTGGCTCAGGGAGAACGGTATTTTTGACAACACCGCCGTCATTTTTGTGAGCGACCATGGCGATATGTGTGGGGAGCATGGGCTGGAATACAAGTCGAGCTTCCATGAAGCGTCCGCGCACGTTCCTCTGGCAATAAGGTGGCCATCTGTCATTGCAAGCGGAACGAGGGTCAGCCAAATCGTGGACCCGGCTGTGGATCTGTTCCCCACAATTCTGGAAATGTGCGGAGCAGAGCTGCCGAGCTTTGCCCAAGGCACGAGCCTTTTGCGAGCTGCTTGCAGCGGTTATGAGCCGGAACGCGAGGATGTGGGTTATTATGAACTGCTTAAAGTATCCGAAGAAGCCTGTGAAGTCCTTGATTTTCAGGAGCGCAAACAGTATTCGGAACGCGGAATCCGCACTCCGGATTGGCTGTATGTAGAAAGATGCGGCGTTCCGGCTGTTCTGTTTGACCGCAAAAATGATAAGTACGAGCAGTTCAATTTGGTTACCGACCCTTATAGTCTCGAACAAATGGAGCAGCTAAAATCTGCGTTAAAGCGCAAAATGGCTGAAACCAATGACTCATGGGATATTCAAGCCAAATATCCGCCTGAGGATTATCAAAACCACGCCGATAGTAATAACTGGTATGAAAAGTTGATGTCACAGGCAATTTTTGAATAAAATCCGCATTTTTCCGTTGCAACAATGCAAACGTTTGCGTAATTTGTCGTTGAAAACCGGGCCGTAGCAGATATACTGAATTTAGAGGATGTGCCCCATTATAAAATGAATTAGGAGGAATTACTGGTGAAAATGTATAAATTATTGGTTGCAATTTTGAGCTTTGCGCTCATTTGCGGACTGTTGGGTGCATGCGGGACAACGCCTCCTGCGCCAACTGAGCCGGCAGACGCAACGGATGCCCCTGCCGTGGAGACCGACGGCGGTACCGGGGAGGCTACGCAGCCGGAGGGATACCCGGAGCAGACCATCACCTGGATAGTGCCCGCGGCGGCCGGAGCTGCAATAGACCTGCCTACAAGAGCGCTCATAGAGCAGCTGGACCTTGGCGACGGTGCCAAGGTGGTAGTAGAGAACATAGACGGCGCAAGCCAGACCATCGGTACAGCCGAGGCCAAAAATCGCGACGCGGACGGCTACACGCTCCTTACTGCTGCCAACGGCGGCATGCTTCTGCAGCCCAGCCTGGTGGACCTCACATACGACACCTTCGAGGACTTTCGCCACATTGCTATGCTCGCATCTCCAGACCCGTTTGCCGTTGCTGTAAGCGAGGACTCTGGCTTGCAGAGTTTCGATGAGCTGCTCGAGAAGCTCGAATCCGGCGAGCGCCTGACCTGGAGCGCCGCCAACCCCGGCAGCATAGGTCAGCTGGCCATGCTTGCTGCATTTGACCAGCTCGGCATTACCAGCGCTGAATTCGTTCCCTTTAACGGCTCTCCTGAGGTAATAACCGCTTTGCTGGGCGGACACATTGACTTCATGGTCATGGACGCCGCAGTTGTCTCCCAGAGGGTGGAGCAGGGCCAAGTCAGGGCGCTCGTTTCCCTGAGTTCGTCTCCTATAGAGAGCCTGCCGGACGTTCCGTGTATTGAGGACTACGGCGTAACCGACGCGGACCTGTTCCAGGGCTACAAGTGTGCGTGTACAATGCCTATAGGTTTGGGGGAGAAGTAATATGGCGCCGCTGAGTGTACTCATAAAGCCAGCCTCTTCCGCATGCAACATGAACTGTAG
>ENA-OPDJ01001178-OPDJ01001178.1-human-gut-metagenome-genome-assembly--contig:-NODE-1178-length-15225-cov-3.800264_pt1 | contig 15225 bp, 27 predicted proteins | sample MGYA00241621_ERZ501505 | MGnify/ENA primary metagenome ERZ501505 (study PRJEB25962, sample SAMEA2042624) | human gut metagenome | biome: human gut; feature: human-associated habitat; material: faeces... | reverse complement strand
CGCTCTTCCGATCTTCTCTCAATGCAGAAAGGACAGCGGTTGTCACAGGCTTTCGTAAATCTGACATCCAAGGAGTCCTTGTAGACGCCGTCGCAGCTGTTTTTTGCCATAAACATTCTTAGTGACACCTCCACCCATGACAGCCCCATCCATGGCACCCACAGGAGCGGGCCATTTTGCGTGCAACGTATGTTAGAAAATGCCGGAACATATCAATACCCTCCTTTCAGAATAAAAAAATGTCCCGAGGATCACCTCGGGACATTACTTGGAAATGTCTTAACATTCCCAATTTTTAATTTGTATCTGGCATGCCTGCATGGCAGATAAAGCATTGGCATGGCTGACTGGTGTCACACCAGCACAACATGACGCATCCACAAAAACGGGAACCTCTGGAAGAAAAGCCTTTACTAGAAGTGCATTGGAAATCACACAGATATCCGTACATACACCAACCAGCTCAATTTCTTTGATCTCATTGCTTTGATCAATTTCTTTAAGCCGTTCTGCCAACTCCACTGAACCGAAAGTTGGCTTATAGAAATCAAACACATCCGACTGATCCTTTTTATTTTTGCGTGCTGTTTGAATTGCCGGATTGAGTTCCCACCCTTGTGTACCTTCAATACAGTGTAAAACAGGAAGGTTTTTACCCTCCTGCGTGGAGAGATAGCCCTCGTAGTGTGTGTCAAAAGTAAAGATGACCGTCCCATCAAAGTCACGGATTTTGTCAGCTACATTGGGAACAATATTCTGTGCCTCCACAGTACCCAGTACGCCGGACACAAAATCATTCTGCATATCTACCACGATAAGAACCTTCATATACATCCCCCTAACATGGCATTTTCGTATATTTTATCATTTAATACCACAAATGCCAAGCGTATTTAGAAAACAGCTCCATAGCACGCTTGTAGTTTCGCTGCATCTCCTCCGAAACAGATTTCATACTTTCCAGAATATCATAATCTGATATTTCGGATAATGGTTTACCAACCACTCTTTCCCAAACAACGTCCTCATCGCAGTTTTCAAAGCAGAAGATCATCTCATCTAAAATCCGCTGCGTTTCTTCTTCCGTGTGAGCTTTCCCAGGATGATCTGGGTCTGGAAGCAGTGCAATCGTTTTGCTGCGGAACTCACGAAGAAGCACAGGCATCAAAGATATGAAGTTAAATCCAAGCTCGAATACGTCCGTACTATCATACCCACGCCAAGCTCTTTGCCAAGCGTAACGGATCTCCCATATCATTTCTCGGAGACGAAACCACATGCGGAACCCCTTAATAAGATTCCTAGTTGAATGTAATGCATGGTATGCCATTCAGCGCCTCCTAGATTAAATCATCCACCTGTGGAAGATCCTGTACAAGATCAGAAATGCTCGGCGCAAACCAACGCCACCTGTTTCCTTGATGTATAGGTCCATACCCTTCATCCTCTATCATATAGACATAATTGGAACTAACGTGATCCACCGTCATGATCTGACCGAGCCAACGATCCATTTGACCAGAAGGATTTTGGTGGCATCCAGTTACCCATTTGTCTACAATCTTAACCTTGCATCCTGGGTATAGTTTGATTAACTCTACCATAGCTAATCACTCTCTTTCTTTTGCGTCATTAAACGTTGTCTCCCGATGCTAAATAAAATCATCAACAGTAGGAAGTTGGCCGCCTATTTCGCAGATAGTCAGGAAATCACAATATGGTGTTCCAGCTTTCCAAGCAGAAGACCCTTCCTTGAATCCAGAAATAAACCCATTGTACATACTGAGTCCCCACCAATGGCCTGGGCTATAACTGTCATGCTTTGCATAAATCGGGATGCCCTCCTGCTGGCAAAGCTCAATCACAGCTGCATCTTCTTCAGAGCTTTCGCATCGGACTACGCCATCTTTTTCAAAAAACTCCAATATGGTCATAGAACTCCTGCCTTTCTAAATCAGATCGTCTATGCAAACATTGACGATATTGCATTTATAAGGGGTGTAGTAAGGGAAATCCTTAATGTCGACCACTACGCGTCCTCTTTCGCGCATATCAACGCACTCTCTATATGCGTTGATGTGACCACACATGCTAGTGGATATGTATCTCCAAAAACCGCCTTCCTCGTAAACATCAACGCTGCCGAAAGATTCACCCATTACACTACTCAACCAATCTACAAATTCCTGAGCTGTGTCACGGTCAACGGCATCAACCCATATTCTCTGGTCATCAAAATATGTAATCAGCTCATTTCTCAACATACCTATGCCCTCATCTTATGGAAGAACCCATGCTGCATTTTACAACAAGCGTAACTTCCGTTCCTTCAGGGATCATACGGCGCAAGGAATTAGATAGCTGATCAGCATGGTATGGGCCGGCGAACTGAAATTCAAATGCCTGCATAGCAAAAGCCGCAGGAGTTCCTGTTGGTTCAATATCAGGATCATCGGATCTCCGCGTCGCTGGTTCATGGAACCTGTCCTCATCACAATGCTGCTGGCCATTCCAGAACACATAAAACTGCTCCCGCTCTACTTGTTTCATCTTGCTTCCAGCAGAAAAGATGTCGGAAAGTGAACAATCAGAAAGAGCATTTCGCAATGTAGTATCGCTGACACCAAAAGCTTTTGCCAGTATTGTCCTTGTAATATTGTACTTTTCGTGTAGATAACGGACATACTGCTCCTTCAGATCATTTGGCATACTACGAAATGTTTCCCACTTCATAGGGGAGCCGAGCTGATAAGTTGTCACCTCTCCATTCCTCCTTTTCCACTGGGCCTCCGTCATATGATCTGAAGGCAACGATACATGTTTTGTTTTACTTCCACGTCTACGGTGAAAAGCTCCTCTTCCGGCAGCTTTCTTTTCCCGCATGTCGGAGAAAAATACTCCTTTTACATTCTCCTGATATGTATACATAGCATTTAAGTTTCTAAGACATGGTTTTTGTAACAAAATCCTGTGCGATATGCAGATTTCATGTGGTAGATCCTTCTTTCATTGTAAAAATAATGGTCCGAGTGGTGGGACTCGAACCCACAACCCCATGGTCCCAAACCATGTGCGCTAACCAATTGCGCTACACCCGGATTTTAATCCATACTATAATCCAGCAGACTTAAACAGCTCAAGCAACATAGTTCCAGCTAAAGCTGACTGTTTTTGTTCCTGTTCTCTCATTCGATTAATTTTTAAAATCTTTTGTTCACAATAATCTTTAACGATAACCATTTCATCATAAGTTAATTCATCAACGCGCTTTTTCATGAAAGCAATCATCTCTGCATTAGCCATAAATATATTACCTTTCATAAATTATTTTGGAGTGGCATACCGGATTCGAACCGGCACCCTAGGCTTGGAAGGCCGATATGCTAGCCGTTAAACACCAATGCCACATTTTTTATATTAAATCATCAATATTTGCTACATCATTTTCTATATGAATTTCAAAGTCTTCTTCGGACCATGTAAATATGGACCCTTTCAAATAAATCAATTTGCCATCTATGCTAGATATGATATGAGGGTTATCATTATATGTCTGTTCCCATGACATTTCACCAATTCCAATATCAGGAACTATTCCATCTCGAACATAAGCATATGGAACAAGATTTACACTATCACCTATTTGGAACATAATTCCCCTCCTTTAATTTATTAATTATAATAAGCTGTGCGAGAATCAAGCTCGCGCTACCTCCGTAAAAGGGAAGTGTCTTAACCACTTGACTAACAGGCCATAATTTACATGAGCGGGTGAGGATTTCCACCTCACATACAGGGACGCGAGTGCTTCCCGTTGCCCTGCCCTACTTATTTTTTCGGCGCGTCTACTGACATGCACTACTCGCTAAAATAGCAGGTAATACACACCCACTTCCGTGTCTATTTTGCCACCGCATAAATATACTCCCCCTTATAATTTATTTTTGGAGCTGATAGAGGGACTCGAACCCTCGACCTGCGGATTACAAAGCCGCTGCTCTTCCAACTGAGCTATATCAGCATATTGGTGACGGTGAAGGGATTCGAACCCTCGGCCAATAGCTTAAAAGGCTACTGCTCTACCAACTGAGCTACACCGTCTGATGTGGCGGGGATGGTAGGATTCGAACCCACGGGCAACTACGTCACTAACGGTTTTCAAAACCGCCGCCATAAACCTCTCGGCCACATCCCCATAAAACGGCCAGGGCTAGGATTGTATTGCCCTTGGCCAATCATTCTTATCTTCCAAGCTCCAACACATATACTTTCCATTGCAAAGACAAATCATCGGTATCAACTTGTGCAAATCGGCTTTGAACATCAATTTTTGCATCGGGTAAGTCGCAAACGTCTTGGTATGCTCGTCTGGCACACTCAGCAATGTAGGTATCTGCATCTATTTCACTATCAAAGAAAGTTGCTCCAACGATTCCGGAATCACTATTCGCATGCGTTGCAATATATTTTTCCAAGTGCGCCACCTCCTTACCAGATCCGGACAAACCCAGCTGCCGGGGTTCGAGCTACGCCAATGTAACCGAATTCAGAATAAATCGGCTCATCGCAGTTATACACGTAAGCAAACACCCCTTCACCAGGAGTTTGAAGACTCTCGCGGTCATTTTCCCACTCTTCCCGACTATCTCCCACAAAGAGAAAACTGTCTAGGACACCAAACTCTGTATAACTGCGTATGACCAGATATACAAGCGCATCGTGCTTCTCCTCAAAACTATGTACACGGTCGAGATCCTCTCCATCCATCCAGTAAAAAGCGCCAAAGGGAGGCTCACTGCGGTTAACCTTGCCATCTTGCTCAAATTGAAGGATCGTCCGAGGAAAGACATGAAGCATACGCATCCGAGCTATCGCTTCTTCTCGCTTTTCTATTTTGCTTATGTTCATATTCAGCGGCTCCTTTCTATAACAATCATGTATGAAAAGGAAATACAAGCCGTATGTTAAGTATCATGTTCCACATCAACGGTAATAGCCCATATAATATTGACAACACCGATTAGTATCGCTCCAGTCAATCCGATGTGATACATCATGCCCAAAATAATCAATTCAGATGACATACTAATTACGCGGATCACAGAGCAGATTGTTTTTCTTTTATTCCTCACAAAACTTCTCCTATTAAGAAATAGTCTCAGACCCTCTTATAAATTAACATGGGGCTCTTATCTAAGCCCGTATCTACTTGCCATATTTCACCACTACTCGTTGACTTATACCAATCATGGCAACTATCGAGGGCCAGCAATGCGTCTTTATAAGACAAAAAATATCCTGTTACAGCCGTGGAAAACTCATTCACCGTGTTGATAATATAAAAAATATGCATGTTTCTCTCCCCATGTGCTTGGTTTTCTGCTACTCACAATCCTTGAAAGCATGTGGCATTTGCTTGATATATGGCACATGCTTGAAAGCGTGAGACAGGAGCGGAGTCTTCTCTGCGCCTGATGGTCTCACTCTCCCTCTCTTTACAACCTTCAGGTTGTAAAGAGAGTTCTTTTTTTGTGACAAATTTGTTCGGTTGCCTCGGCTAACCGCGCCGATGAGTAAATTCGGCCATCTTCATTGTGAGTTGTTTAGAGAAATTCTTTGTAAATAATAGAATTGCCAAGTAATTCTGCCCGCATCTCCCTGATCCCGCGGCGACGTGCTGCGTTCCCGGCTCGTTTCCTAGCACTTCCGTCATACAGAGAAAATCTGTCGAGACTCCCTTATTTTCTCCTTCCTTTGTCCGGGAAACTTTCCCGAAGATGTTCGGTCCCTGCTCATACCTGGGTCCTTCCGATCCAGCTTCTCTAATTAAACTTTGCAACTTTTGCCAACTGACATCTGGACTCTTCGGCTATTTCGCTGTCGAATCTTTACTCCCGGCTTTGCCTGGGAGTTTTGCTATTTCGATTTAATCGAAGTCGCAAATATACCAATTCTATTCTATTTCGTTTTTACGATTCCCCGTTCTATGCAGTAAGATCCTCCCTAATACACTCTTTTACATTCACGCCAAACCTATCTCCATAGCTAGACAAGATAGCATCCACCCACGCTGGCTCAATTGAGTGATAGTAGGATATATATCCGCTAAGCTGATATAACTCCTGTATGGGCGTTGGGCTTTGCTCTTTTCGGTCTGATAGATAATTGAAAATCCAAGAGCGGAAAGCCTTTTTCTTCTCATGGCCAATAGCAATATGGTTGTCCTTGTTGAGTTTGACCCCAAGAATATAATTCTTTCCAGCACGTGAATTGTACCGTGTTTTCTCTGGCTTCAAGCGGAACGGAGCCTGGAACTCCTCCAAAATGCTGTCTATGTATCGCACGATCTTATGGTAGTCAAAGTCATACTGAGAAGATATATGAATATCATCAGCATACCTTGTGTAAACATATCGATTTTTCTCATAGTCCCGAAGAGTATTAAACAGTTTATAATCGATTGGGACCATCATAACATTGGTGATGAGAGGACTAATTGGAGTCCCTTGCGGGAGTCCGCCGTTTAGGAAACAAAGGTTTAATGCCTTTGCCAGTGCCGATTTCCCAGCATCATATTGACACACCTTGCTGAAAGGCCAAATTTGGGAAAGCATTCTCATTACGAATTCTGGTGTTGTGCTTCCGAAAAAATTGGAAAAGTCTGTGTGCAGGAACCAATGTGAGTTGTTTTGCTGATGTTTCCTGGCCGCATCAACGGGGCAGCGACCTTTAACATAAGCAAATGCGCTTGTATGGTGAAGAGCATGGAAATCGGTTTCTAAAATTGTTTTCAATGTGCGTTGCGCCAACATTAACTCAGATTTTGGGGCATCTATCGGACGCTTCCCCCCATTCTTTTTGGGCATTTCCCAATGTTCATACAAATCCCATCGGTTAGCCTCATAAAGATTTGAAAACCGTTCTGTAAAATCTTCCAGCTTTTTAATCGCTTCTGTAACATCAAATTTTCGGCTAAGTTCGTAAGGAGCCCATCGCACAAACACAGTTCGTGTAGCTCCTTTGTCAATAACAGGTCTCCATCCTCGATTTGGCTCAGCAAACGGATCTCCGTCACCAAACATAAGGTCATCCACACTGACTTGATGATAGCGTGGCATCTGCGGTGTAACGAGATAAGGCATTTGTTCCTCCTTTCTGCCGTCTTCGTGATGTTCTCAATTGATTTTCTTTTCTGAAGAGTTCAGGCGGGATCCGTCGCGAGCTTGGGCCGCCACCAAATTCTCGGGTCATTTTGAGGTGCGTTACTATTTTTCTTCAGACTTTTCTGGCATTTGCTTGCCTTCCTGATTTGCGATGACTGTTTCGAAATGAGCCCGACACCTCCTCTGGGCGCCCTCGTCGGCCGCCCGCGAGAGGCTTTTCTTCCCTCGAATCTTTACTCTCGGCTTTGCCTGGGAGTCGGTATTGTAAGTACCGTATACAACATCACGATAAAATTACACTTTCATTGTTCAGAAAAGATGACTTGAGGCATACCCATACGGCACTCAAGCCATCTTTCAATTGGAGAGTTAGTACGTAGACAGCGCCATCGCTCCGACGTCTAAGAGCGTAGTGCTCTTCTTGTTCTCTCCTTTGGACTTAACAAAATTCATCCAGTTGCTTACCGCCAAACTACAGATGGCGAACACGGAGGTGCAAACGGACAACATCACGTTGCATGCCGTGTGAGGCGTCAGTTCCTTTGCCTCCTCATCGGTAAAGTTCATAGTTTTGAGGAATCGCTTTACTTCTCTTGGATCCTTCCAATTTACCAGAAAATGCTGGGAATCTGTCAGGCCCAGACGTACATCCGAGAGGACGTTAATCTGAGGATTATACTGCTGAGCAGTAGCAATGGCCTTGCGGACATCAATACTGTCTACACAAAGGAACACATTCCCGGATAAAGGCTGATCTACATACTTTCCGTTTACAACGTGAATGTTGTCTGCAATCTCAGAGTTTATACTCACGAGGATATCTCGGAGAGCATCGACCTTGGGCTTTCCGATATCCTCCTCGCGGAACATCTGGTTTGCGATGTTGTGGCTCTCCACAATGTCATCGTCATAGAGGACAAAGTCAGTAATGCCACAGTGAGCAAGGATAAAGGCGATTGTACTACCAACCGCCCCGCATCCAATGATATGAACAGCGCCATTTACCATGGAAGGATGGAAGAATCCATCCATCTTAATGAGATTCATTGGTCACATGCCTCCCCTCAACTCATGCCATGCCCCATTTTCGTCATACCATCCGTATGGATAGGTCTCATCGGCGTAGCCATCATCCGCCCACTTTTTCTGTGAGAAGTTCTTTTTCTCCTCATGATGCTTGCCATTGCCTTTCCCTCCATTCTTCCCAGCCGATTTTCCATGACTGGATCCTTTCTGTTGAGGAGCATAGTTGGCTGAAGGATAGTTGTAATTGTAAGCACCACCCGTATACGCAGGCGTAACGGTAATCTGCCGCTCCTTAACCATCTTTTTGGAATCCTCCAAGAAGGCTACTAGATCCACTCCATCGTCCGCAATGATGACGTCGCAGTCATTTGTCTCGTACATGACGCCATATTTGGCATCGTAGAGCCGGACAAAGAGATCCAACCGTTTATTCATGATGAAAAAGAGATAGAACTTGTCTCCATTCAGCATGTTGATAATATCCCGCTGCAGATCATCGTCAGTTCCGGATGAAAACACAGTCATATTGACATGGCTATGACCATGGAAACGAAGATTCTTGAAATCTTCATCACTGAAAGAACGATTCCACTCGTCCTGAGCAGCTTCATCCGTGTTAATATTGCTTCCGGTTACAACCTGGGGATAGACAAAGATGTCTTCAATGGTGAAAACATTGTCCTGTTCAGGGTCTCTCTTACAAATGCCATGCCAGCCAATCTCCGTGGAAAAGCTTTTGAGCAATGTCACCATTTTTGCGTATGCTCCTGGCTTGATACGGATCTCTACACGACGCGGTGCATCTGCAGGGAGAGGGATAGCATTCATGTCGCGCTCTTCAATCTTGCCGTTCATCAGGCGAACATTTCGCAGATAATCCAAAGCTGTCGGATGCAGCATCATATTTTTCATCTTTTTCATCTCTCTCCTTCTTGCAGCTTCTTAATGTATTCATCACAGGTCATGCATGTTCCATCCGGAAGCTCAATACAAGCTTCGTCTCCGTTCCCAAGCCAATAGGAGAACCGCTGAGAAGACACATCATTGATGGTCAACTGAGCCGTGGCAGCGATGGTAGCGGAAATTGCTCCGATATAATCTCCTCCACTCAGAGCATCTACCACATTGTTCAAGTGAGATCCCCAGCAGTTGTGATACATCGAATGAGGATTTTTGATGTAATCCATCAATTCCTCCGGTCTATCATCACCTTGTGCAATTTCGATCCCTATGTTTCGATCAGAAATATTCAAGCGATAAGCCGCACATATTTTGATCCGCACTTTGCGATCCAGAAAGATATCTTTCAGCAACTGCTCCCATTGTTCAATGGTCGCGTCACATCCATCTCTTCCACGGTACAAATAGGAACTATGAGTTGCGATGTAAGTCTTTGCCATTTTCTCATCCCAATAGGATAAGCGGGTTTTGACCCAATAGGTGATGGATGTACCGCTGGTTGTAGTAAAATGGAGGTTTGTATTGGCCAGGAAGAAATCAGTGAGCATCTTGGCCGTAGAATCCGTTCCATCCGTCATTTTGAGGCCTTCCAGTTTTGCTCTATGATCATCGCGCTGTGCAATTTGCTGGTAAATGCGCTCTCGATAGAGCTCAATTGCATCATCGCATGCTTTAAGCTTGTCTTCCGCGTCTTTGATCTGGCTTTTTCTCGCCCGCGCCGCCATTTCAGAAACTGCTTTCCGAATCTCTGCGCTCCGGAAATCATATTTCTTTGCGAACTCATCAATAAGACGCATGTAATCGTCATAACCGTTTCCGGTTCCACCAAGTGCTCGCAGCAGCTTCTCCTCATCTTCTGTGCATGGATTAGCATCAAACAGGTTTTTGAACATAATCTTCCGCATAAACCCTTGGAGCATATGCCAAAGGTTGAAGGAAAGTCTCTCTACCACAATAACGCTGTTTGCCGTTTCATGGTTGACATAGATCATCACAGTAAGAGGGTGTTCCCCAGAGTGTAGACGATCATACACATTTTCAGCAAACACATGACCAGAGATCCCGATATGGCGGAAAGCATCTGTGACCTTCGCAATGTCTTCCGTGGTAGGATTCACGTTTAGAACAGAGATGGTATACGGCGTTTCCGTGTCGACCTTATGCAAATAGTATTCCATGCGGGCGGCACGACTTTTCTTGGATGGTGTTTCCCGAGAATACAGGCACAACCTTGCCTGAGAACCCTCGGGAAGTCTGGAGGGAAGCAGCGCTCGCATCGTCGCAAGCCAACTGTTGTCCTCCCGGTAGCTGTCACCCTTGATATTCGGTATCAGTTCGTCAGCAATCGCTGACGCCAGTTTGACATCGCCGATGGAGCGCGTGATCATTGATTTAAACTCCCTTCAAATTTATGTTACATTGCTAAATGGCGGGGCCGTCATGATACGGCCCCGCCATTGGAATCAGCCACCGATGGAAGGCTTAACGCCGGCCAGATAGAAGTCCAGCTCCTTGTTGAAGCCCTCACGCTGAATGATCTGATCAAAAGTATCGTTGATCTCGGTACGATTCAGGGGAACGCCATTGAGCTGAAGGTCATAGTTGCCAAGGCGGACACCAGTTTCCTCCACAAACTGCTTAGGAGTGGTGGTGTACTCATCGATGATGCGGGCATCGAAGCGGTCGATGTTGTTGCTATAAGAAACACTAATCATGGTGATGTATCCTTTCTATTCCATAAATTTTTTGTGATTACGAAAACAGCCTATACCCGCTGGGCCAGGTACTAGGCGGGGTGTGCAGTGTCATCCTGTCAAGCTGAATGACACACCCATGCGCGGCTAAAGCAATATCGCTTTCCCAGCACGCAAAGTCTGGTTTTCCTTACAGTTCCACAGAGATCATCTCGGACAGAGTAGCCTGCTCGCTGGCGATGGCCTCAAGGGCAGGCAGGAACTGCTCCTCCACCTTCTGGAGCTGCAGGATCGCAGCACCATACATGTCCGCGATGTACCGCTTCACATCGACTTCCTCGGGCTTTCCAGAAATGTCGATGGTCAGCATGGCGCACTTGGGATCAGTGTTGGTGTTGCCGTTGAAATAGGCACCGCGGCCGTTCAGGCTACCCTCTCCCACACCAACGCGGAAGACTTCCCGCATCTTGTGATCGATTTCCTCCGTGAGGACCAGGGCACTGGGCTTGCGCTGGCTGATCTCCTTGAGCTCCTCCAGGCTGACAACAGTGGTAACCACAACATTGCTCCCGATAACCTTGACGTTCATTTTTGTTTCCTCCTTCAAATTTCCTGCGGATATTGCCGCAAATTTATTTTTCCTTGTTAGCGTTACCCGCCCACGCCACGGGGAGGCCAGGACTTGTGGGCATGTAAAAGCCTCTCCAAAAACGGAGAGGCTATATAAGATCATCTATTGAAGCCATAGGAACATTGATATCTTCGACGTATTGCCATACGCCACGTGCAATAAAATCGAGTATTACTTGTTTTGTATAGCCTTCGTACCTTTTTCTTCCTACCTTCTCGTATTTTGGTGTTAATGGGTGAAGATATAGCCCAACTTCTCCCGGTAAAGCATTCGGGTCATCAAAATCGACCTCATAATAATATAGGTTGTCTTTTTCTCCAACCGATATGACAAAATGATTAGAGTTGATCATATTAAATCCTCCACATCAACATCAAGAGTAGCTTTACGGATAACTCTCACTTCATCTTGGGATACATACCACCCATATCCCGATTTTGTGAGTCCACCACAGGTATGCCTAGACCTATGATAATGCTCAAACTCGACTGCAACGCCTCCACTTTTATACCCTAAGGAAATAACTGTGCCAATTTCTCCGGGCCAGGCGGTGTTCCCCAAAAGTTGTACAAGATCCCCAACTTGCAAGCTCATATCAGATCCTCCACATCAAATAAGACATGCTCATCAGAAACCAGATTTAGATATTCAGGGCGATACCACCACCCATGGCCATTTCGCGCATAACCATAACAGGCATGCTTACATACATCAAAATTGTCCAATTCTACACCAATGGATGAATCACGAACGCAAACAATAGTTCCTAACTCTCCATCCCATTCACCGGAAGGGTAATGGCATTCAACACGGTCGCCTACAGCAAAAGTCATTGTGCTGATACCTCCTCAAAAGAACAGTGATAGCAATAACTGAGAACCATAATTTTCTTAGAATATTGAACCTTATGAAGAAAACTGATTGCTTTTGCAATGGGAGTAATTGTCTTGTGGAAAACTTCTCCTGTTTTCAGGTTCATCAGCTCAAAATCCATCTCCGTTCTCCTTCCTGTTCATATCAGATCATCGATAGAGGCAACTACTATTGGCAAATAATCAATGGCATCTTCACAGCACCACCAAGATACGCCGTTTTCCATTTTTATGAAGTAAACATAGTCCCCATCAGGATATTCTCCGTGATCTACCGTCATAACTTCCCCACAAATACCATGCCACAACGGATCCATATCTCCAGACCCGGCTGTGGTATCAATAACCCTGATGACATCGCCTTCGTGAAATTTATAACCCATATGTAATTCCTTTCTAAACAAAACTATCGCCGCCAGAGTATCTGGCGGCGATAGTCAGGAGGGCGTTCCCCAATGACGAAAAGGGAACGATGGTGGGCCTTCAGGGACTTGAACCCGGGACCAACCGGTTATGAGCCGGCCGCTCTAACCAACTGAGCTAAAGGCCCATAACATACTTAAAAAATAAATCCAAATAGTGCCATAGGCCATAGAAGAGACAATAACAACCCAGCAATTCCCGCAATTAACACAGCGGCACCGTTAAACCGTGCATCCGCATCGTTGTCTTCTCTTCCATGTATGTATAGGTACGTTCCAATAATTACTAGAACCAACGAGCTAATGACCAAAGCATCACCCCCCTATATCAGATCGTCTACAGTGGGGATCATAGCATTCTCTAAACCGGCAAACATCCCATCTGTCCATGACCATCCGCATTCCTTAATAGAATATTTGGATCCAACACACGAAATAGTAACTGTTCCCCCAGCAAATTTCTCCATTGGTGAAACAACAATATCGCCAATGAGTGAACCAGACATGTAATATCTTTGTCCACGTTTCAAATCATCTCGGACAACCACCCGATCTCCAACAGCGTATAAACTCAATTACCTTACACCCCCATTATATGAAATCATCCACTAAGGATTGTGCGTTATTGTTTTCTACCAGGATTCTTGCTGCCTCCTTTAGAATACAGACGCTCTCTGCATTACTAATAGAGGTCAGTCCATGTCTGGCGTAAAAGCGGATGATCGGCGCGCCGGGAATCAATTCAGCATTGCCCAATGAACACCAGAAACCAGAAGCTATGTCCCATTCACGCATACTGAGGTTGTTGAAATAAATGTCTTTTTCATAGGCCTTTTTCAACACTTCTATAGGATACGGTATGTATGGAAGTATAGCATTTACGCCGCCTAGCCTATTAATAATTCGGGAATATTTTTCGTGATGTTCTAACTCTCTTCCTGTCTCCAAATCCCGGCCATAACTATCCAGATTAGCAAATTCACGACACGTCATATAAATTCTCCCCCCCTTCATATATCACAGCAGAACATCTATTTGTGACTGAATTTGACACTCCCCATGCCTAAAGGCAGGGGATTGTTGCTACCTGCCGAGGTTATCGGCTGACCAGTACATTTCTGTTAGACCGCAGTGCAAGATATGGGTATGCCATTACCCATCATAGGGCAGAGCCTATAGCTCCCTATGCAGTATGTCTGGATAGGTTACAATTAACTGGACAGATTTTTTAAGGTCATATAATCTATAATAAATACACGAAGGAGCACTCTTTATGACCGAACAAAAACAACGACGAAAACCTCGCAAATATACAGATGAATTTAAACAGCAACTGGTGGAACTATATCGTTCCGGCAAACGCAGATGTGATATCTGCCGTGAATATGACATTGCTACTTCCCTGTTTGACAAGTGGGTAAAGCAGGCATCCAATTCCGGTTCTTTCCATGAAAAAGATAACCGGACTCCGGAGCAGGAAGAACTGATCCGGCTTCGGAAAGAAAACCAGCAGTTAAGAATGGAAAATGATATTTTAAAACAAGCGGCGCTGATCTTAGGACGAAAGTAAATGTGATTAAAGCAAATGCCCACAAATACTCTGTATCAGCAATGTGTCGCGTCCTACAGGTAAACAGAAGCACCTATTATTATGAAGCAGCAGCAAAAAAAGATGAATCAGAACTCACTGCAGACATTCAGGAAATTTTTAGAAAAAGCCGGAACCATTATGGTACACGAAAGATCAAGAAAGAACTGGCTGATTGCGGGAAACAGGTATCAAGACGCAGGATTGGACGGATTATGAAACAGGAAGGTCTGGTATCAAGCTATACTACAGCACAGTTTAAACCGCAAAAAGACAGATGTAATGAATCAAAAGTAGAGAATGTGTTGAACCGACAATTTCAAAACCAGCCATACCGCAATGTAGTGGTAAGTGATTTGACCTACGTAAGGGTAGGAAACCGCTGGAATTATATTTGTGTACTGATTGATCTTTTTAACAGGGAGATTATTGGATACAGTGCAGGAGAACATAAAACAGCAGAACTTGTAAAACAGGCATTTATGAAAGTAGACGGAAATCTGTCGGAAATCCATATTTTCCACACAGACCGTGGAAATGAATTTAAAAACGAGACAATTGAAGAACTGTTAGAAACGTTCCATATGGAACGCTCCCTGAGCCATAAGGGATGTCCTTATGACAATGCAGTGGCAGAAGCTACGTTCAAGATTATAAAAACAGAATTTGTATGGAATGAAACATTCCATACGCAGGAAGAACTGAAGATAAAACTATGGGATTATGTAAACTGGTATAATCATCACCGCATACATTCTTCCTTAGGGTATCAAACGCCTGTACAATATCGGAAAAATAACCTAAAAAAATTTGTCTGAAAAAGTGTTGACAATCCAGAGTATTTCTTTCATTCGTAAGAATGGGAACAT
>ENA-OPDJ01001177-OPDJ01001177.1-human-gut-metagenome-genome-assembly--contig:-NODE-1177-length-15234-cov-2.834245_pt1 | contig 15234 bp, 9 predicted proteins | sample MGYA00241621_ERZ501505 | MGnify/ENA primary metagenome ERZ501505 (study PRJEB25962, sample SAMEA2042624) | human gut metagenome | biome: human gut; feature: human-associated habitat; material: faeces... | reverse complement strand
TCCGAGGACGGCCTGCCCATCGGCGCCAGCCTGGAGGACCTGGGCAAGGGCCTGCGCAGCCAGGTGGGCACCATGTTCTCCACCGGCCTTAAGGGCGTGCGCTACATGGAGATGGCCGAGGGCTACGTCATCAAGATGGCCCTGGACGAAGAGGGCGAGGTCATTGGCTATCAGTTCGTCAAGGTGGGCAAGATGCTGGAGGATATCCGGCACGGCGTTTCTCCCGACGAGGCCTACAAGAAGAACATTGGCACCTACGGCCGTTTTGACGGCGCCGCCAAGTACATCGACCCCAGAGAAGAATAATTCCCCACGCGGATGAACTAAGGAGGACAAGCAAATGGCTAATGACGTCATGTTTGAAGGCAAAGAGAGAAGAATGGCCAAAATCGAGAAGTGTCTTGCAGAGTATGGTCTTGCAAGCCTTGAGGAAGCCCGCGATCTCTGCCTTTCCAAGGGCATCAATGTGGAAGAAATCGTAAAGGGCGTTCAGCCCATTGCTTTTGAAAACGCCGTTTGGGCTTATACGCTTGGCGTTGCCATTGCGCTGAAAACCGGCGTGAAGGCGGCAAGCGAGGCCGCCGCCACCATCGGCAAAGGCTTGCAGGCATTCTGCATCCCCGGCTCTGTTGCAGAGCAGCGCAATGTTGGCCTTGGCCATGGCAATCTTGGCGCAATGCTCTTAAAGGACGAAACAAAGTGCTTTGCTTTCCTTGCCGGCCATGAGTCTTTCGCAGCCGCTGAAGGCGCAATCGGCATCGCGCGTACGGCAAACAAGGTTCGCAAAGAGCCCCTTCGCGTTATCCTCAACGGCCTCGGCAAGGATGCCGCCATGATCATTTCCCGCATCAACGGCTTCACTTATGTGAAGACGGAGTATGACTTCTACACCGGCGAGCTCAACGTAATCAGCGAAACACCTTACTCCGACGGTGAGAAGGCAAAGGTGAAGTGCTACGGCGCGAACGACGTTCTCGAAGGCGTTGCAATCATGAAGGCTGAGGGCGTTGACGTTTCCATCACCGGCAACTCCACCAACCCCACCCGCTTCCAGCACCTCGTTGCAGGCACATACAAGAAGTGGGCAATGGAGAACGGCGTGAACTACTTCTCCGTTGCTTCCGGCGGCGGCACAGGCCGTACCCTGCACCCCGATAATATGGCGGCTGGCCCCGCCTCCTACGGCTTGACGGACTCCATGGGCCGCATGCACGGCGATGCTCAGTTCGCCGGCTCTTCCTCCGTGCCTGCGCACGTGGAGATGATGGGCCTGATCGGCATGGGCAACAACCCGATGGTCGGCGCAACGGTTGCTTGCGCGGTTGCAGTTGAAGAAGCTGGCAAATAAATAAAGCAAACAGTGTTCATGCAAAAACGGCTGAGGGAGTGCGCTAGCCTCTCCCTCAGCCGTTTTTTTGCGTCAAATCGCTTCTGCGGTCAGTAAAAAACGCTCTAATCCGGGAGCAGCCTTCTCTAGCAATTGAGCAAAATGCAAAGCCCGTATACTTTTGCCGCTTTTTATGATATGATGCAAAAAGCACACGGGCAAAAGCCCAAAGGACGCGGTGCCCTAATTAATCATCATATGTGGAACACAAATGGGCACGATAAAACTTTGAAGGGGGAGTTTAAATGACAAACGATGGCGTTGGGAGGCCATCCTTTCCAAAACGTGCCGTTGTAACCGCAGGCATGCCCTACGGCAATAAAGAGCTGCATTTTGGCCATGTCGGCGGCGTTTTCGTCCATGCAGATATCTTCGCCCGTTTTTTAAGAGATCGAATCGGGAAGGAAAATGTGATCTTTGTATCCGGCACAGATTGTTACGGCGCCACGATAGAGGCCGGTTTTGAACAGGCCGTAGCCAACGGCTTTTGCGGCGCCCTAGCAGACTATGTTGCCCAAAACCACGAAAGGCAGAAGGAAACGCTTTCCCGCTACCGGATCTCATTGGATCTGTTTGGGGCCTCTGCATTGGGAGAGGCCGGCAGTATTCATTCGGACTTATCCGCAACTATTTTTAAGCGGCTTTATGAAAACGGCACGCTCAAGCTGGAACAGACCGTCCAATTCTTTGATGAAGAAAAGGGCGCTTTCCTCAATGGTCGTCAGGTAACAGGCCGCTGCCCCATTCAGGGCTGTAAATCAGAAACCGCTTATGCCGATGAGTGCTCGCTCGGACATCAATATAATCCCGCCGAATTAATCAATCCCATCAGCGCTTTATCCGGCAAGCCCCCCAAGCGCGTGCCGGTCACCAATTGGTTTTTTGACCTGCCGGCTTATGAGAGCTTTTTGAAAGACACAGTCCGCTCCTGGGAGGGCGACCCCCGATACCGCGTGGGGCTTATCAAAACCATCAAAGAATTTTTGCGTAAACCTGCGATCTACGTGAAAAAGGAGCTTCTGGAGGAAGTTCAAGAGATCAAGACCATGCCTGCCTTTACCGTGACGCAGGAGCCGCAAAAAGCATCCTCTGCGCTGGTGTTTGCCGATTTAACGCATCGGGATCAAGCAGTTTCCCTCTTGGAGGAACATAAAATACGGTATCGCACCGGTAAAACGCTGGTTCCTTTCCGCCTCTCCGGCAATGTAAAATGGGGCATCCCCGTTCCGGAAGCCGACGGTGTAGCCGGATTAACCTTTTGGGTTTGGCCGGAATCCCTGTGGGCCCCGATATCGTTTACCAAAGCATATCTGGGCGACGGGATCGAAGGCCGCCAATGGGAACAGTGGTGGAAAGCGGAGGATGCCCAGGCCTATCAGTTCATCGGGGAAGATAACATCTATTTTTACGGCATTGCGGAACTGGGCCTTTTTCATGCATTAAATCAAGGCCTCCGAATGCCCGTTATTGTGCCGAACCATCACCTGCTGTTCGGCAAAACAAAGGCTTCCAGCAGCGGCTCCGTCAAGCCGCCCAAGGCAATGGAGCTTTTGGAGCAATATACACCGGAGCAGTTGCGCATCCATTTTATGAACGCTAGCCTAGGTGAAAAGAGCGTCAGCTTTGAGCCGAAAGCGCTTCTGCAACAGGACGGCGCCTTCGACACCATTCTATATGAGGGGAATCTGGTCACCAATGTGTTTAACCGATTGGTCCGTTCCTGTTTTTACACGCTGCAAAAGCATTGCAATGGCGTCTATCCGGCCGGCACCGTCACCGAGCCGGTAAAAGCGCGATCCGATCAGGTCATTCTGGAATATGAACGCCTGATTTCCCAGTTTGCCTTTGATAAGCTTTTTGAATTGCTTAATCTTTACCTCCGAGACGCAAACAAGGATTGGTCCAGGCGGGCGAAAAGCGAGGATCCCGCGGAGATCCGGCAGCTGTTGATCGATATGTTCCATATCGTAAGGGTTGCCGCCGCCCTGTTTCATCCAATCGTACCGGATGGCTGTGAAATGATCCGGGAGTATTTGCATATAGACGAGCGGCTTTGGGATTGGCAATATATCTTTGAGCCCCTCCGGTTCTTTATGGCTGAGGATCATACCTTCCGTTTTTTGGAGCCCCGCGTCGATTTCTTCAAAAAGCATCCGATGCAGTTGGAGAAAAGCGGAAAATAACGCCGCCAATTCCTTCTGCCAGGGCAACCGCCATCTTCCACCCGGCTTTGCTGTCTATCAAAAACGGTCTGTTCCTCCAGTTATGCTGAGGAACAGACCGTTTTATTCGTTTGAAGGTATCTACCTGCCAGCCTCTTCACCTGTTGCCCGGTTCCCGACCCGTGCGGTTCCGGATGAAATGGGCTTCCCTACGCATCCCGCACTTTTCCATTACGCGGTAGGAGCCGTAGTTATTCGCCCGGCAGTATCATCCGCTTCCTTCCCCCTCATAAAAACAATCGGCCCCCCTCGGCTACAGTGAGGCGGGCCGTTCTATGCAAATTTCGTCAGAATGTTCTGACAAGCTCTTGGAGATACGCTTTGAAATCTGCGCCAATCTCCGGGTGCGTCAGCGCGACCTCGCAGTTTGCCTTCATGATGCCGAGCTTGTTGCCCATATCGTAACGCGTGCCGACAAAATCCACCGCTGTCAGACCGCTTTGCTTGGCGAGCGTGACCATCGAATCAGTAAAATAGACCTCGCCGCTTTTCTTGTCCACCGGGGTCTGCTCAATGATGCCAAAAATCTCTGGAGGCATAACAACGCGGCCAAGGATCGAATAGCAGGACATAATCTGATCCGGCGTAGGCTTTTCGATGATATTATTGCACTTCATGATATTGTCGCGCAAGGGTGTCACATCCAATGTGCAATATTTCGGCACATCCTCACGCGGCACTTCCTTCACGCCCACCGCACCGAAACCAAACTCCTCATACGCGCGGCAAAGCTGGCCGATGACCGGGTCTTCCGAGAGGATCACGTCGTCGCCATACAGAATGCCGAACGGTTCATTGCCTACAAAGGATTTTGCGCGCAGGATTGCATCCGCCAGGCCCTTTGTCTCCTTCTGGCGGATAAAATAAACGTTCGCCAGGTTCGCAATCGCCTTGAGCTCCTCATAGATATGCTGCTTGGAGGCGTTGTCTTTGAGGTTCGTCTCCAGTTCAAAGGCATGGTCAAAATGATCTTCTATGACGCCCTTGCCGCGGTTGGTAATAATCAGGATATCCTCAATCCCGGCGGCAACAGCCTCTTCAACGATGTACTGAATGGCCGGCTTATCCACAATATTGAGCATTTCCTTCGGCACAGCCTTAGAAGCGGGTAGCACGCGCGTGCCCATACCCGCGGCCGGAATAATCGCTTTTTTTACTTTCATCCTATAATCCTCCTAATATGATCTTATAAAATTTGGGCCAAAAGCTGGATGACCAGCATATAGGCGATGTCATACAGCACATAAGAGCTGAAGCCGAACAGCAGCGACGTTCCACCCTTCTTAAAGAGCTGGAGCCGGTATTCGCTCTCCCCAAGCGTTTGCTCATGGAGCGCGTGCAGGTCCCCCGTCGTTTTTTTAAAATACAGCCGGTTGGCAATCAGCGCGCACACAACATGTAGCACAAGCTGGAGCCCCAGGAACAGGGTTGCCAGCGGCATCGCGCCCCACAGGGCCGCCAAGGCCGATTCCGCTGCTGCCTGGCCCTGCATAGCGGCTTGTGCATACTGAAGATAGGCCTCCATATATTGCTCCAGCGGGCCAGAGAACGCAACCGACAGCGCCAGGAGCAGCGACGTTACAACAGCGCCGGCTGCATACAGCTTTCGATAAAAAAACCAAAACGGCGAAAAGAAAAACGCGGCCCAGTTCCAGCCGATCTTTTTCTTTTCACGGTCCATGCGGAAAAATTTCGAGAGATAGCTGACCGTCCCTGTTCGAACATAGGCCGCAACCTCCGCAACCGGAATGCCGTCAATTTTTTCATCCGGCGGCACATTCGTGACAAATCGCTGCGCATAAGGCTCCCCGCCAAACGGCGAATAACCGCCCGGCTGCTGCGCACCGAGCGGCTGGCCGCAGTTTGGGCAAAAGAGGGTATCCCTTGGGCTATTTGTGCCACAGCGCGGGCAAATAATCCCGAGCTCTGTTTTCTCCTCAAATGCATTTTTCTCTTGTGGCGCCCCCTGCCACGTATATCCGGAGGCATGCTTTTTCTCATTGGCACAGCGGCCCTCACGCATCCAACAGGCACGGTGATGCGGTGTGCCACATGCCGGGCAAACAACCACGTCATCCCCCTGTGTAAAGGCCTGTCCGCAAACTGGGCAGACAGCTCCTTCGTATCGGTTCAAATCAGAACCCCCTATCATTTTGAAAGATATTTTCATTGTAACCAATTCTGCATGAAAATTCAATCGCTATTTTGCATCTGCCCCTATCTTATAAATAAAACATGCGTTAAAAAATCATATGCAGCATACGGGTAACAAAATGCAGGCTGTGAAAAAACAGCCTGCAAAAAAGCTTCACAAATTTGTCTATTTCTCCATGCGCTTTGCGCGTGCCAACAGTGCCTGTGTGATCTGCGCGCCCCTTTTTTCAACCTTTTTAAAATCCATGGCGGGGATATAAAACGCCTCCAGCATATCGTGCGTCTCCTTTGCGTTCTCCAGCATATGGATTGCCTCCGCCAATAGCTCCGCCTCTGCTTTTGCATTGAAATGAAGGCGGTAACGGTGCGTTTTCATTCCTTCCTCATCCATAAAGCGGCGTGCGTGGATACGGCGCAGCGGCGCCTCCGGCGCGGGATGGAACCGGTTTGCGGTAAACAGGCAGAGCCGAAGCTTTGGGATGATCAAATGCTCAATGAGCTTGCCTGCACTCATCGGGCACAAGCAGGCCGTCACATCCAGCCCCGCCGCCAGCGCATAGGAGCGCAGCCTGTCAAGGATCAAGGAAGATACCGCCCCGTATGCATCATCCAGCACGATCACACGGTCGCATTGCTCGGCAATCAGATCAGCGCACATCACAAACCCCTTCGGGGTAATTGCGCTGAGGAAGCATCGGCTTTCCCGGCCGACACGCCCATGCCCCGCCCCAAATTCCCGCGCAGCAAAGCGCGAGGCGTATGCGGCAATCTTATCCGTATTGGCGCATTCCAAGGCGATGCGAAGCGTATCATTAGCCAGCGAACCGGCTGCGGAAAGGAATCCGATGCACCGTTGATGATAAGCGCTGTTTTTGAGGGCCGCGGCGCGAATTCCTTCCGCATGCACACGCAGCTGTTCCGCATCCCAGTAATCACCGAGGTTTACAAGCTCCTCCACAGCGCCGGGGAACCGCGGTTCAATCACATGAGGCGAAGTGCCGTCGGCAATACACGCGCGTATCTGCGGGAAAATAACGCCGTCTAAAGAATCCGGGTCGGAGGAGCCCAACACACGTTGCGCCGTATAGCCCGCCTGCTCCAGCTCGTCTGCCACTCTGCGCATCAGCCTGGATTTTCCTGTGCCCGGGCCGCCCTTGATGATATAGGCGCGCCAATCTTCTGCCGGGTCATACAATTCATCGAACAGAGAAATAAAACCTTCCGGCGTGTTGGCCCCGAGAAACCGTGCATTGTATTTTTGCTCCATCATTCAATCCCCCATCAAACCAGTTTACACTATTGTATGCAGGCGATTCAAAATGTGACACGAAGCGTTTTTCGACAAAATCAGATCATTTGTATTGTGAATTTGCTTGACAGTTTATTTTGGCTATTCTATACTAAAATCACTTCAATATATTCTATTTTATTATTTTAATTGTAATCCAAGAAAGGGGTCATTGTATGAAAAGGCTGTTCAAAAATGCAACGATCATCGACGGCAGCGGAGCCCCGGCTTTTCAAGGCTATGTCATAACCGAAAAGGATAAAATTGAAGCGGTCTCCTGTGGCAAAGCGCCGGAGGGATTTGATGGAGAAGCATACGATTGTATGGGGCTCACGGTAGCGCCGGGATTTATCGATGCCCACTCCCACAACGATTGGTTCGCCGCGCGGCAGAATCCACTGCCATTTTTCATCCCCTTTGCAGAGCAAGGCATCACCACACAGGTTGTTGGCAACTGCGGATTCGCCCCGTTTGGCTATGATCCTGGCACCCCTTACAAGAACCTGCTTGGAAGCGGCCTATTTCAGGTAGGGGATGCTCAGGGTGATTTTTCCACCTTCGCCGGCTGGTGTGATTCCGCCGCCAAACTGACGCCTTTGAATATGGTGCCTCTTCAGGGCCACGGCCCCATTCGGATCGGTATCTGCGGGTATGAAAACCGGCCGCTTACAGGGCAGGAAATGAAAAAGCGCGATGAAATTCTGGAGCGTTCTCTTTCCGATGGGGCTTTTGGCGCTTCTTTTGGATTGATGTACGAGCCGGACAGATATGCCACAGCCGACGAGCTGGAGGGTGCTGCACGTATTGTGGCGAAACACGGCGGTGTGCTCACCGTCCATGAGAGGGCTTGTTCCGCCGCTTCCACCTCCTACAATCCGCCCTTTGGAGGCAGGCCGCACAATCTGCGGGCACTGGATGAAATGATTGAGCTGACCAAACGAACGGGTGTCAAAATGCAGTATTCCCATCTCATCTACGTGGGCGAATCCTCTTGGAAAACAGTGGAGGAGAGCCTTGCACAAATCGACCAAGTCCGTTCAGAAGGCTATGATTTCTGCTATGACCTGTATTCCATGACCTTTGGCGTTTCGGTTATCACAGTCGTCCTGCCGAATTGGTATCTCTCCCTGCCTTCGGATCAGCGCCACACGCGCTGGACCCATCTGAAGCTGCGCGCTATGATCGGCGCAACCGTTAAAATGCTCGGATTCGGCTTTGATGATATGCAGGTTGCCTGGATTGGGGACGGCTATGAAACCCTCTGTGGGAAGCGCGTGACGGAAATCGCCCGCGAATGGGGCATATCTGATCTGGATGCATATATCAGGCTTGTCGATCTGAGCGAAGGCAAGGGCAGGCTCAATATGTACCGTTATTATAACGATGAAATTATTACCCGCTTGATTCGCCACGAGCCGTCCATTTTCATGACGGATGCATGGATTGAAGAAAAAGGCGTACAAAATGCGGCCGCTTACTCCTGTTTTCCAAAATTCCTAGCCTGGTCGCGCGAGGGCAAAGGTATTCCACTGGAAGCAACGGTTCGCAAGATGACCGGCGCTGTGGCAGATCGCTTCTCCATTGCCGGCCGCGGCTATTTAAAGCCCGGCTATGCGGCCGATCTCACGCTTTTCGACGCCGTCTCCAATATTGGAGACGAGCCAACGCGCCCGAGCGGCATTGATTCCGTCTATATCAACGGAAAGTGCGTCGTAAAAGACGGAAAAGCAGATGAACGAGCGCTGTTGGGCGCAGGCATGGTAATCCGAAGATAGGCAGGGCTGTTTCGTCCTCGGCTATTGCTGTATTGATTTGAAATCGATTGCTTTTAAAAAATGTCAATCATTTCTTAATAGCACTGGCGCATATCTCTGATAGAACGGCAGGCGGAGAGCTCTGATTGCCCCGCTGTGCAACGAAAACCTCCCGGGCTCCGGCGGCATTTTGCCCTGCCAAAGCCTGGGAGGTTCGTTTTGAAAAAGCAGAAGGTCACTTGAACTGATCCGGTTTATAAACGGCCGGTCCATAAAAGCCTAGATTTTTGAGCCAAAGAATAACAGTCCAGCCAATACGCCTGGAAACCCCGAAGCTGCGCGCCCTGGCGGCCGTCTGTCACACGGAGCCGAATCCCATCCGCATAGGCAGCTCGAAATCGTGCGATGCGTTTATGCCCAATTGTTTCCGCCGCAAAAACCTGCTTCCAGCCCTTTTTCGTATGCGCTTCCACGGCAAACCCAAAAATGGAGTGTCCATTTGCCAATTCTTCCTCCAATACCACTGTATCAACCTTTTGGTAAGCTGGAAAAGTAAGCGTTAGGCCGTCGGCCTCCCCCTGTGCCGACGCTATGGGGATGGAAAAACGGTCGTCTATTTTTTGCCCTAGCTGTGCCAAGACCTTGGCGTCCGCTTCCGGCACACGGCCGTGCCGGTCGATTACAACCCCCAATAGCAGGTTGCAGTTTCTTCCGACTGTTTTGGTATATGTATCAAACAGCTGATCTGCGCTCATCACCTTTTTATCATGGCCATCAATATAGAACCATTCGTTATCTTTGCGGATTGGCATATCGCACTCCGCCGGTTTCCACTCGGTGCCGTTGCGGTTACCCCTGCCAAGCGCAGCGTCCTGAACCGTTCCTTCCGATTGGCTCTGATCGTTCGTGGTGGAATAGCAGTTAAAAGGAGCCTCCCCCTTCTCATTGCCTACCCAACGCAAATTATTTTTCTTCTTTAGCTTATCGCCCTGGAAGGTAATAGCGTTCGGCTGATAACGCAGGAGCAACGGGGCAATAGGAAGCCCACCTTTCTCCACAGAAAGCGTACCGCCATCAAACCAGATTTCAAACCATTCCCCATAGCGAGACCATAACTCTGTCAGTTGGGTTTCCACAACTTTATTGTAATGTTTTTGATCGCCTGCATCCTTGGTACGCACCAGCCCCGGATTATCCACATTTTCATAGGCATTGCACACGGTGGAATAGTACACGCCCGGCTTGATCCCATATTTTTTACAGGATTCTACAAAGCTTTTCACAATATCCTCCCCATAAGGCGAATTGCCCACATGGTATGGATTCGCGCTGCTTGGAAATAGGGCGAAACCAGTGCAATGCTTTGCCACCAAAACGGCATATCGAACGCCTGCCTTTGCCACGGCTCTGATCCACTGATCTGTATCAAGCGCATCGGGCGCAAAGATTTGCGGGGAGGGCTGATAACCCCAGCTTCTTCGAAACCGATAATCCTGCTCAAATACTGTAATATCGTAATGAAAAATTGCACCAAGTTCACAATCTGCCCACTCTAACTGCTCTCTCGTTGGTACCGCACGTGACATCGACTGCCCATCCTCTCCTGCCTATTCTGATTCGATCCACAAATTCCGCTGTGTATGGCCACTTAGATAAAAACGGCTGCATAGGCGCACTGTGTGCATCTATATGAGGCCCTAAAGGCTGCTTCCAAGCCGCCTGCTCCCGTGAACAGCTGATATCTCTTAGCCCCGTGGGGTCGTAACTGGCTTTGCTTTGCTTTGTTACTCGCTTCGTAATAAAAAATCACGCGGCTTCCATCTTAAAACCGCGTGATTCCCCTACGTCATGTTGTGGCCGGCATCCGCTTAAGCACCAGCTGCAACCTGCTCTTTTTCCAACGCCTGCTGCGCCGCCTCTGCATCCCGTTCCGACTTCGTCGGCAGCATTGGGATTCCTCCGCGCGAGAGGATCGCCACTTGCAGTGCAAATACTATCAGAAACAGCGCTAACGCTATATAGATGCCAAAAGACAGCTGACCGCTCAAAATCCCGGCGAGGCCCTCCGGTTTCATTGCCATTTGAAACAGTACCGTTCCCGCTACCATTGCCCCTAGGCCAATTCCCCAACGCACTGCCAGCAGAATTCCACCGCTCTTTGTATACGCCCGCAGGATCAAAATGAGGTTCAGCACCGCCATCAGCGCCCCCACCGCCAGGCATACCACGGCTGCGCACAGTCTGATCAGCGTATCTCCCACTACTGGAGAGCTAAACGCCGCAATCACGCCGCCAAAATCCATATCCTTTACAAACATCACTGTTTGCAAGATACCGTAGGACGCTCCCTCCACCATGTGGTATGGCAGTGTCACATTGATTTTTACCAACGGCAAAAACAACGCGCCAATACACAGCAGCGTTAAAATCCATCGTGCATACGCGAGTTTCGACCCGATGAACGACGTTTTAATCCCCGCCGTCATGTGATAGAGTTTCCCAAATTCTTTTTCCGCTCGTTCTGCATCCTCATCCAGGCGCGCTTCCATTCCATAGTACATAATGTTCACGCCGCAATTCCAGCAGTTCGGCCGCCAATCTGTTTTCTTCAATTTTGCTCCGCATTTCGGGCAGGTTCCCATCACTCGTTCCTCCCATATCTCTAACGGCAATTTAACAAAACCGCCATAAACGAAGAGTTATCCCCCTCATTTTTTATCTGAGTTTATCATATTTCACACTTTTATGCAAGAGGCCACAGCAAAACAGTTTTTATCGCAAACTATTTTTATCACGAAGCGTAGCGAGTAACAAAGCAAGGCCTACCATAACCCCATGGAACAAAGAGGTACGCACTGCTTACAGGAACAGTTTGTTACCGGCTATTTTTTATTACGAAGCGTAGCGAGTAACAAAGCAAGGCCTACCATAACCCTATGGAACAAAGAGATACGCACTGCTTACGGGAACAGTTTGTTACCGGCTATTTTTTATATACGTACGGGCGAACTGTGTTCGCCCGCAGGCCGGGATAACAGCATGGTGAATCCACATGTGTTTATACAAGGATTAAAAACGGGCGAACGCAGTTCGCCTCTACAGTGGTTCCCGCATCAACCGCAGGCCCGTTTTAGATGCAAAGCCTGCCCAAATAACACGGGGGCTAAGAGATATCAGCTGTTCACGCAAACAGAAGGCTACCGGCTATTTTTATCTGGCCGTTTTTATCGTTTTCTTTTTTCCTTTTTTAGGTAAATATTTCCTGTTGCAAATGCAAAGGAAAGGAGGAATTTTGCTGTCAATCCACTGCAAAATGTGGTATAATATCAGATATTATACAAGATAAGCGGGGGAATCGCCATATGGTGCAGCCAAAAACCGGAGCGCAAACAGACCTGATAATCGGACGCAATTCCGTTATGGAGGCGCTGCGGGCCGGCCGCGCCATCGATAGCCTTTTGGTTGCGCGTGGAGACCGCAGCGGCTCGATCAGCCGAATTCTTGCCGAATGCCGGGAAAAGGGAATCGTCATCAAAGAGGTCGATGCCAAAAAGCTGGATTTTCTCTGCGGGCAAGGCAATCATCAAGGTGTTGCCGCCTATGCTGCCGCTCATGCCTATGCTTGCGTGGCGGAGCTCTTAGCCCTCGCCAAGGAGCGCGGTGAGCCCCCGTTTTTCATTGTATGCGACGAATTGGAGGATCCGCACAATCTCGGCGCAATCATCCGTACGGCGGAGGCCGCAGGCGCGCATGGCGTTATCATCCCCAAGCGGCGCGCTGCATCCCTAAGTTTCTCCGTTTCCAAGGCTGCCGCGGGTGCACTGGAATATCTGCCTGTCGCCCGGGTTGGCAACCTTGCTACCACACTTGACGAACTCAAAAAAGAGGGCCTTTGGATCTATGGCGCCGACATGGACGGCGCGCCCTACTGTGAAACCGATTATTCCGGCCCAACCGCGCTCGTGATTGGCTCCGAGGGGCACGGGTTGGGCCGCTTGGTAAAAGAAAAATGTGATTTTATCGTTTCCCTGCCAATGAAGGGGCAAATCAATTCTCTCAATGCTTCTGTCGCCGCCGGAATCTTGATGTATGAAGTGGCGCGGCAGAGAGCCGGCCTTTCCTCCGTCCGGCCTAAAAAATGAGCCGGTTTGATTCGTTTTTCCGCCAAAAAAACGTTATGTTGTTTATTTGGGGTGACAAAAATTGAACGATCGCTATGATTTAGAGCAGTCCTCTCCTTTTTCGCTGGATGATATTTTAATGGAGGCTGAATCCATGCCGGATACGGGCGCACAGCAGCCTTCCCATTTGTGGTCTCTGGAAGAAATCGAAGCCCTCCTTTCTGAACATAAAACGCAGCCGTCTGCCCAGCCAGAGCCGGAGAGATCCCCTCTCCCCGGCATAGAAGGCGACGGCCCTTCCATCGCGCTGGACAAGGCAAAAGATGCAGTGGAAGAGGAGACCTTTGAGCCGCTTCTTCCCCTGTTTGAGGAAACGGGCGATATTTTCGATCCGCTCTCCCCGCCGCCTACCGCGCAGGAGGCGCCTCTCCAGGAGGATGCTCCGCCACCCATAACCGCGCAACCGGAACCTCCGCCCGCAAAAGAACCTCCGATGCTGTCTCCCGCGGAACGCCTTGTTCAGATGGAAGAGGTTTTGAAGCCGATCACCGGCATGCAGGAGCCATTTGACCCTACAGCGGAACGCGGCGGTCTGATTGGCGGTGCGCGTGAAAATTGGGAGATGCCAAAAGAAGGGCAGCCCTTGCTGGGCGCAGATAAATATCGGGAGCGTTTTTTCCGTGAGCCCACAATAAAAATTCCAATTGAACCGCAGCCGGGGCAGGAAAGAGCGCCTCTCATCGATCGGCCCGGGCTTATTCGCAAAAAAAGCGCGCTGAGCGCTACCGCCGATTTGGAACCTCTGCCCACGCTAATTGCCGCCGAAGAGGAAATCGGTGCGGTGCTTGATCAGGGAAAAACGCGGGAGGTAGGCTCGCTGGACATCCTTCCCCCGCAAGCGAGCGCTCCTGAAAAGCAGTTCCCCAAGGATATGGTGGATGGCCAGTTGCTTCTGGAAGGCTTTCAGGAGGAGCGTCCCGCTTCCACACTCGATGAAGAGGAAGCGGAGATGCGCCTGCATGCCATCCGAAAAGAAAAGATCAAGAAATTTAAGCTTGCCGCTGTGGAGGAGCCCGCTTTCCCCGCAGAAAGCCCCGTCGAACCGTCCCCCGCTCCGGACGCCGCAAAAGAGCGGCCGGCAGATGCGCAAAACGGGCCGATTGGAGAATATACCACTCCCTCACAAAAGGCCCCGCCGCGCAGCCTGCTCCGCCGCAGAGCCGCAATAGAAAAACGATGTGCGGCTGGCGCCTGGCTAACTGAGCTATCGCTGATCATATGCGGAATCTTGCCTCAAGCATTCGCCTTCTTCCAGGGAGAAGGGGCCTCTCTCACTTTGTTCAGCGCGGATCAAAAGCTTTATCTAGTGATCCACCTGTGCCTGCTGGCAGGCGTTTGCCTGATGACTCTCCCCGTCATCCGAAGCGGTCTGCGGGCACTATGCCGCCTGAAATGCACTGCGGATTCAGGCGCGGCAATTGCCGCCGTATTCGCTCTGATCCAAAATATTCTTTTCCTCTTCTTTTCTCCAGGCGCCAATGTTGTGGCGCATTTGTTCGGCGCTGCGGCCGGCCTATTATTGGCTGCCTGTATGACAGGCAAAGCGATGTTGGCAAGCAACATTGCGCGCAATTTTCAATTCTGCACGCAGGAATCTCCACTATATACCGTGCAAAAGGTTCCAAATGAGGAGGATGCTTATGAGATCGGCCGCGGCCTTCTGCTTGGCGATCCGGACGTTCGCTTCTCCTCCCGCACGGCTTTCCCGGCGCGCTTCCGCGCGCTATCCGAGCATCTGGAGCCGGCCGACAGGCTATGTGTGAAACTCGTCCCTGCCGTACTAGCGCTTTCGGTTGCTGTGGGAATTGCCGTTTCCATCCTTCAGAAAAATGTTGTATATGGCTTTTCTGCTATGACCGCGCTATTCTGCATTTCGATGCCCGCAGCCCTCTCATTGGGCGCGGCCCTGCCGCTTTCCCGCGCGAACCGCTCCCTCAATGCCGGCGGTGCCATGGTTTCCGGCTACGCCGCCGCAGAGGATTGCGGCGAGACAAACGCCGTTGTGTTCGACTCGTCGGATATTTTTCAACATGGCGGCTGCAATATCCACGGGTTTAAATCCTTTCATGGCATGCGCATGGACGAAGCGATTTTGGACGCTGCCGCGCTGGTCATTTCAGCGGGTGGTCCACTTGGAGAAGTCTTTGACAGTGTGATCCTCGGCAATCGGAAGATTCTTCCGCCTGTAGAGGATTTATCCTATGAAGATCGCATGGGCCTCTCCGGCTGGATTCATGGCAGGGGGATT
>ENA-OPDJ01001172-OPDJ01001172.1-human-gut-metagenome-genome-assembly--contig:-NODE-1172-length-15256-cov-8.707190_pt1 | contig 15256 bp, 9 predicted proteins | sample MGYA00241621_ERZ501505 | MGnify/ENA primary metagenome ERZ501505 (study PRJEB25962, sample SAMEA2042624) | human gut metagenome | biome: human gut; feature: human-associated habitat; material: faeces... | reverse complement strand
GGCGCGGCGGCGGCGCTGCTGCCTGACCTCGTCCTGCACCGCCTCGGGCGAGACGCCGCACTGTGAGGCCGCGCGCATGGCGTAGACCTCCCGGGCCGCCCTGTCTGGCAGCTGGGCGATGACGCCGGCGGCCTCTTTCAGATAGGCCACCTTGCCCTCGTCCGTGGCGAGGTCGTGCTTCGCGCGCACGGCATCGAGCCGGTACTCGACGTGGTTCTCGCTCTCGGCCAGGAGGTTCTGGAAGGCTTCCGGGCCCTTGGCCTTGATGAACTCGTCCGGGTCCTTGGCGCCGCGGACGGTCAGCACCCTGACCTTCAGCTCCAGCTTTTCAAGTATGCCGATGGCGCGCTGGGCGGCTTTCTTGCCCGCCTCGTCCGCGTCGTAGGCGATGACTACCTCCTGCTTGAAGCGGGAGATGAGCCGTGCCTGCTCCGGCGTAAGCGAGGTGCCGAGGGAGGCGACGGCACTGTCGAAGCCCGCCTGATGCAGGGATACGACGTCGATGTTGCCCTCGACGAGGATAATGTACCCGGATTTGGACTTTTTAGCCAGATTCAGGCCGAAAAGGTTATGGCTTTTGCTAAAAACCGGCGTCTCGGGGCTGTTGAGGTACTTGGGCTCCACGTCCCCGAGCGCGCGGCCGGAGAAAGCGATGACGTTGCCGCGCACGTCGATGACGGGGAACATCAGCCTGCCGCGGAAGGCGTCGTACACTCCGCCCTTTTTGCCGCGGCGCACGAGACCGGCGTCATAGAGCTCGCGCTCGGTGTAGCCTTTCTCCTTCATGGCCGAGCAGAGCGCGTCCCAGCTCTCCGGCGCGCAGCCGAGGCCGAAGCGCCGCGCCGTCCCGGGCGTGATTCCGCGCCGGAGCATGTAGTCCACCGCCGCCGCGCCCGCCGGGGTCGAGAGCTGCTCGTAAAAAAAGCGCGCCGCGTCCCGATTGAGGGCATAGAGCCTGTCCCGCTTGGGCTTGCCCGGGTCGCTCTGCTGCTCCGGGACCTTCATCCCGGCGCGCCGGGCCAGAAACTCCACGGCCTCGGGGAAGCTGAGATTCTCTATCTCCATTATGAAGTTTATGACGCTCCCGCCCTTGCCGCAGCCGAAGCAGTGGTAGATCTGCTTCGAGGGCGACACAGAGAAGGACGGCGTCTTCTCACTGTGGAAGGGACAGAGCCCGAAGAGGTTCTGGCCTGAGCGCTTGGTGAACTGCACGTATTCGCCCACGACGTCCTCAATGGGGTTCCTGTCCGAGAGCTCCTGCAAAAAATCCTGCGAAAAGGCCAAGCGCTTTCGCCTCCCTTCTCAGCGCACCTGCCAGGATTTCGGGATGAACAGCTCGGAATACACGTCCATCACGTATTTGTCCGTCATGCCGGAGACATAGTCCGTCGCCGCACGATCTATGCCCTCCTCGTCCGCTATCGCGCGGTAGTCCTCAGGCAGCCGCTCGGGATGGTTGACATAATATTCCCATATGCTCAGGAGGATATTCCCGACCTTGCTCTCCTCGCCCTTGGCGACGGGGTTTTTGTAGACCTCGGAGTACATGAAGTCGGTGAAGACCTGCACGGCGTCGGTGATATCAGGGGACATGAGGATCACATCGAGCTCGGCGCTGGTCTCTATGACGTCGTTGACGATGGAGTTTATGCGCTCGCTGTTGCGCTCTCCGAGGCGTTCGCGGATGATCGCGGGCTCGTCGCCCGGGGCGAGGATACCGGCGCGCTCCGCGTCGTCGAGGTCGTGGTTTATGTAGGCGATGCGGTCTGAAAGGCGGACGACGTCGGCCTCAAGGCTGCCGCGCGGGGTGCCGGTGGTGTGGTTCAATATGCCCGTGCGCGTCTCCCTGCAGAGGTTCAGGCCGCGCCCGTCCTTTTCGAGCCTGTCCACAACGCGCAGGCTCTGCTCGTAGTGGCGGAAACCGCCGGGGAAGATGTCATTTAGCGCCCGCTCGCCCGCGTGGCCGAAGGGCGTGTGTCCGAGGTCGTGGCCGAGGGCGATGGCCTCGGTGAGGTCCTCATTGAGCATGAGCGCGCGGGATATGGTGCGCGCGATGCGGGCGACTTCGAGGGTGTGGGTGAGGCGGGTGCGGTAGTGGTCGCCTTCCGGCTGGAGGAAGACCTGGGTCTTGTGCTTGAGGCGGCGGAAGCTCTTGCAGTGGATGATTCGGTCGATGTCCCGCTGGAAGCAGGTGCGGACCTCGCACTCCGGCTCCGGGCGGGGCCGCCCGGCGCTCTCACGCGCGCGGACGCCGCGGGAGCAGACGAGCAGCTCCTCGGCCCTTTCTCTCCTCTCGCGTGGGCTGTCCATGAAACGACCTCCTTCGCGCCATAATGCCTTACACAATACTTATACTGCGTCTTTCCCGAAAACCCTTTATTTTTCTGAAAAAATTTTTTGCGGCCTGAAAACGCTCCCCCCGAGGCGGCAGAGGGCGCTGCCTGCCGTCACGTCCACTAGCCGACCGGCGAAGGTCTCCGCACTCTCGATGGGCAGCAGCGCGGCCAGCTCGACCTGCGCGCCGAAGGCGGAATTCTGTTCCTGCGCGCCGAAGTCGGCCAGCAGCCGCCTCACGCGCTCGAACTGCGGGTAGCCGCAGGAGACCTCGACGAGCCGCCACTCGGCCATGCGCGCGCGGCCGGCGGCCTCAAGGGCTAGGGCGGCGGCCTTGGAATAGGCCCGCACCAGCCCGCCGGAGCCGAGCAGGATGCCGCCGAAGTAGCGGGTGACGACGCAGCAGACATCCGAGACCCCGGCGGAGCGGAAGACGTTCAGCGTCGGCTGGCCGGAGGTGCCGCCGGGCTCGCCGTCGTCCGACCAGCGCATGGCCCCGCTTTGCAGCACGTAGGCCCAGACGTTGTGCGTCGCGTCCGCGTGTTTTTTGCGTATCTCCTCGACAAAGGCCATGGCCTCGGCCTCCGTCTCCGCGTGCTGCACCTGGCCGATGAAGCGGGACTTCTTGTCGATGTGTTCCGCCTCGCCGTAGCCGGCGGGTATGATGTAATCAGACATGGCTGCACCTCTTTCCAAACTAAGTAATTCTACAATATCCCCGCCCCCGGCGCAAGCCCCGGCGTGCAAAAACCCCGCCCCCAAGCCAGGGGGCGGGGCCTCTGCTTTTATTTTTCCACCAGCGCCCAGATGAGCTCGGCCTCCTCCGGGCCGTCGTTGCGGCTGGAGTGACGCTGCCCGGCGGGGATGAAGCTCGCGCCGCCGGCCGTCATGCTCAGCAGACCGTCCTCCTCCGTCTCGCAGCTCACGCTGCCGCGGAGGATAAAGGCGTACTCGTCCGCGTCGTGCGCAGCCCAGGGGACGACCGTGCCGGCGGGGAAGACCGCGTGACCCATAGTCACCTTTGCGCCCTCGGCAGCGGAGAAGAACTCCGTCATTGCCACACCGTCGGGCCGGACGTGTGTCCCGGCGGTGCTGAGGCTGGTTATTTTCATTTTACGGCCTCCCTCTCGGGCGTGAAGCCCGTGACCTCGAAGGTGTCCGGGTCCACGATGACGCCGTAATCCGCCTTCGCCTGCTCGGCGGTGATGTACTCGTTTTTCACGTCCATGGCCACCTTGGCGGGGTCGCGCCTGAGGGGGTCGCCATAGCCGCCGCCCGTGGCGGTGACCATGCGCACGACGTCGTTCGTGTTCATGACGCGCCGGGCGACGATGCCCATGGGCTCGGAGACGGTGCCGTCGGCGTCGTGGAACTGGAAGTAGTTTATGGAGCCGTCCTTGCCGCCGGCCGCGCCCCAGACGGGCCACTTGTTGCGCCCGAAGGAGGCGGTGAAGCTCTGGTTCTCGTTCATGGAGCGGTAGGTGCGCACGCAGCCGGAGCCGCCGCGGTATTCGCCCGCGCCCGCGCCGTCCGTGTGCAGGCTGTACTCATCCACGCGGATGCCGTAGCGCGTCTCGGCCATCTCGACGGGGACGTTGTAGGTCTCGCCGTCGCCGACGCAGAACTGGCCAACCTGCCCGTCGTGGCCGCGGCAGGCGCCCCAGCCGCCGACGGTGGGCTCTATGATGAGGTAGTCGTTGCCGAAATCCTGGTGCTGCCCGGCCATGAGCACGGTGCAGACCGAGAGCAGGTGCCCCGCGCCCAGGGACTCAGGGAACACGGGCGCGAGTGCCTTCCACACGAGGTCGATGGCGTAGATCATGCTCTCGTAGTAGCAGGAGGTGGCCGCCGGGCGCTTGGCCTGGAGCACGCTGCCCTCCTCGCAGACTATGCGCAGGGGCGCGAACACGCCGTCGTTAACTGCCAGCTCCGGGCCGATGATGGACATGAAGATGACCTTGACGCCCGCGTAGGCCGCCGTTGCGCCGGTGTTCACGCAGCCCGCGACCTGGGGGTCGGAGCCGGTGAAGTCGGCCAGGAACTCGTCGTCCGTGATGGTGACCTTGACCTTGAGGTGGACGGGGCTGCCGTGGCCGTCGTCGTCCATGTACTCGTCCATCTCCCAGCTGCCTTTCGGCATCTCGGCCAGGCGCTTGCGCGCCACCAGCTCGCCCTGGGCGATGAGCCGCTCCATGGAGCCCTTGACGACCTCGACGCCGTACTTCTCGCACAGCTCGTTTATCCGCTTCTCGCCCGTGCGCAGGGAGGATATCTGGCCCCACATGTCGCCCTGGGAGATCTGCGGATAGCGCATGTTGCTGCGCATGACGTCCCAGACCGGCTCCACCAGCTCGCCGCGGTCAACTAACTTCACGCCGGAGAAGCACATGCCCTCCTGGTAGGTGTTCGTCGCGTCCGTGGTGAAGGAGCCGGGGGCCATGCCGCCGATGTCGCTCCAGTGGGCCTTGTTGCCCGCAAAGGCGATGAGCTCGCCCTTGTAGAAGATGGGCATGACCATGCCCACGTCCGACATGTGCGTGCCGCCGCCGATGAAGGGGTCGTTTATGATGTACACGTCGCCGGGGTGGAGGTTTTCCTTGCCGAACTTATCCACAACGGCGCATATCATAGGGGAGATCATGCCGATGAAGCCGGAGACGCCGTTGCCCTGGGTGAGCAGGCGGCCCTCCGCGTCGGCGATGCCGCTGGCATAGTCGAGCGTCTCGTAGATTATGGGGCTCATCGAGGTCTGGGCAAAGGCGTAGAAGATCTCATTGCTGACCGCTATGAGCGAGTCCTTGACGATATCGAGGGTGACGGGGCTGATATTGAGCTTGCCGGACATTTACTCCACCTCCATTTCCACGACAAGATTGCCGAACTTGTCCACACTGAGGCTCTGGCCGGGGCAGACGACTGTAGCCGTCGTCGGCTCTTCGACCACGAGCGGGCCTTCGGCCCTGGCGCCCGCGCCGAGCTTTGCCCTGTCGTAGATGGGCGTTTCGAGCCAGCCGTCGCCGGAGAAGAAGACGCGGCGCGTCTCCTTGAGGGCGGAGCCTATATCTCCCTCGTGCGGGGCTATCTCGCGCAGCTCGGGCTTGTGCAGGCGGCCGTAGGCCACGAGGTGGAGGTTCACTATCTCAGCCGGGGTGTCCGGCAGGCTGAAGGTGTAGAAGTGCTCGTGCGTCCTGTGGAAGCGGGCCATTATCTCGGCCCTGTCGGCCTCCTTCCATGGCACGGCAGGGGTCTGGACCTGGACGGTGTGCTCCTGGCCCATGTAGCGCATGTCCGCGATGTAGGTGAACACCGCCTGCTCCTCCGAGACGCCCTCCTGGGCGAAGACGGCTCTGGCCTCAGCCATGAGCTCGGTCCACATGGCGTTGAGCTCCTCCATCGGGGCCGTGGAGAAGGAGGTGATGCGGGTTTGGATAAAGTCGTGCCTGATGTCCGTCATCAGCATGCCCCAGGCGGAGAACACGGAGGCCGCCACGGGCACTACCACCTTGCGGATGTTCAGCTCCTTGGCGAGCGTGGGGCCGTGCATCGGCCCGCCGCCGCCGAAGGCCACCATCGTGAAATCGCGCGGGTCGTAGCCGCGGCGCACGGAGATGAGTTTCAGGGCGTTGTTCATGTTCGAGTCCGCGACGCGAATGATGCTCTCCGCCGCGCCCTCCTCGTCCGTGCCGAGCGGCGCGCCGACCTTTTCGCGCAGGGCCGCGCGCACGGCGTCCAGATCGACCTCCATGTCGAAGTTCTTGGCCGAGAGCCGCCCGGCGATGAGGTTCGCGTCCGTTGTGGTCGGCTCCGTGCCGCCCTTGCCATAGGCCACGGGGCCGGGCAGCGCGCCCGCGCTCTTGGGGCCGACCTTTAGAGAGCCGGCCTCGTCCATCCAGGCGATGGAGCCGCCGCCGTTGCCTATCTCCACAATGTCCACGACAGGGGCCATGATGGGATAGCCCGCGTTGCGCTCGTCCTTCTCGATGTAGTACGAGGTCGTGACCTTGACCTCGCCCTCGTCTATGAGGGAGCACTTCGCCGTCGTGCCGCCGACGTCGAAGGCGATGACGTTCCGCTCGCCTATGAGCTTGCCGAGGATGGACGCCCCGAAGACGCCGGCCACGGGGCCGGACTCGACGACGTTTATGGGCGTCAGCTTCGCCTGAGCAAAGGTGGTCGTGCCGCCGTTGCTCTGCATGATGTAGCGCGCGCCGGAGACGGCGTCCCCGTCGAGCCGCGTGCCGAGCCTGTCGATGTACGAGGAGGCCGCAGGCATGACGTAGGCGTTCAGCGCCGCCGTGGACGTGCGCTCGTACTCGCGCCATTCCTTAGTTATGTCAACCGACGGGCAGACAAAGACCTCGGGCCAGAGCTCCTTGACATAGGCCGCGGTCTCGCGCTCGTGCGCCTCGTTGGCGTAGCTGTTTATGAAGCAGACGGCGATGGCCTCGACGCCCTCTTTTTTGAAATACTCGACGGCCCGCTCTATATCCTCGCGGCAGAGGGGGGTTATGACCTTGCCGTCGTAGGAGACGCGCTCTGTGACCTCACGGCGCAGGTAGCGGGGGATGAAGGGCGCGGGCTTTTCAAAGACCATGTTGAAGAGGTCCGGCCTGTTGCCTCGCGCGAGCTCCAGCACGTCGCGGAAGCCCTTAGTGGTGAGCAGGGCGGTCTTTGCGCCCTTGCGCTCTGTGAGGGCGTTTATGATGGTGGTCGTGCCGTGGAAGAAGGCGGTTATGCTCTCGGGCGAGACTCCGCTCTTTTCCAGCACGTCCATGACGCCTGCCTCAAAGTTCGGCGGCGTGGTGTGGGCCTTTTCCTGGACGAGCGCGCCGTCCTCAGAGATGGCCACGAGGTCTGTGAAGGTGCCTCCGATGTCGGTTGCAACTCTCATTTGCCGGTTCCCTCCGTTTCTTGTTTCGGTGTTATACATATGCTTTGCATATATATTGAGTAGGATAGCACCAGGCTCTGCCAATGTCAATGAAAAACTCAGCCCTCATGGTGCCGCGGGGCGGCGGGGAAGTCCAGGATTTTCTTTATGAAGACTGCATAAATGATGACGCTGGCGATGGGGCCGAGGACATCGGACACGGGCTCGGCGTAGAAGACGGCGCGCGCGCCGAAGGCGGCGGGCAGCCAGAAGAGCGCGGCGAAATAGACGACCTTGCGGAAGGCGGAGAGCGGCAGGGCCAGCTTCACCTGGGCCATGCCGGTGAAGCCGTCCACAATGGCGTACTGTATTCCGAGCGGGATGACGGCGAGGGTGCATATGCGGATGGCGTCGAGCGCCTCCGCGGCAAGCTCAGGCTCCGTGGTGAAGAGCCTGACGAAGAGCCCGCCGCCCAGGCGGGCGAGGGCGAACATCAGGGCGGTGTAGCCCACGCAGAGCAGGGCGATATGCTTTTCGGCCTGGAGTATCCTGTCGCGCCGGTGCGCGCCGTAGTTGAAGGCGAGGATGGTCTGCGTCCCGCCGGAGATGCCGCCGAGGGGCATGGTGACGACGAGCATGAAGCTCTGGGCGATGGTGGCGCAGGTTATGAGCCTGTCGCCCAGCTCCGCGCCGCCGTAGCTTTGCAGCACTGCGTTCATGGAGATGATCATGACGCTGTCCACGAAGATGATGAGGAAGGGCGATATGCCCGTTATGAGTATGCGCCCTATGAGCTTCAGGCTGTAGCCGCCGAAGCCTATGCGCACCTGAACGCTCCTGCCGAAGAGCACGCAGAGCACATAGACACAGCTGGCCAGCTGGGAGAGCACCGTTGCCACGGCGGCGCCGGCGACGCCCATGTCAAAGGCGAATATGAACAGCGGGTCGAGCGCGATGTTGAGCGCCGCGCCGAGCACGACGGAGAACATGCCCTTTTTCGCAAGGCCCTGGCTGATTATGAACTGATTCATGCCCAGGGAGAGCAGGTTGAAGACGGTCCCGCACAGGTAGATGGAGAAATACTCCTCGGCATAGGGATAGGTGACCTCGCTTGCGCCGAAGAACATCAGCATGGGCCGCTGGAGGGGGAAAACGACGGCCGTGAGCACTACGGCGCAGACGCACAGGACGAGGAAGCTGTTGGAGAGTATGCGCCGCGCCTCCTCCGGCCTGCCCGCGCCCATGTTTATGCTCATGAGCGGCGCGCCGCCGACGCCGACGAGAAAGGCGAAGGCCCCGAGCATGGTGACCACCGGCCCGCAGACGCCGACGCCCGCCAGGGCCGTCTCGCCCGTCAGCGGGATGTTGCTTATGTATATCCTGTCCACGATGCTGTAGAGCACGCTGACGAACTGCGCCAGCATGCTGGGGAAGGCAATGCGCCAGACGAGCGGGCGGATGGGGTCGCTGCCCAGATTGTTTTGCATTTTCACGGCGTTTGCTCCGTTCACAGAGAATTTTCAAATACACATTATAGTATATTTCCGCCCCATTTCAAGGCGGAAACGCAAAAAAAGCCCCCCGCGTCTGCGGGGGGCGGTAAAGGGCCTCAGATGGCCGCCAGGGCCTCGCGTATCTTTGCCTTTATCTCGGGGGAAACCTTGCTGTCGGGGACCATGTTGAAGACAGCTTCGACCGTTTTGCCCTTGACGAGCTTGACCATGGGGCTCTTCAGGATCTTGGGGTCGATGGCGTTCATGGCGTCGCAGGCGGCCTTGTTTTCGAGCAGCTCTCTGACTGTGACCTTGCTGATGTCCATTGTTTGTCTCCTTTCATATTGCCCGGGCTTGCCGCCGCGGGCCGGCTTGACATCACTTTAACATAAAAGTGTCGGTTTTTCAAGAGTTTTGAAATCGGCGCGCGTTATGATATAATGCAGGCAGGAGCGGAAAGGGGGGCGCAAGCCTTGCTTAGACTGATAACAGGCCGGGCCGGAGCGGGTAAGACCGCGCTCATAATGGAGGAGATACGCCGCGCGGCGCTCTCGGGAGAGGGCGGGCGCGTGCTGCTCGTGCCGGAGCAGTACAGCCACGAGGCGGAGCGGGAGCTGGCCCGCGTCGCGGGGCCGCGCCCCTGCCGCTCTATGCCGAGGTGCTGTCCTTCACGGGCCTTGCGCGGAAGGTGGAGGCCGAGCTGGGCGCGGCGGGCCGCAAGGCCCTGGAGCCTGGCGGGAGGCTGCTCTGCATGGCCCTGGCCCTGGACGGGGTCTATTCCCGCCTGCGCGTCTACGCGGGCGCGCGCCGCTCGCCGGAGCTGCAGCTGGAACTCCTGCGCGCCGTCGACGAGCTGAGCGCCGCAGGCCTCGACGAGGCCGCTGTGGCGGAGGCCGCGCGGATGGCGGGTGGAGCCCTGGGGCAGAAGCTGGAGGACCTTTCCCTTGTCATGGGCGCTTTCCTCGCCGCCGTCGGCCCGGAGCACACGGACACCTCGGAGCGCCTTAGCCGTCTGCTCTCGCGCCTGCCGGAGAGCGCCTTCGGCCGCTCGGGCCACATCTATGTGGACGGATTCACGGACTTCACAGGCGTCGAGAGCCGCATCCTCTTCGAGCTGCTCTCCCGCGGCGCGGACATGACGGTCTGCCTCACGCTGGACAGCCTGGAGGAGGGCAGCGAGGTCTTTGAGCTCTCGCGCCGCACGGCGCGCCGGCTGCTGCGCGAGGCCCGGGAGCGGGGCGTCCCCGCGAGGACGGTGGCCCTGGAGGCGCATGCCGACAGTCCAGCCGATATCCTCGCTGAGTATATGCTCAGCTACACCGAGGCGCGCTTTGACGCCGCGGGCCGCGTGGAGCTGTACACCGCCGAGAGCGCGGCCGCCGAGTGCGAGCTGGCCGCCTCGCGGGCCATAGAACTCGCGCGCGCCGGCTGCCGCTGGCGGGACATCGCCGTGGCCGTCCGCTCTTTTGAGGACTACCGCGCGCAGCTGGAGGCGGCCTTCGCCTATTACGGCGTGCCGCTTTTCACCGCGCGGCAGACGGACATAACGCAAAAGCCCCTGCCGGCGCTCATATCCGCAGCCTATGAATGTGTCTGCGGCGGCTGGGAGCAGCAGGACGTCTTCGCATATCTGCGCACGGGCCTCGCCGGCCTCGATGCGGACGAGTGCGACGAGCTGGAAAACTATTGCTTCACCTGGAACATCCGCGGCGCCCAGTGGCTCTCTGAGCGGGACTGGCGCATGCACCCGGATGGCTGGCAGGGGAAGTTCGACGAGGCCGCGAGAGAGCGCCTCGCGCGGATAAACGACCTGCGCCGCCGGGCCGCCGGGCCTCTGCTGGCGCTCGAACACGCCTGCCGCGAGGCCGGCAGCGCCAGGGAACAGGCCCTGGCCCTGGCGCAGCTTTTCGAGGACCTGGACCTCGCGGAGCGCCTTGCCGCACGTGCCGACGAGCTGGAGGCCTCGGGACGCCTCCAGGCCGCGGACGAGTATGCCCGGCTCTGGGACGCGGCGGTCTCCGCGCTTGAGCAGTGCTCCGCCGTCCTGGGCGACGTGGAGCTGGACGCCGCGGGCTTCTCGCGGCTCTATCTGCTCGCGCTCTCGCAGTATGACGTGGGCGTCATCCCCGTCTCGCTGGATATGGTCACGGCGGGCGACATGGACAGGATGCGCCGCCGGCACATAAAGCACCTCATCATCCTCGGCGCCTCGGACGAGCGCCTGCCCGGCCCCACGCGGGAGGGCGGCGTGTTCAGCCCGGAGGAGCGCCGGACGCTTGCGGAGCTGGGCCTGCCCCTGGACGCCGGGGACGCCGAGCTTTGGCGGGAGTTTTCCCTCATCTACAACTGCGTCTGCCTGCCCTCGGAGACGCTCACGATAGTCAGCCCATCCCACGGTGCGGACGGCGCTCCGGCGCGGCCGAGCTTCGTGATGAGCCGGGCGGAGCGGCTTTTCGGCCTTTCTGTAGGCCGCGCGGACAGCCGCGCCTTCCGCGCCTGCGCGCCTGGGCCTGCGCTGGAGCTGGCCGCAGCCGCGCTGCGCGGGGCGGGGGACGCGCTCTCCAGAGCCGCGGCGGAGTATTTCGGCCGCACGGCCCCTGAGCGCCTGGAGCGCCTGCGCCGCCTCGGCCCGGAGCAGCAGCGCCGCCTCTCAGAGAGCTCGGCCCGCGCGCTCTACGGGAAGGAGCTGCGCCTTTCGCCCTCGCGGGTGGAAAAGCTGGCCTCCTGCCGCTTCTCCTACTTCCTTAGCTATGGCCTGCGCGCGAGACCGCGCCGTCCGGCGCAGTTCCGCGCCCCGGAAACGGGCTCTTTCATCCACTATGTCCTCCAGCACGTCGCGGAGGATACGGCTCCGGAGGGCGGCCTTCCCGCCGCCGCGCCGGAGCGGCTCGACGCCCTGACAGACGAATACGCCCGGCGCTACCTGGAAGAGGAGCTGGGCGGCCTCGAAGGCAGGAGCGCGCGCTTTGCCTATCTCTACTCCCGCCTTTCCGAGAGCGTGCGCCGCATCGTGCGCGATATGGCGCAGGAGCTGCAAAACTCCGACTTCCGTCCCCTGAGCTTCGAGCTGGATTTCTCCCGCCCGGGCCTCTCGCCCACGGCGGAGCTGCCGGGCGGCGGAAGTGTGCGCCTGGGCGGCATAGCGGACAGGGTGGACGGCTGGCTGCACGGCGGCAGGCTCTACCTGCGCGTCGTGGACTACAAGACCGGGCGCAAGAGCTTTTCGCTCTCGGATGTGATGTACGGCCTGGGCATGCAGATGCTGCTCTATCTCTTCGCCCTGGACAGGGCGGGGGAGCAGCTCTACGGCGTGGAGACGGCCCCGGCCGGGGTGCTGTATATCCCGGCGCGGGAGGTGCTGCTCAGCGAGGAGCACGACCTCACCGACGAGGAGCTTGAAAAAAAGCGCCTGGAAAAGCTCCGCCGCTCGGGCCTTGTGCTGGACGAGCCGGAGGTGCTCCGGGCCATGGAGCGGGGCGACGGCGCGCAGCGCCTGCCCGTCCGCTGGCGAGATGGCGTGCCGTCGGGCGACTGCCTGGCCTCTGCGGAGCGCCTGGGCCTGCTGGGCCGCCGCGTGGAGGAGACGCTCCGCGCCCTGGCGGGCCAGCTGAGGGCGGGCAGCATCACCGCCGACCCCTGCTACAAGAGCGCGCAGGAGAACGCCTGCCTCTGGTGCGAATACGCCGAGGCCTGCCGTTTTTCCGAGGGCGAGGGCGGCGACAGGCGGCGCTATCTGCCCAAACTGAGCGCCACGCGCGTTTGGGACATGCTGGAAGGAGGCGGGGAAAATGGCTGAATTCAAGCCCACACCCTCGCAGAAGCTGGCCATAGAGGACAGGGGCGGGGAGCTGCTCGTGTCCGCCGCGGCGGGCAGCGGCAAGACCCGCGTGCTGACCGAGCGGCTCATGCGCTGGGTAACTGACGGCGACGCGCCGAAGAGCATAGACAGCTTCCTGGTCATCACCTTCTCGACGGCGGCGGCGGCGGAGCTGCGCAGCCGCATCTCGGAGGAAATAGCGGCGCGCGCGGCGGCGGACCCGGCCTCGAAGCGGCTCCGGCGCGAGAGCGCCCTTGTGCGCCGGGCTCAGATAGGCACGATACACAGTTTCTGCTCGGCCCTCCTGCGCGAGCACGCGGGCCGGGCGGGCATAGCCCCGGACTTTTCCGTAGCGGATGAGGACAGGGCGCGGGAGCTGCGCGCCCTTGCGCTGGAGACCGTCATGGAGGCGGCCTATGCCGCGGCGGAGCCGGGCTTTTTAAGCCTCGCGGACACCGTAGGCGCTGGCCGGGACGACAGGCGTCTGGAGGAGCTGGTGCTGAGCCTGCACGCGAAGCTGCAGTCCCACGCGCGGCCCGAGGTCTGGGCGCAGGAGCAGGCGGAGCTTTTTTCGGCCCCTGCGGAGGACGCGGGGCAGACCCCCTGGGGCCTGGAGCTGCTGAGCTCGGCCCAGGCGGAGCTGCGCGCCTGGGCCCGGGAGCTTGAGGGCCTGGCGCAGGAGATATCGGCCCACGAGAAGATGTCGCGCGCCTATCTTGAGAGCTTTTCCGCCACGGCCTCGGCGATGCTGGGCGCCGCCGTGCGGGCGGGGGAGGGCTGGGAGCGTTTCCGAGAGGTCCTGCCAATTGAGTTCCCGCGCATAGGCCCGCTCAGGGGCGGCGGGGAGGACCCGGAGCTGGCGGAGCGGGCGAAGGCCAAGCGCGAGGCCTGCAAAAAGGCCGTGCGCCGCCTGGAGCGGGATTTCGCCCAGCCGAGCGCGGAGCTGCTGCGGGATATGCGCGCCGCGGCCCCGGCCATGCGCGCCCTGCTCCGGCTGGTGCTGGACTTCGACGAGGAGTATACGCGCCGCAAGCGCCGCCGCTCCCTGCTGGACTTCTCCGACCTCGAACACCTGGCCGCCCGCCTGCTGACGGAGCCGGACGGCAGCCCGACGGAGACGGCCCGGGAGGTCTCGCGCCGCTACACGGAGGTCATGGTTGACGAGTACCAGGACGTTTCCCTGGTGCAGGACATGATAATAAGGGCCGTCTCGGCGGGAGGCCGGCGGCTCTTCATGGTGGGCGACGTGAAGCAGAGCATTTATCGCTTCCGCCTCGCGGACCCCACGATATTTCTTGGGAAATACGAAAAATACGCCGACGTCCCCCGCAGGGAGGGCGAGCCGGGGCGCGTCTTCCTGAGGGAGAGCTTCCGCTCGCGCCCGGAGGTGGTGGACGCGGTGAACGCCGTGTTCGGCTGCCTCATGTCGAAGGGCCTGGGCGAGATGGACTACGACGAGCGGGCCAGGCTCCGCGCGGGGCTGGAATACCCCGGCGTCGTGCCTGTGCCGGAGCTTGTCGCGGTGCCGGTGCCCCAGGCGGAGGAGGACGAGGAGCGCCCGGACAAGCTGGAGACGGAGGCGGCCTACGCCGCGCGCATGATGCGCCGCCTGGTCGAGAGCGGAGCGCGCGTTTCCGACGGAGGTCAGCTCCGGCCCGTGGGCTACGGGGATATGGCCGTGCTGCTGCGCTCGGTCAACGTCTCCGGCCCGGTGTGGCGGCGGGTGCTCTCGCGCGAGGGCGTTCCCGTGGAGGCGGGACAGTCCGGGGGCTTTTTCGAGGCGGCGGAGGTCTCCGTCATGCTCTCGCTGCTGGCCGTTATCGACAACCCCAGGCAGGACGTGGCTCTCATCTCAGTGCTGCGCTCAGCCCTCTTCGGCTTCACGCCGGACGAGCTGACGCAGATACGCCTCGCCTCGGGCGAGGGCGACTTCTACGCCGCGCTTTGCGCCCGCGCCGAGAGCGACGAAAAGGCCAGGGCCTTCCTCGATACGCTCGCGGGCTTCCGTGACCTCGCGCGGGATTCGGAGCTGGCCGGGCTGCTCTGGACGCTCTACGACAGGCTGGACTGCATGGCCCTGTGCGCGAGCCTGCGGGACGGCGAGGGCCGCCGGGCCAGGCTCATGCGCCTGTTCGAGCTGGCGCGGAGCTTCGAGGCCTCGGGCTGGCGAGGCCTGCGCCGCTTCCTTGAATGGCTGCACTCCATGCGTGAGCGCGGGGAGGAGCCCGCCTTCCCGGACGAGGGCGGCGGCGCAGCCGTGCGCATAATGAGCATACACCGCTCCAAGGGCCTGGAATTCCCCGTCGTCTTTATCGGCGACACGGCGAGGCAGTTCAACAGCGCAGACCAGCGCGGCAGCGTGCTCGTCCATCCGACCCTCGGCCTGGGCCCGAAATATACGGACGCCGCGCGGGGCATAGAATACCCCACCCTGGCCCGCCGCGCCGTGGCCCGCAGGCTTGAGCGCGAGCAGCTGAGTGAGGAGCTGCGCCTGCTGTATGTCGCGATGACCCGCGCGCGGGAGCGGCTTTTTATCACCTGCGCCTTTCCGGACCCGCAGAAGAAAATAGCCAGGCTGGAGCCGGGCGCGCGGGAGCGGATGCCGGCGGACGAGCTGGCCTCCATGCGCTCCATGGCCGCGCAGCATTCCGCGCCGAGAAGGGCGTTGAGATAGTTGTACCCGCCTTCGATGGCGCGCTCGAGAAGGGAGCGGGCATAGGGGCAGGTGCGGTTGGTCATGTA
>ENA-OPDJ01001157-OPDJ01001157.1-human-gut-metagenome-genome-assembly--contig:-NODE-1157-length-15384-cov-2.747994_pt1 | contig 15384 bp, 9 predicted proteins | sample MGYA00241621_ERZ501505 | MGnify/ENA primary metagenome ERZ501505 (study PRJEB25962, sample SAMEA2042624) | human gut metagenome | biome: human gut; feature: human-associated habitat; material: faeces... | reverse complement strand
GCCGGCGCGCTTTCGCTCGAGAAGCTCGAGGCCATGACCTGCGTGTGCTCCGTTGGCCTGGACATGATCGCCATCCCCGGCGACACCCCGGTCGAGACCATCGCCGGCATCATCGCCGACGAGATGGCCATCGGCGTCATCAACAACAAGACCACGGCCGTCCGCGTGATCCCCGCCATCGGCAAGGGCGTGGGCGACTGCGTCGAGTACGGCGGCCTGTTCGGCCGTGCACCCATCATGCCGGTGAACCCCAACGCCGGCACCGTGCTTGCCCACCGCGGTGGACGCTTCCCGGCGCCGCTGAACTCGCTGAAGAACTAGCTGAGGGGGACTGGCGAGGAGCCCCGGGGAGGGCAAATATATAAGGTCGCCTGCTCGGACAGTCCTGACTCGCACGGAGAGCACATTAAGTGCTCTCCGGCTCGTGCGGAACTCGCGATCGACCTTATATATTTGCCCTCCCCGGGGCTCCCGCACAACGGGACCTCAGTTGGGTTCTATCCCGGTTGCAGTTGCTTCGCTCCTGCACCACTTGGCTGATGCGGCGATTTGGCGTTGGATCGGTTCTTTCTGATATATGCTGGTTGCGGCTCTTCTTTTGGGAGGAGTCGCTTTTTTGTTGTGAGGGAGATGGCCCGTGGCTGATGATTTGATTCGTTCTGAGCTGCTTTCTGCGGATTGGAATGGCGAATGGATGCGCTTGCAAGCTGCTCGGCGGCGGGCTGATGATTCTTTTGAGTGGGATAAAAGGGCTCGGCATTTTCGGCCGTTGGAGACTGCCCCTTATGCTCGGGATTTTATAAAGCTGTTGGCGCTTGAGCCCGACGAGTCGGTGCTCGATATGGGGTGTGGGGCTGGGTCGATTGCTATTCCGCTTGCTCAGGCTGGGCATTCCGTGATTGCTGCCGACTTCTCTCCTGCTATGTTGGGCACGCTTGATGCTGGTATTGAGTACTATGGGCTCGAGGGGCGCATAACGCCGCTTGAGCTTGCTTGGGATGACGATTGGGATCTGGTTGGGCCGGTTGCCAAGGCTGTAGATGTTGCCTTTGCCAGTCGCTCTGTCACCACGACCAACCTAAAAGGCGCACTTGCCAAGCTTGATCGTACGGCTCGTCGGCGTTGTGCTGTCACGATGGTCGCCAACTCCAGCCCGCGCTATGACCTGCACTTGATGAACGCTATCGGCGCCTCCGTTACCTGCAGCAATGGCTTTGTGTATGCCTTTAACATTCTCATTCAGATGGGTGCCCTGCCGCAGGTTACGTACTTTGAATCACCTCGTCGCGATACCTTCGATAGCCTCGAGGCAGGCGTGACGGACTTCTCCCGTATGCTCGAACACGGCAACGAGGATAAAATCGACTGCCTGCGCGACTATATCGCCCAGCACATGATCGAGAACCCCCATGCCGGCGAGCCGGGGTCCAAGGGCGTGCCGCAGGGGCGCTATATGCTCGATCATGTCCGCAAGGTTCGTTGGGCGTTTATTGCATGGGAGCCGGTCTCTGCGCCCAGCTCATAGCCTGTTCGCAGCCCGCACCGCCCACTCACTCGGCATCCGCATTCTTTTTGAACTGGGCAAACGCGCTCCACACCGCGCCGTTCCTGCGCTATCGTGGGACAGCTCACGTAGATTAAGGCCCCGTCGCGGGGCGCCCCATACATAGAAAGCGAGAACCCATGGCACTGACAGGAGCCCAGGTCAAGCAGCTTCGCAGCATGGCCCATCACCTCAACCCCGCCATCATCATCGGCAAGTCCGATGTCAACGAGGGCACCGTCGAGCAGACGGTCGCCTACCTGGAGAAGCACGAGCTCGTTAAGTGCTCTGTGCTCGATGGCTCCAGTCTTTCCGCCCGCGAGGCCGCCGAAGAGCTCGCTGAGCGTTGCCACGCCGAGGTCGTCCAGGTCATCGGTCGCAAGTTCTCACTGTATCGCGAGTCCTCGCGCAAGGACATCGAGAAGATCAAGCTCGTCTAAGAGTCAATGATCCGGCGAGCCGACACATAGCAAGCTTACGGGTGCCCAAGTACTTCGGGCGCCCGTTTTTTATCGCTCGACCAGCACGCGGTTGAGCCGCCCCTCCACCAAACGCTCGTATAGACGCCGCGTCTCGGGCTCGGGCACGCCATTGACCTGCTCCCTCAGATGGTGCATATGCCCGCTGTACAGCTCGACGATATCGCGCCGTCGCCCCGCCGCACTGTAGACGCGCATGGCGCAGCGCACCATATCCTCACGCGCCGTTTCCTGCCGAAGCCCCGACTCCGCCAGCCAAATCGCCGACTGCAGATCGTTTTCTTCTAGAGCGGCATTTGCTCCCTTAATCATGCAATCGATGTACTTTGACTGCATAATGCGTCGCATACGCAAAAAGTAGGTGGGATTACAGCCATTGGGAACATACAGCGGTCCGGCATAAAGCTGCTCAATCTTAAGGCACAGTTCAACTAAATGGGGCCCGCGCGCACCCGTGCGATTTCCCAAAACCTCGCGGCTTATCTGGTCAAACAGCCGTACATCGGTCTTGACGTAGTCGCCGTTGAGTCCGATGCATTCATTTTGGATGAGCACACACGACTTGCCATCCGGCGTCGGTCCCAAAGCCGACCGCAAGCGCGATATCGTCGAGTACAGGTTGTTGCGAGCGCTATTGAACTCGGCATGGGGCCACAGCTCCATGGCCAGCGTCTCACGATCGACGAGCGCATCCATGCCCAGCGCAAGCCGCTCGGCAAGTGTCGCCGCCTTCTTGCGGCGCCACATTTTGTCCGTGATGGGAAACCCGTCGCGCTCGGCGCGAAACGCACCAAACATGCGAATCTCGATATGGTCGATGGTATCAACGGCTTCAACCTCGCCGGCCTGGAATAGGCGCTCGCCCTCCCCTTCCAAATCCTCGCGCAGCGAGTACCGCGACAGCTCGCGCACGGGAAGCTTCTTGCGTATCCTGGTCGCCGGCTCGCCCAGACAATGCATGGCAAGGCGCGCAAAGAGCCGATACGACGGCTCCAGAATCCCCGCGCGATTCATGGACATCCAGGCCGCAAGGTCGCTGTCTCGGCCCGCACAGGCCAAATGCAGCGCCACCATCCAGGCTTCTGCGCCACCAACCTGCGTCTGGCTTATATCGAGTAGCTCCGCTTCCTCGCGTACCGAAACCATCGAAGTGTTACGCAGATATGCCGCGCGCTCCAGCAGCAATGCGTTATCGCGCATGTACGCAATCGACTCCTCGGCAAGTTTGAGCACTTGGACCGCACGGAATTTTGCATTAACCGGCCGTCCCTCTGCCAGCGACTGCCAACCTTCTAGCAACAGGCCAAACAGCTGAATCTGATTGTCGCGCATGCGCACGGCAAAACGATCGAGCTCGTTGAACGCCGCGTCGTCGGTTACCGGCAAGCCGGAAAGGAGCCGTCGTGCCGCCAACACCATGCGCACCCAGATAGCCATCGCCTTAAGCCCACGTACGTCGAGCGCCTCCCGCACCACTGTCATCTCGTCGTCGCGCTCGTCGGTTCCCGCAAACGACCCGTCAAAGAGCTCCACCAGCATACTATCGGCCCGTATAACAATCCCCGCGATATCGAGCTCGCAATCGTAGGCCTTGCTCGTTTTGAGCTGCTGTAGAACGCCGCCGTCATCTCCCCGCTCGGTCAGGCAGCGCTTGACCTCGATATGCGCGGACAACATGTCGAGTGCGGTGTGGGACGTCTCTATTTCTGGCACGGCCAGGTTCGTAGGAAGCCCAAGCCCGTTGTCCCCATAGCAAACAGCCGTCAATGTCTGGGCCACCCTCCATGAAACAGGGTCTATTTCGCAGGCCGCCCGTTCGCCCCCGCGCTCGATGACCGATGCCATATAGCGAGCGAGCTTTGTATTGGACACGCTGACCGCCGCCAGATATACGCCGAGTGCCTCGGCAGGCGTTGGCTCTGGAGCCGGATCGTCGGCATCAATCGTGCCCAGCGCTGCTCGACAGATATCGGCCCCGTGCCCCGTCAGAGCAAGATCGACCCCATACTGCCCAGCAAGTTCAAGGACCGCCTCACGGTCCAAAAAGGCATCCGCCAGGCCCATCGCCGCATCGCATCGGCCCGCCTTAAGCAAAATCCGGGCCGCCCTCGGAACAAGTTCGGGGCGGACCTCGGCCACCAACTTACGCAAACGCAAGCGTCCGTTATCCTCCGTGCCCAGACACGTAAAACTCCGCTCAGCCGGATCCAAGCCAAAGATCGGGTAGTCGCGCACAAAGTAGGACTGGTCGACCATCGACAGCCTCACCCCACAAGCCTCGGGTTCTGCGATATTGCCCTCGCCCATCAAAACCATGAGACATGCCACGCAAAACAGCGCATTATTGCCGAGCGAAGCCAGATCGGCAAGTGCAGCGCCATATACGTTGACAATCTCGTTTTCGAGCAGACCGGCTACGTCGCCTTGGCCATACAGACCCGTCTGCAATGCCGCAACGAGCTCGGGCACGCCCTGCGTGAGCTGATAAAAGTCGAGCGATGTGCTGATCGAGAACGCCGATGCCCACGCCGAATACTCATAGGCATGCACCTTGAGCATCTGCGCATTGATCTTAACCGAATCGCCCAGCCCATGAATCAGCTGACGATTTGAAGGACGGCAGGAGATAAAGACCCCTACCCCCATAGCGCGCAGGCCGCGAATCCTGTCGATGAGGTCTTCGGTATCGTGCTGATCGAGGTTTGGCACATTATCAATCGCGATAAGGGAGTACGGTTTGTCTTTGAGTTCTTCGGCAACCACCTCGAGCTGCATAAACACCTCGCGCCCAGTGGCGCGATCGGCCTCGATAATCCGCACGGGACCTCGCGTCGGGTCGCATTTAACCTCATGGGTGTACTGCAGCAGCACCGAGGTCTTCCCAAACCCATCGGGCGCATAAAGAACCACGATGCCGGCCTTTCTGCCCTTGGCGATAAGCTCATTCATCAAGCGTTCGCGTCGCACCATATAGCCTCCGCCCAGAGGCATCAGCTCGAGCTCGTCTATACTGCTCAAATCGTTTACCATGCCCGCTCCTCAACTCGACCGTATGGACACTGTAGCCGCAAGACCATACAAGCCGCGCTATGAATAGAGCGACCTTGTGTTTTAGGTTGTCTTTTGGTACGCAAGCGGCAAGTTTTTGTACAGCGAGGGCCGATTGTTATTAATCCCCCGACTAATCGGTCTTTAAGCAGGTAAATGAGCTTGTCAGCTTGTCCCATCCAAGCGGCAGTGTAACGCAGATGAACAAGGTTCAGCCATGTCATTCAACTCGCCTAGCACCCGCTACCGTCTACGACCTTTTAGTGGCATTTTTGCATAGAATCTGGTATAGAATGAATCAAGCTGTTGGACATCCGGCATTCATCAAGCTTGCGGCAAGTTTTTGGTCAAGTGGGCAAAAAGGGATAGCAAAAAGGCCCCCGCAAAGCGGAGGCCTCAGGCAAGGCTATGTCGAGCTGCAGGATTCGCGCTACTCGCAGAGCGAAAGGGCGGCCTCGTCGGCAACGACAACGCAGTTGGTGTGCAGCTGCAGGATCGAAGCCGGGCACTCGGGCGTAACCGGACCATAGCACATGTCATGCACGGCCTGAGCCTTGGCCTCGCCGTTGGCGACAACCAGGATCATGCGGGCATACATAATGGTCTGAGTGCCCATGGTGTAGGCCTGACGGGGAACATCGTCGATGCTGTCGAACAGGCGGCTGTTGGCCTGAATGGTGCTCTCGGTAAGGTCGACGCAGTGCGTGCCCTTGGAGAAGTGGTCATCGGGCTCGTTGAAGCCGATGTGGCCGTTGTTGCCAATGCCGAGCAGCTGCAAGTCAATACCGCCTGCGTCCTTGATGCGCTTTTCATACTGTGCGCACTCCGCCTTGTCATCCGCAGCGTTGCCGTCGAGAAAATTCACGCGTGCCGAGTCAATATCCGTGTGGCGGAAAAGGTTGTCAAACATAAAAGAATAGTAGCTGTTTGGATCCTTCTGCGGCAGGTCGCAGTATTCATCAAGGTTAAAGGTGGTAACATTTCGAAAAGAAACATGCCCTGCTGCATATTCCTGCGCCATATACTGATAGGTCGGAATCGGGGAGGAGCCCGTCGCAAGGCCCAAGACGCTGTCCGGTTGTGTTTTGACCTGCTCAACGAACAGCTGGCCTACCGCCGCGCCGATTGCCTGTGCATTTTCTAAAATCTGTACGTTCATTTTGTGCCCTCCAGTTTATGATGATTTCAATACTCTAGTATAGCATATTTTGCAGAAAAGAGCTATGATTTTATGAAATCCGACGTTCACCCTTTTCGCTTATCACGAGTAGCTGTAGCTTTTAAGCGGCAATGGATAGCGCTCCAACCGGTGGAAACGGCGCAAAGCATCAGCATACTGCACAAGCAAAAAAGAATTCAATTATTTTCTAGTACATATTGACGAAAGAAACAAGCCGTGATAAAATACAAACCGAAACGATTCGAGTTTGGAGGAGCGTATGGCTGCCACGATTAAAGATATTGCACGGGAGACTGGGCTGGGCTATGCAACAATCAGCGCTTATCTCAATGGGACGAATGTGCGGCCCAAAAATAAAGAGCTGATTGAAGCTGCCATTCAAAAGCTGGGATATGTGCGCAATGAATATGCGCGCGGCTTAAAAACGCACCGATCCATGACGATTGGCGTACTGATCCCGGAATTATCCAATACATTCAGCACCCTAATCGTCAGTGAAATGGAGGATGAGCTGCGCCGGCATGGGTATGGCATCTTGGTATGTGATTGCCGGAGCGATCCCGAAATCGAGAAAACATCCCTGCGCTTTTTGGAATCGAAGATGGTTGATGGCGTGATTGTGATGCCGATTTCAACGGACGGAAAAGTTTTCGATCTGCTGCCTCAAGATTTGCCTGCGGTTGCAATCGATCGTTTCACGCTCAGCGATCGCGTTTCCCACGTGCTGATTAACAACCGAGAAATCAGCGCCAGAGCGACTAGAATGCTGACAGATCATGGGCATCGCCGGATCGCCTTAATTTCCGGTTCTGAGGGGATGTTTACTGCGGATGAACGCCGGAAGGGCTATGAGGAAGCACTGCAAATCGCCGGATGCTATGACGCTTCCCTGATCTGCCAGGGGGATTTTACGGTGGATGGCGGCTATGTAGCGATGAAGCGGATTCTTCAGGCGGAAAATGGCGTTACCGCTGTTTTTGTTACAAACTATGAAATGACGGTTGGCGCTATCATCGCTATCAATGAACTGGGCTGTAAAATCCCGGAGGACTATAGTTTCATTGGATTTGATAACCATGAGCTGAGCAAAGTGATTACGCCAAAAATCGCAACAGTCAATCAGCCGTTGCGGGAAATTGGCCGTGAAGCCGCCACTTTGCTTTTGGAACAGCTGGATGGAAAGGCAAAACGAAATATTATTTTGAATGCCGCTTTGGAAGCCGGCAGCTCGGTTCGAAAAGTGGAATAAAGAGAGGAGGGGCTTTTTTACGCAAAAACCGAAACGTTTCGAAATAAGCAAAGAATAGGAAGGGTTATGTGTTAGGAAAAATAGGATTTGGCACGTTCGGTTCTGACCGATATGATAGTGAAACCGTTGCACAGGCGGTTTATGAAGCAATCCGATGCGGCTACCGTACCTTTGACTGCGCCAGTGTATATGGGAATGAAAAGCAGATTGGAACGGTGTTCCAGCGTGCATTTGCAGCGGAACTTGTTACAAGGGAAGAAATGACTGTAATCAGCAAGGTGTGGAACGATTGCCATGGCGAGGGCGAGGTGCTTGCCAGTTGCAGGCAATCGCTCAACGATTTGGGGCTGGATTATTTAGATCTTTACATCCTGCATTGGCCGTTTCCCAACAGCCATGCGAAAGGCTGCTCTGGGGATAGCCGGAATCCATCCAGTAGGCCCTTTTTTGTTGAGGATTTTATGATCGCATGGAGGCAGATGGAGCGCTTAAAAAAGGAAGGCCTCGTGCGGGAAATTGCTGTGAGCAATATGACGATTCCAAAATTAGAGGCGATTCTACCGCTTTGTGAAATTCCTCCTTTTGCAAATGAAATGGAACTCCATCCCTCTTTTCAGCAACCGGAATTGTACAGCTACTGCAAATCACACAACATGGAAATCATTGGATTCTGCCCGCTCGGCAGCCCGAACCGACCGGAGCGTGACCGCACAGAGGGGGATATCTCTGATATTAAAATGGAGATTATTCAAGAGCTGGCCCTCCAATACCACTGTTCGCCGCAGGAGATTTGCATCAAATGGGCGGTAACACGCGGCCATACGCCAATTCCCTTTTCGGGCAATCCGATTAATATTGCCGCTAATTTAGCGGCAGCACAGGAGAAGCTTTCAGAAGAGGATATGGCCCGCATCGCATTGGCAGACCGCAATTGCCGCCTGGTAAAAGGCCAAGTGTTTCTATGGCAGGGCGCCGATGATTGGCGGGAGCTATGGGATCTGGATGGCCATTTGGCCCACTGGATATATGATGAAAACAGATGGATAAAGGAGAATGTATCATGAATGGTAAAATGATTGGGGCAACGCTGCCCGGGAACAGCACTGTAGAATTCAAGGAATTTGATATTCCAAAGCCTGGCCATGGGCAGGTATTGATTCAAACGATGGCGTCTACCATCTGCGGCAGCGATATCCGCTGTATTTCTCGCGAACATACCGGCAAAGGCGCGGAGGGATACATCGACGGCACCATTGCTGGGCATGAGCCGTGCGGCATTATCATCGAGGAAGGGGAAGGGCTTCGCCGTTTTCACAAGGGCGACCGCGTGATTGTCTATCACATCAGCGGATGCGGCCTTTGCTACGATTGCCGCCGTGGCTATGCAATCTCCTGCACCTCGGAGCACCGGCAGGCCTATGGCTGGCAGCGCAATGGCGGGATGGCGCCGTATCTCCTAGCAGAAGAAAAGGATCTGATTCCGCTGCCGGATGAATTGACCTATGTGGATGGCGCGCAGGTTGCCTGTGGCTTTGGCACCGTATATGAGGCGTTGGAAAAGATCACAATCGGCGGTGACGACACCGTGTTGATTGTGGGCCTCGGCCCGGTTGGCTTGGCTGCTCTTCAGCTTGCACGCGCCATGGGCGCCGATAAGCTGATTGGCGTTGAATATGATGCGGAACGCTTGAAAATTGCGCAAGACCTCCATCTGGCTGATTATGTGTTCCAATCGAATGAGGAAACGCTGGGCAAAATCCTCTCGGTCGCCGGGGGAAAGGGAGCCGAAAAAGCTGTGGACTGCTCCGCAAACGATCAGGGCAGGCAGCTCGCAATTCGCGCAACGAAAAGCTATGGAAAAATTGCATTTGTTGGAGAGGGAAACACCTGCACCTTCCAGCCCTCCCCTGACATCATACACGGCCAGAAAACGATTTACGGCAGTTGGGTAACCTCCCTTTGGCGCATGGAAGATCTTGTTGATAAATTAGTGCGCTGGAATATTCATCCGGAAGATCTCGTGACAGACCGTTTTTCACTAGAGCGCGCAGGTGACGCTTATGCGCTGATGGCAGGCGGCAAATGTGGCAAAGTGGCTGTTGTGTTCGATGAAAAGGCGGAATAACTTTTTACGATACGGAAAGGGCGGACCGGCACAATGCTTCAGCGTGTAGACTGGAAAAAGAGCCAATATCAAACACCATCTTTGCCTGCGATACCGGAAAGGGTGATGGGTAAGGCAGCATTTTCCTGCCTTACTCACCGGGATCAGGCAGAATGGACATTCCTTTTTGAAGAAATTGCATCGATTCCATCCCCCTATGCTAACAATCAGGATTTTGATTTTGATACCATCGCTCCCGACCGGTGGCGGAAGGTTGTGGTGCCGGGATCGCTTATCCTACAAGGGTTCGATATTGAAAACAATACAGAGTATTATTATCGCCGCAAAATTTCAATCCCGGATTCATTTGCCCAAAAGCGTGTGTTCCTGCGCTTTGAAGGAGTATATTCCAATGCGCGCGTATGGGTAAATAACCAGTTTTTAAAAACGCACATTGGTGGGTTTACAGCTTGGGATTGTGAAATTACTCCCTTTGCCCATGAAAAAGAAATTATGCTGGTGGTCGGAGTAACAGATGTGGAGGGGGAGCGCAAGGGCATCTGGAATCCCGAAGGAGAAAAAATCAGCAACACCGCGTGGGCAAGCTACTATGCGCATTGCAATATCGGTGGAATTCTTCGGGAGATTACGTTGTTTGCGCTCCCAAATCCTCATATTGCCCGCACCTATATTGATACGGAAATAAAGGACAATGCGCAAGCAGTTGTACATGTGGAGTGTGAAATTGAGGCTTGCGGTCAGCCTGGGTCGATCCAAGCGGAGCTTTTAACGCTGGATGGGGAACCCGTCACACAGCTGTCCGGCGAGATTAACGAGTTTTTTTTATTAAATGACACGATACAAGACACGTCAGTATTAATTCCAGATCAAAAATGGCGGCGTAAATTTCCAAAAAGTGCTGCAAACGATCAAAAATATGCCCAATTCTTTCTGCCTAATATCGCCCGGCCACATGAGGACGAAAAAAGATATGGCGTCCGTTTTTCCCTGCTTGTAAAAAATGCAAAGCTGTGGGATGCAGAGCACCCTAATCTTTATCAGCTGAAGGTTTCCCTGCATGCAGGCGGCAAAGCAATGCAAGAAAACCGCCATCTTGTCGGTATTCGGCAAATCACATATGGAGGAGATAGGGGAACAGAGCGCAACAAGGTCTATATCAATGGGCGTGAGATCAAGCTGCACGGCCTTTGCCACCACGATGTGTCTCATTTATACGGCCGTTCACTGAGCCGGGAAGAGATAGATTACGAAATTCTTACCTATAAGCAGCATAACATCAACCATATCCGAACCTCCCATTATCCTGCCAGCGATTATTTTCTGGAGGTATGCGATCGTCTGGGCATTTATGTTGAGCAGGAGAATGCCGCCTGTTTTAAAGGCGATAACGGGTTCGGGATATATAATCCACCGCAGGATTTTTTGGCCGGGTTCGCGGAAATGATTGAGGGGGCGCGAAACCATCCGTCCGTTATCATTTGGTCCTTGGCGAATGAATCCAGCTTTGAAAAAACTTATGCTTTCCGCGCGGAGTACCGCTATGTAAAGGATGTAGACCGCACACGACCGGTTATTTTCAGCTATCCGCGCACGGTGCGCACCAAGCCTCTTCCCTATGATATTTTCAGTTGGCACTATCAAAAGGTGACAGGCCGTCTGGGTAGCCACAAAATGCCAGTGCTGCATGACGAATTCGCCCATGTTTCTTGCTATAATATTGAAAACTTAAAAGAAGAAAACAGCAGCCGTGCTTTTTGGGGGGAAAGCATCCGTCGCGGTTGGGAGCGTATTTTTCATACGGACGGCGCGCTGGGCTGTGCGATCTGGGCCGGTATCGACGATGTTTTTTATTTGCCAGAGGGAACACATGAGCGGCATCAATCTCATACAAATACGAAATGTGCAGGTTACGGCGAATGGGGCTGTATTTTTGATGCATACAAGCGCTTGAAGCCCGAGGCGTATTTAACGAAAAAAGCGTTTACTCCCATTTTGCTGGATGAAAGCAAAACACGAGTCGGAAAAGAGTTGCAGTTATATATCACAAACCGGTTTGACCATGTGTGTTTAACAGAAGTGCATATAACGGTTTCAGATAAAGCCGGGCATATCCTGTATCATTCTTTCATTCATGAAGCGATTGAGCCGCACCAGAGCGGCTGGATTCGGGTGCCTATCTTGCAGGCGGAGCCCTTACATATTTGCTTCCACTATAATGGATATCTGGTGGATGAATATACGTTTCAGCCGGCCGAATTGCATCTAAAAAAGAGCGCTCCAATGATTCGAAAACGAAATTTGAGTTATCAATGGCAACAACACACGGATTTTACTATTTTAAGGGATGGAGAAAAGGCCGTTTCCGGGCCATTTTTAACTTTTCAAAACAGGGAAAAGCCCGCTCAAATAAGTACGGTGCGTATTCATAAAATCCGGCAATCCGAAAATCGGATTTCAGCGGAGATTGCTTGCTCCAAGCTGCAAAAATTTGCCCTTGATCTGGAATGGAGGGCGGGTCGGCTGGAAGTAGATATACGTCCCAAAAACATCTTTGCACGCAGGTTAATCGGGGGTTCCCTAGTTTTGAATTTTCATCTTTTTGATCAAGTTCATTCAATTTGTTGGCATCGGGCGGCCCCTTACTCCTGTTATCCGCCCGGTCATATTGCCCGCCCTTCGGGCACTGCATATGCGTCTGGGGGCGCGCCTAACCAATATGGAGAAAAACCGGATCACAGCTGGGAAATGGATAGAATAAATTTTTTCCTATCTGAGGATATCAACCCGCTTTATTCTGTAACAAATGATTTTAAAACGAAACGAGATAACATTTGCGACTATACAGTTTGTTTTCAAAGTGGATATCAGCTTTACATGCAGACGCAAGATTCCGGTTTCAACGCATACGTGCGTCGAGGAGAGCATGACCAGTTGCAGGTAACGCTCGGGCAGTATTATCCGGATTTGAAGTGGGGGAATTATCTCGGTAAACCTCTGCTCCCAAACCGAAAACTCCATTTTTCAATCTGCCTGAAAGAAGGCCGTGAATCGCTGTAAACGAAATAGCCGTTTGGAGAGGGAGGGAATGCACATGTATGAAAAAGAGCTCGCGGCCATTGACCGGGTGATTGCCTCCGGCAAATATAAAGATCATTGGGAGAGCCTTGCAGCGTATCCCGTACCGGAATGGTACCGGGAAGCAAAGTTTGGAGCCTTCATCCACTGGGGCGCTTATGCGGTGCCTGCCTATTTCAGCGAGTGGTATGTGCGGCTGATGTATTATCATCAGAACCCTGTTTATTGGCACCACATCCGAAAATATGGGAAGAATTATCCCTACCGCAGATTTATCGAGCAGTTTACGGCGCCGAATTTCGATGCAGAGCAAATTGTTGCCGCATTGAAGGCCGCTGGGGCCAAATATATTATGCCGGTAGGGGAGCACCATGATGGGCTGAAAATGTACGATTCTGATTTATCGGAATGGACGACAGTCCGGCAGGCGATGCATCGGGATGTGCTTAGTGAATACCGCTGTGCCTGCGAAAAACAGGGCGTAGTTTTCGCCGCATCCAGCCACCGGGCGGAGCATTATTGGTTTGTGAACGGCGCGCGAACGGTCGGCTTTGAAAACGAAGCGCTCAATCCTAATTATCAAGAGCTGTATGGCGCATGCGTAAACGTGAACCGCCGCAATAACCTGCGCACGCTGCTTCGGCAGGAGCGCGGAATTGATCCCACCCCAGAATGGTGCGAAAACTGGTTGGTTCATACAGTGGAAATGGTTGACCGCTATCAACCGGAAACGCTGTTTTTTGATTGGTGGGTATCGAATCACACCTTTCGCCCGTATTTAAAAAAATTCCTGGCCTATTATTTTAACCGTTCCCTAGAATGGGGGAAAGAGGTTTGTGTGCAATATAAGAGCGATGCGATTATGTATAACGCCTCCATCTTTGACCGGGAGCGCGGGCAGTTGGATGCCATCAGCCCATCTGTCTGGCAATCGGAAACCTCCACCGCATATAACGCATGGAGCTATTGCACGACAAATCGATGGAAAACGCCGGAGGAAATCGCCCGTGTTTTTGCTGATGTCATTTCAAAAAACGGAAATTTCGTGTTGAACATTGGTCCCAAAGCGGATGGAAGCATTTGCGATGAGGAGAAAAAGATTCTGCACGCGCTTGGGGAGTGGACCTCCCGCAACCAAGAGGCCATCTGGGGTACCTCGCCTTATAAGGTGTATGGGGAAGGCCGCCGGCTCAAATCAGGCAGTTTTCAGGAAAGGAACCACTACAGCAGCCATGATTTCCGGTATACTTATAAACCATGTCATATCTATGCGTTTGCCTTAAAGCCGAATCGGAAGGGGCAGTATCATTTGAAGGCGTTGCGACACAGTATGGATGGATTTCATTTTGTGATCAAAAACATAACCGTGCTGGGCGGTGGCCCGGCAAAGTGGGAGTTAAACGACCGGCGGCTGTGCATCCGCGTACAGGATGCGCTCCATACAAAAATGCCTTTGGTATTTGATATAGAGGTGGATTGATCGAATGAAACAGCTTTTCTATAACAAACCCGCTTTGCGCTGGAAATCGGCTTTGCCGGTTGGGAATGGCTTTACCGCCGCCATGATCTATGGCGGGAGAAGAAAAGAGAAGATTGCGTTCAACGACGTAACGCTTTGGTCTGGTTACCCCAAAGACTATGACAACCCGGAGAGCCTGCAAAGCCTAAAAGCAGTCCGTTCGCTCGTGTTTTCCGGCAAATATCGGGAGGCTACCGTGCTTGCTGAGGAAAAACTGACGGGCGGCTATAGCGAATCTTTCCTGCCGCTCGGGAACCTGGAAATCAAGCTGACAGGCGGACTTGGGCAATATAGTCGGGCTTTAGATTTGAATCAGGCCATTTTAACGATCCAAAGCGGCGCTTTAAAGCGCACATGTTTTGCCTCAAATCCTGCGCGTGTGCTGGTTTATCAAATCACCGGCCAGCGCTTTCAGGCAGTGCTTCGTGCAAATTCTCCGCTAAAAAACGAAGTGTATGTGCAGAATGGGTTGGTCCTTTGCGGCAATGCGCCGGATTACGTAGCGCCCAACTATCTGCATGGGGAACGGCATCCGGTTGTGTATCGGCCAAATGGAAAAGGCATGGCATTCGCACTTTTTGTGCGCCCAGTGACGGACGGTCAGGTCATTGAAAAGGGAAATCGGATTGTGATCAAAGGCGCATCTTATTTAACCTTGATTTCCTCCACAGCAACCGGATTCTTAGGGTACGATCAGATGCCCTTGACGGATCGAAAGCAGGTTGTCCAGAAGGCCATGCAGCAGGTGATGGATGCCGGTACCGATGTTTCCAAGCTAAAAAAGGAGCATATCGAAGATTATAAAGCTCTTTTTAGCAGACAGGATTTTTCTCTGCACACCGATCGCTCTGGTAGAACGGATAAGCTGCTGAAGGATCCCGCCGCATTTCAGGCGGTGTGCGAGCTGCTTTACCATTATGGAAAATACTTGATGATTTCCGGCAGCCGCCGAGGTGGGCAGCCATTGAATTTGCAAGGGCAGTGGAATGCCAACATACGCCCGGCTTGGAGCAGCAATTATACGGTCAATATCAACACCCAGATGAATTATTGGGGCGCAAGCCTGTGTGGCCTTCAGGAGTGCCTAGAGCCCTATCTCAGGATGGTGCATGAGGTTTGTAAACGCGGTGAGAAAACGGCCAAGGTCAATTATGGCTGCCGCGGCT
>ENA-OPDJ01001145-OPDJ01001145.1-human-gut-metagenome-genome-assembly--contig:-NODE-1145-length-15610-cov-7.898232_pt1 | contig 15610 bp, 17 predicted proteins | sample MGYA00241621_ERZ501505 | MGnify/ENA primary metagenome ERZ501505 (study PRJEB25962, sample SAMEA2042624) | human gut metagenome | biome: human gut; feature: human-associated habitat; material: faeces... | reverse complement strand
TTCAAGCCCTATGTGGCCCCGGCCCTGTCCTCCGGAGCGCTGAGTCTGCTGCTGTGTCTGCGGGGCCAGTGGCACTGCTCGTCCACATACCTGGGCGGCGTGTTCATGGGGGCCCGGAACCGGGTAACGGCGGCGGGCACGGAGCTGGAGCGTCTGCCTCTGCCCCGGCAGCTGCAAGATCGCCTGCAAACCACTATGGACCGCCTGCGGGCCATTGACTGACGGAAAGGGGGCGTGAGCCATGTCCATCACGGTACTGTTGCCGGAGAACCTATACAGCGTCCCGCTGCGGGCCCTGCTGGAGCCGCTGCTGCCTCCGGGCAGCGTCATCCGCCGCCCGGAGGACGGCATGGAGGACCTGCAGAACCGGCGGCTGCTGTTTGCTGTGGCCCTGGACCCCAGCGGCTGCAACCTGGCCTATTATGGGATGCTCCGGGCCCTGCGGGGCAGCGATACTCTGCTGCGGGGCAACGTGGCCGGGGTCATCGTCACCGGCGTGGGAGAGTTTTACACCAAGGACGTGGCCCGGGACATGGTGTTTGCTGCCAATCAGGCGGGCTGCGCCTTTCTGGGCCGCCCACTGGTGGAGGCCACCGGCTCCCTGCGGAATTTCCGCATCCAGGCCCAGATCGGCGGCGTGGACGAAAAAACCGCCTTCCGCCTGGCGGTCCGGGAGCTGATCGCCCGGCTGGACGGGTGGCGGCCCCTGCCGCCGGTGCGGCGGGTGCTGGCCCTGCACGCCTCCCAGTGCAGCACCTCCAACACCCTGGCCCTGTGGGAGCTGGTGAAGGCGGCTCTGCCGCCGGAGATAGCCGTGGAGGAGGTGGGCCTGCGCAACGGCACCGTCCCCGACTGCAACGGGTGCAGCTATACCGCCTGTCTCCACTTCGGGGAGCAGGGCAGCTGCTTTTACGGCGGCCCCATGGTGGAGAAGGTGTATCCTGCCGTCCGCCGGTGCGACGCCCTGGTGATGCTGTGCGCCAACTACAACGACGCCCTGTCCGCCAATCTCACCGCCTGCGTCAACCGGCTGACGGCCCTGTTCCGCCAGACCCGGTTCTATGACAAACGGCTGTTCGGCCTGGTGGTGTCCGGCTATTCCGGCGGCGACCTGCTGGCCCGGCAGCTGATCTCGGCCCTGAATATGAACAAGTCCTTTTTCCTGCCGCCCCACTTCTGCCTGCTGGAGACCGCCAACGAGCGGGGGAGCCTTCTGCACCTGCCCGGCATCCGGGACACTGCCGCCGCCTTTGCCCGGGAGATGGCAGAGTGATGGGCTGCGCCTACGCCGGGGCCTTTGCGGGCCGGGGACGGCGCTTTGGCTTGATTTTGAATCCTTGAAAGCTGGTGACACAATGCCTCTTATCATCGTTCGCAACGATATCACGAAAATGAGCGTGGACGCCATCGTCAACGCGGCGAAGAAATCCCTGCTGGGCGGGGGCGGCGTGGACGGCTGCATCCACCGGGCGGCGGGGCCGGAGCTGCTCCAAGAGTGCCGGCGGCTTGGCGGCTGCAAAACCGGCGAGGCCAAGATCACGAAAGCCTACCGCCTGCCCTGTAAATATGTGATCCACACCGTGGGTCCCGTGTGGAACGGCGGAAAGTGCGGCGAGCGGGAGCAGCTGGCCTCCTGCTATCGGACGAGCCTGGCGCTGGCCCAGGCGCACAACTGCGAAACGGTAGCGTTCCCGCTGATCTCCTCCGGCATCTTCGGCTACCCCAAGGACCAGGCGCTGCGGGTGGCGGCGGACACCATCGGCCAGTTCCTGCTGGGCAGCGACATGACAGTCTACCTCGTCATTTTCGACCGCAAGGCCTACCAGATCAGCGGCAAGCTGTTCGCCGATATCGCCGAGTACATCGACGACCACTATGTGGACGCCCACACCGACACTCGTCGGGAGCGCCTACGCGGGAGCTTTGACCTGCAAAGCCAGCCGCTGAGCGTCTACGAAGATGCCGCACCGCAGTACGCCTCCGCTTCCGTGGCCTCAGGCACCCTGGACGACCTGCTGGCGCATCTGGACGCCGGATTCTCGGAGACCCTGCTGAAGCTCATTGACCGCAGCGGCAAAAAGGATTCTGAAATCTACAAAAAGGCCAATGTGGACCGCAAGCTGTTCTCCAAAATCCGCAACAATCCGGGCTACAAGCCCTCCAAGTCCACAGCCATTGCCTTTGCCATCGCCCTGGAGCTGAACCTGGACGAGACCCGCGACCTCATCGCCCGGGCAGGCTATGCCCTCAGTGCCAGCAGCAAATTCGATGTGATCATCGAGTATTTTATCGGGCGGGAAAAGTATGATATTTTTGAAATAAACGAGGCGCTGTTTGCCTTTGATCAGAGCTTGTTGGGAGCATAATTGTTGAAATTTTTGGCCACTTTGGAGGATATAGAATGAGAATAAATCAGAGAAACAAAATCGAGTCACTGTTGCAGGCAGAGAATGCAATGACACAAAGAGAATTGGCGGAGGCCATCTATGGAGATAGTTCTCATTCTCCCAATATTTATTCCGTACTTATGTCTCTTGTGAACAAGAAAATCGTTATGCGATTAGACGAACACCCTGCAAGATACTCGCTTTATAAAATGTCCACCATTCAACAGGCCACAAAGCAGGACTGTGTCGAACAATCTTCGAGTAATGTTAATGGGCCTCCATCGATTACCATGTCGTCAGAATATGCAGTTGATCTTATCCGTGCGTATTTTGAGCAAACCGCAATTGATCCCCATAGTAGATATTTTTCTTGGGAACATTGCTATAAGGCGTTTTTAATGCACAGAAATGAAAAAGATGACCAAACGGCAGATTATTTGGCACTACACCTTGCGTTTTATTTGGCAAGCTGGGGAATGTACCGAGGGTCAACATTTTTACTGCAAAAGGATTACAAGGTGCATATTCCAATCGTAAAAATTATTCAAGAGGAAAAATATGACCCGTTAGTAGGAATAAGCGCGAAAGACTTGTGTAAAGAACAGAACCTTGCACTATTAGAGGATATAGGCAAACGGATATATGCATGCTACGCTGAGGATACGCCCGCTTCTGATAGAAAAGTCAATGCTGCAAGTGATACTTTGATAACAAAAATACTACTGGGAACACTTGGCTGCGTCCCTGCTTATGATCGTTTCTACAAAGAGTCTGTAAAGAAACATCACATATCCAGTGGCAATTACAATAAGAAGTCTGTTTGTCGTGTTGCAAAATTTTATTGCGACCATGAAGATAGTTTCGAAAAACTGCGGTTAGAATTGTCTGAATGCAGGATTGAGTACCCTCCAATGAAACTTATGGACATGTGTTTTTGGCAGGACGGGTACATAAGTGACTCAAAGCATAATTGCACCTAGAAAACTGACTGAAATAAAATGTCGCCCCACAGGCGACCAAACCCTCCTTCGGCTGCGCTACAATGAGAGCGCAATCAAACGAAGGAGGGTTTTCATTATGACAGAATTGGTTTTCATCCTGGATCGCAGCGGCTCCATGGCGGGGCTGGAGGCGGACACCATCGGCGGCTTCAACTCCATGATCGCGAGGCAAAAGCAGGAGGCGGGCGAGGCCCTGGTCTCCACCGTGCTGTTTGACAATGAGAGCGTGGTCATCCACGACCGCCTGCCCCTTGCCGAGGTGCCGCTCATGACGAAAAAGGAGTATTTCACCCGGGGCTGCACGGCGCTGCTGGACGCCGTAGGCGGGGCCATCCACCACATTGGGAACATCCACAAGTACGCCCGCCGGGAGGATGTGCCGGAAAAGACCCTGTTCGTCATCACCACCGACGGCTATGAAAACGCCAGCCGCCGCTATAATTACGAGACGGTGCGGCGCATGATCGAGCGTCAGAAGGAAAAATACGGCTGGGAGTTTCTGTTTCTGGGCGCCAACATCGACGCCGCCAAGGAGGCAGCTCGCTTCGGCATCGACGCCGACCGGGCGGTGAACTACAAGTGCGACGAGGAGGGCACGGCGCTGAACTATGAGGTTATCAGCGCCGCCGTGTGCAGCGTCCGGTCGGCCCAACCTCTCAGCGCCGACTGGAAACGCCGTATTGATGAGGATGTGAAGAAAAGGGGTAGATGAGAGGCTTTACTTGGCCTTTTCCATAGTGCAAGAAAGAGGTGTAGCCAACGGATTGCTCCGAAGGCTGCGCCTCTGTATTTTGATATTCTCTTTTCTCCAAATGGTGTTGAGAAAATGATAGGTTTATAGTATAATGCTGTTAATCTTTTGAAAGGAAAACTGTTTGATGACGCCTTTAAGTGAGTTAATACGGGTCGTGCGCAAGAAAGCCCTGCTGTCGCAGGAGGACTTTGCAAAAGCGCTGGATGTATCCGTGGGTACGATAAACCGTTGGGAAAACGCCAAAACCAAGCCGAACATCACGGCAATGAAGAAGATCAAGGCTTTTTGTGAGGAAAACAACATCCCCTTTGATGAGATCGAAGCGGCGTGGATCGCCCAAAAGGAGTAATTACAATGGCTGATGTAAAGAAAGATCAAGAGCGGGACGAACTGTTCCGCCGCATATATAAAATCGCCACCGACCTTGTTCACGCAGGTCATGTGGCAGAGTGGGACTTCAAATCTTATGTGCTGGGCACGATGTTTTACCGCTATATTTCGGAGAACTTCACCGCCTATATCAACGAGGGCGAGCACGCCGCCGGGAACAAGGACTTTGACTATGCCAAAATGCCGGACGCCGAGGCAGAGACTGCCCGTGAGGGACTGGTGCAGGAAAAGGGCTTTTTCATTCTGCCCTCCGAATTGTTCTGCAATGTCCTCGCCCGGGCGGACAAGGACGACAACCTGAACGAGACGCTGGAGCGTGTATTCAACCACATTGAGAGCAGCGCCGCCAGCGGAGACGCTGAGAATGATTTTGCAGGTCTGTTTGACGATTTCGATGTGAACAGCAAGGCCATCGGTGAGACCGTCGCCAAGCGCAACAAAGTGCTGGTGGAGCTGCTAAATGGTGTGGCCCAGATGCCGCTGTTCTCCACTGACGGTATTAACCCCGACCTGTTTGGTGATGCCTACGAATATCTGATGGGAATGTACGCCGCCAATGCCGGTAAAAAGGGCGGTCAGTATTTCACTCCCGCCGATGTTTCGGAGCTGCTGGCCCGCCTCGGCACCATCGGCAAAACGAAGATCAACAAGGTCTATGACCCCGCCTGCGGTTCCGGCTCCCTGCTGCTGAAGGTGGAAAAAGTGCTGGGCAAGGATAATATCGAGCGAGGCTTCTACGGTCAGGAGATTGACCTGACCACTTACAACCTCTGCCGCATCAATATGTTTCTGCACAACATCGAGTTTGACAAATTCAGTATCGTCCGGGAGGACACCCTGCTCAGCCCGCAGCATTGGGACGACCAGCCCTTTGAATTGATTGTGTCCAATCCGCCGTTTTCCGTGCCGTGGGAGGGGAATAAGAACCCGCTGCTTATCAACGATCCTCGCTTTTCGCCTGCCGGAGTGCTGGCTCCCGCTTCCAAGGGCGATATGGCGTTTATTATGCACAGTCTTTCGTGGCTGGCTTCCAACGGTGCGGCGGCCATCGTTTGCTTCCCCGGCATTATGTACCGTGGCGGAGCCGAGCAAAAGATCCGCAAATATCTGGTGGATAACAACTTTGTGGATGCCATCATTCAGCTGCCCTCCAACCTGTTCCTGAATGTCACGATCTCCGTGGACATTATGCTCCTGAAAAAGAACAAGACAGACAATGCCATCCTGTTCGTGGATGCCTCCAAGGAGTTTGTGAAGGCCACAAAGAACAACCGGCTTTCTGATGACAATATCCGGCGTATCGTGTCTGCTGTGGCGGAGCGTAAGGACGAGCAGCACTTTGCCCGCCTTGTGCCGAACGACGAGGTCGGCAGCAAACAGAACAATTATAATCTCTCTGTTTCTACCTATGTGGAGCAGGAGGATACCCGTGAGAAGATCGACATCGTAAAGCTGAACGCCGAGATTGCCGAGATCGTCGCACGGGAACAGAAATTGAGAGAGGAAATTGATCGAATTATTGGGGAGATTGAGGGGTAATGAGAGGCGATAAAGAGGCAGCTTGCTTTGATAAAATTAAACACGCTTTGTTCTACAAAGATGGAATGCCTATCTGCAATCCATTTGACGGATGTTCTGCCTTTACCGCTACTGATGCGTCATTTGCAAAGGCTCACACTTTCTATTGCAACTCTGACTTTAATAAGAACTATTTCGGCTTGTTGGAAAATGAACGCTTTGAATTTGCTGATATCATTCGCACTGCCAAGCCCAATCCATCAAGCAGTGAATTCCCAGATTTTATATTTGATAACGGTTTCATAGAGCATTTTCAAATTACATCATCACAGGTCACACGAAAAGGTGCTACCCATGCAAGAAAAGAAAGCGATTTTCAGCGTAAGGTAGACACTGAAACAGAAAAACTGAAAACAGAATGGAATATAACCCCAAGCTTTGATGCAGTTCGTTCTGAATCGTGGGCATTTCAAAACCCTGTACATAGTCACAAATATTTGATGAACTCATTCAAGCAGAATTGGGAAAGTCATATAAGCAGTAGCAAGAGGTTTTTAGGTGAAAAGAGTATCGGAATATTTATGGTTGACCACCCTGAAATTTCTCTGGCGATGTGTGAGAATGTATACGATGGCTGGATTGACGGAATGTCACAAGGTGATATGCGTGAGCAGGAAAATTTCAAAGATTATCGATTAAGTCGAGACAAAGCGCTGCTAAATTATATGTATGACTTTAGGAACGAAATAAAATATGTGATATTTGTGAATCCTCAAAGGGTAGAAGTTATCCGCACCGAAAACATCCCATACCTGTTACAGCTGATGCCTTGGGATTATGCTATATATCCGATGCAGGTATGTACAATGGCAAGTGTATATAATATCAGCATTCCAAATTCCTTGGCAAAAGGAGATGAATCCAATGACCAAACTTGATGAACTAATTCAGGAATACTGCCCCGATGGAGTCGAGTACAAAAGACTTGGAGATATTGCTACAATAAGCAGAGGCGGTAGTTTTCAGAAAAAAGATTATACTGAAAATGGCATTCCTTGCGTTCACTATGGGCAAATCTATATGTATTATGGACTTTTTGCTGAAAAAACATTGTCCTATATTAGTGAGGAAACTGCGCAGAAACAGAGATTTGCCGAGCCTGGTGATATCATTATGGCAGTCACCAGCGAAAATATAGATGATGTTTGTAAATGCATGGCGTGGCTTGGAAACGAAAAGGTTGCAGTAAGCGGGCATACCGCTATTATCCGTCATTCAATCAATCCGAAATACCTTGTCTATTGGCTTCATTCCTCTGCGTTTTACCAGCAAAAGGCAAAAATTGCTCATGGTACAAAAGTAATCGAGGTTGCACCAGTGAAGTTGACTGATGTGATTCTTCCCGTCCCGCCCCTGCCGGTGCAGCGTGAAATTGTCCGCATACTGGACAATTTCACAGAGCATATTACTGAACTTACTGAACAACTTAACTTAGAACTTACCGTCCGAAAAAAGCAATATGAATTCTATCGAAATCAGCTCTTGACTTTTGATGCACAGGGTGCGACGATTTTGACAGACAGACAGACAGACAGACAGACAGACAGACAGACAGACAGACAGACAAGCCTAACGCCCTAAATCGTCTGTGTCAATATGTTTCTGAATTTATTTTCGTTAAATTAAGTGATATTTCCGTGAACTGCGATAGCCTGAGGAAACCCGTTACCAGCGGAAATCGTGAAGCTGGTAATATTCCATACTATGGTGCATCTGGCATTGTTGACTATGTAAAGGACTATATTTTTGATGGTGATTATCTGCTGATTTCCGAGGATGGTGCAAATCTATTGGCACGGAACACACCGATTGCATTTTCTATCAGCGGGAAGAACTGGGTTAATAACCACGCTCATATTCTCCAATTCGACAATCGCATAACACAGAGATATGTAGAAATTTATTTGAACTCTATTGATCTATCGCCGTATATTTCAGGTGGCGCACAACCAAAGTTAAATCAGCAAAGCCTTTACAAGATCCCTATTCCATTACCGTCGTATCAAAAGCAGAAAGAAATTGTTACCATTCTCGACCGCTTCGACACCCTCTGCACCGACCTTTCCTCCGGCCTGCCCGCCGAAATCGAAGCACGGCAGAAACAATATGAATATTACAGGGATAAACTACTTGAATTTGAAAAAATGAGGTGAGTGCAGAGTGCCCAGTCAAAATTCAAACAGCAGAAAAAAGCGGCGCGATCATGTCAAAGCGCAGCCTACCGTTCCGCCTGTAGCTTTTCCTGCAAGCATGTCACAAGCAGAAATGCAGCACATAATTGCGAACGCAATCATTGAAGCCAAAAAAGCAGATGAAGACGCTAAGCAGAAGCAGAAAGAGTCCAATATCCGAGAGTTACAGGAGGCAATCGGATTTAAAAAATATAATGACAAGAATAGATTGCTGCGTATCATTAAGATAGCGATTAATGAATTCAAATGCATTTTCAAAATCTGTGTTTTACCTCGAAAAAATATAAAAGGCGACCGTGTTACATTTAGCATTATGAGTGTACTGTTAACTCTGATTTTTGCTCTTGTAGCATTGGTGCTGTATTGTGCGGCACTTCTTTTCCTTATATGTGGAATTATTGCGCTCATCCATGGACAAGGTGCCCCGCTATGGGGCATCGAGTGGTATATTTTCATCCCATTCAGCTTTGCTGCATTTTTATTTGCCAGCATATTCCGCATCTCCTCAATCGAAATTGAGAAAGTAGAAGACAGGGATTATATACAGAGTCTACTGAATATTGTCCTTACAATAATCGCAGCTGTTTTTGCGTACCTTTCTCTAATAAAGGAGTAATATGATGAGCTATTTCAACATTGTTGCCCAGAGCAGTGAAAGCACTGTTGTCACCGAATACAAGCCGCAGTCGAAGCGCTCGGAGGCGTACCAGAGCGAAGCGGATTTGGAGCAGGAGTTTATCCGTCTGCTCTGCGAGCTGGGCTATGAGCGCCTGACCATCCATAAAGAGGCTGACCTGATTGCCAATCTGCGGACGCAGCTGGAAAAGCTGAATAACTATCGCTTTACGGACGGCGAATGGAAGCGTTTCTGGGACGAGGTGCTGGCAAACACAAACTCCGGCATTCTCGAAAAGACCCGGCTGATTCAGGAGGACTATGTGCAGGTGCTCCGCCGGGATAACGGGGAAAGCAAAAATATCCAGCTCATTGACAAGAAGTGCATACACAACAACAGCCTGCAGGTCATCAATCAGTATGCCATCTCTGCCGAGGAAGGCGCTGCTCACAATAACCGCTATGATGTGACGGTGCTGGTCAACGGTCTGCCGCTGATCCATATCGAGCTGAAGCGCCGGGGCGTTCCCATTCGGGAAGCCTTCAATCAGATCGACCGCTATCAGCGGGATAGCTTCTGGGCATCCAGCGGGCTTTACGAGTTTGTGCAGATTTTCGTGATCTCCAACGGCACAAATACGAAGTATTATTCCAATACCACCCGTTTCAACCATATCAAGGATACCAAAGCGCAGAAAGCCAAGAAGTCCAAAACCAGCAATAGCTTTGAATTCACCTCCTTCTGGGCGGACGCCAACAACCGCATTATCCCCGATCTCGTGGACTTTACCAAGACCTTTTTCTGCAAGCACACCATTCTGAATATTCTTACCCGTTACTGTGTATTTACGGCGGAAAATATGCTGCTGGTGATGCGGCCATATCAAATCGTCGCCACCGAGCGCATTTTGAACCGCATTGAGATCGCCAACAATTATAAGAAATACGGCACCGTAGCAGGCGGCGGGTACATCTGGCACACCACCGGTAGCGGCAAAACACTGACCTCTTTCAAGACGGCGCAGCTTGCTACCAAGTTGGACTACATCGACAAAGTGCTTTTCGTTGTGGACCGCAAGGATCTGGACTATCAGACGATGAAGGAATATGACCGCTTTGAAAAGGGAGCTGCCAACAGCAACACCTCTACGGCGGTTTTGAAGCGCCAGTTGGAGGATGACAATGCAAGAATCATTATCACCACCATTCAGAAGCTCGCCACCTTTATCAAGAAGAACGCCGGACACAGCGTTTTTGATAAGCGAGTTGTTATCATTTTTGATGAGTGCCACCGGAGTCAGTTCGGGGATATGCATCAAGCCATCACCAAATACTTTAAGAAGTACCATCTGTTCGGCTTTACCGGCACGCCCATCTTTGCAGTCAATGCAGGCGTAAGCAAGAACCCTACGCTTCGCACAACAGAGCAGGCTTTTGGCGATCAGCTCCACGCCTATACCATTGTGGACGCCATTAACGACAAAAATGTACTGCCCTTTCGGGTGGACTACATCAAGACAATGGATGCCGAGCCGGATATTGACGACAAGGAAGTTTGGGACATCAACCGGGAAAAGGCGTTTCTTGCCCCGGAACGCATTCGACTGGTCACGGATTACATTCTGACGCATTTTGACCAGAAGACCTACCGGGGTGATAAAACCTATACATACAGCGTATTGCAGAATATCACCGAGGTTGCCTCTGCCGGCAGCAAGCAGCAGATCGAGGAAACCAAGCAGAAGCAGCGGGTCAGCGGGTTCAACTCCATCTTTGCCGTGTCCAGCGTGGATGCTGCAAAGCTCTACTACGCCGAGTTTCATAGGCAAATGGCGGAAAATCCGCAGAAGCGGCTGAAGGTTGCCGTCATTTACAGCTATGGAGCGAATGAGGAAGAAACGGATGGTATTCTTGACGAGGAGAATCCGGAGGATACCTCCGCACTTGACCAAAGTTCCCGTGATTTTCTGGATGCGGCCATCCGTGACTACAACGGGATGTTCCACACCAACTATTCCACAGACGGGGACAAATTCCAGAATTACTATAAGGATGTTTCCCTGCGGATGAAGAACAAGGAACTTGACCTGCTGATCGTGGTCAATATGTTCCTGACCGGCTTCGACGCCACAACGCTGAATACGCTGTGGGTGGATAAAAACCTGAAAATGCACGGGCTGATTCAAGCATATTCCCGCACCAACCGGATTCTCAATTCCATCAAGGTGTTCGGCAACATCGTTTGCTTCCGCAATCTGCAAAAGCGTACCGACGATGCAATTTCTCTGTTTGGCGATAAGGAAGCGGGCGGTATCGTCCTGATGCGTGGCTATAAGGATTACTACTTTGGCTACGAGGATGCCGACGGAAAATATCACCCAGGCTACCAGGATATGATTGAGGAATTGACAACGAAATTCCCGCTGACAGAGGAACGCATTACCGGCGAACAGCGGCAGAAGGAGTTTATCGTTTTGTTCGGTGCGATTCTGCGTATGCGCAACCTGCTGACTTCGTTCGACGAGTTTGCCGGAAGCGAAATTTTGAGCGAGCGGGATTTTCAGGATTATCTTGGCCGCTATCAGGATCTGCGGGACGAATGGAAAAACCGTAAGCCCGGTGGCGAAAAAGAGGACATCACGGACGATATTGTCTTTGAGATCGAGCTCATCAAACAAATCGAGATCAATATCGACTACATTCTGATGCTCGTCCAAAAGTATCACGATTCCCACTGCGACGATAAAGAAATTCTCATTACGATCCAGAAGGCAGTAGATGCAAGCCCAGAACTACGTAGCAAGAAGGCACTGATCGAAACCTTTATTGCAGGTATCAACGATGTGTCAGATGTGATGCTGGAATGGCGCACCTTTGTTGCCGAGGAAAAGGAACGGCAGCTTGTCACGATCATCCAAGAAGAAAATCTGAAGGACGAGGAGACCCGTCGCTTTATGGACAGCGCTTTCCGTGACGGTTCTGTCAAAACGACGGGCACAGACATTGACAAGCTGATGCCGCCGATCTCCCGTTTTGGCGGCGGGAACCGCACAGTTAAAAAACAGGCCATAATTGATAAATTGATGGCGTTCTTTAATCGATTCTTTGGGATTGGATAAACGGGTCTTAGGGCACCCCAGCAAGGCGAAGTAAATTGGCACAAAATCTGCCACGCTATAAGCAAAGAATAGGCGCTGCCCCCGGTCAAAGGAATGGCCGGGGGCAGCGGCTTTTTTACTTTCCTATCGCACCTCACAGCGCCTTCAGCTTCCGGCAATATTCCGACTCCGCCATCTCCCCTGCCTGAAACGCCGCCCGCAGTTCCTCCGCCACGGCGACGATGCGATTCCATTCATCGGTGGAGATGGTGCCCCGCTGCTTCCGGCCCTTTAGGCGGTTATAGGTGCGGGCGTATTCCTTGGCGGCGGCCTCCCGCAGTTTCCGTTTCGCCGTCTCATGGGCGCCCACGCTGCGGCAGGTCTTGCCGTGCTGGCCGAGGATGGGGCGGTCGCAATACTGGGTGTTATACCCGCCCACGGCCACGAACCAGTGTCCGCAATTCTTGCACCTGCGGGGCAGATTCCCTGCGGCAATTCCCCTCGTCAAGTCCAGATAGAGAAAAGCAATCAAGTCGTCAAAAGTGGAGCGCTCCGCCATCTTCGGCTTCCCGGTTTTCTCGTCCCGGTACGGGATAAAGGATATGTGCGCCGGGAAATCAAAGCGGAATGACGCCACGGGCGGGTCGTAGAACGGGTCGGATTCCTCGTCCATATCCGCCAGCTTTGCCTTCCCGATCCCATCCTTGAAGCGGCCATAGGCGTCGATATAGTTCTCCCGCTTGCAGGAGGGCAAGTCCGCAAAATACGCCGACAGCATCCACTGGGTGTTGCGCCGGAAGTCGCTCAAGTCCTGTCCGATCCGGCTGAGCCGGGCTATCCAGTGCGCATAGTCGTCGTGGGCCTGCGTCCCCCGGGTCATCATCTCGTCCCACATCTCCCGGCAGTCCTCGTCGCTGGTGAAGCAGGACGGCGCATCCTTCCGCCGCAAAAGAAGCTCATACAGCGGCAGATGCCACAGCCGCCGAAACGCTTCGTTGGCGATCCCGGCGCTGGACGGGTCCCGGGCGGCGAAAAACATCTGCGCCTCGGCAGCAAATTCCTTGGCCGCAGCGCCTATATCCAGGGCGAGCTGTCCCGACACCTCCAGCGCCTCCGCCGCAAAATATCCCAGCGGGTACTCCTCCCCCGCCACGATCACGCCCGCCGCTGTAAAGTCGGCGGAAAAGAAATCCACTGCGTCATGGCTCATCCGAAACATAGTTGCCCCTCCATACCCGATTGATTTTTTGCGTGCATGCCGATATTTCTGAAACGCCTTGCAAATGCAGTTTTATCTGTTATACTCATAATACCCGATAAGAGCAATATTGTCAATCGGGTATATTCCATCTATGAAAGGGGGGCAGCCCATCCACCATTCCATCCAAAAAGAAAGCCGCCGAACTGCGGCAACAGTCCGGCGGCACGCCGCGCTTCGGAAAACGCAGACGCCATCTGCCACAAGTCTAACAGAGAGGCCTCCGAAACGCAAGTTCTTTTTCTCTGAATTTGAAATAAGGAGTGTTTTATGAAACGATCCGACTACACCGACTATGACCAACTTCCGCTGTTCCTCAACGCAGAAATGGCGGCCAAGCTCCTGGGCATCTCCCTCTCCAGCGCCTACGAGCTCATGCACGAAGAGGGCTTCCCGGCCCTGCGCATCGGCAATCGCATCGTCGTCCCCAAGGAAAAGTTCTGCCGCTGGGTAGACCGGCAGACGGGAGGTGCCCGATGAAGCGCACCCTACCGTGGCAGACGCCCGCCCGAAACTACTACCCCCTGCCGAAAGTCCTTTGCCGGCTGGGCCTGTCCCCCGGCGAAATCGCTGTGTACTCCTTTCTCATGTACTGCGAAAACCGCACCACCTACCAGTGCTACCCCAGCTACCGCACCATCGGCGAGGCCGTGGGCATGAGCCGCAACACCGTTGCGAAATATGTCCGTCAGCTGGAGGAAAAGGGGCTCATCCGCACCGAGCCCAGCACCATCACCACGAAGGACGGCCGCGTGCGCAACGGCAGTCTCATCTACACCATCTGCCCCATTCAGGAAGCGCTGGAGCTGAATTACCAGCGGCAGTTCCTGCAGGCAGAGCGTAACATAGAGCAGGCAACGGCAGAAAAGAAGCTGGCCGAGTTGAATCGGCAGAACAAAAAGGAGGAAAGCGCATGATGCAGCAGATTGCAAACTTTATCGTAGACCATGACCCGATGATGGTCCTACGGCGCACATACGACACGGTGCGCTACATCCGGTGGGCGTGGAACAAGGATCATGCCGACCCCATTGATGAAGAAGAACTTCGCCTGTTCCTCTGCGATGAACATTACGGTGATCTGACCGATGAGCAAAAGACCGTTGCCCGTCGGTGCCGGGACGGGATGCGAAGTGTCTATGCGGAGCTGTGCGTGCGCTTGCTGCAAAGTGAGATCATGCTGGAGCAGGGCATGGTGCCGGACAGCAGCACCTACTGCAGTGTGTTCTGCCCGGAAGGGGGTGATGCGCCGTGGATGCTTGACCGGGCGGGATGACTGCCTTTTCCACAAAGCGCCGCAGTGCGGCTGAAGTGCGCGTCAGCGCCGAAAATTCTCGCTTCGAGAATGACAAGTTTCGCCTTCGTGGTACGGAACGGGGCGATTGCCCCGTTCCGACCCCTTCGGCAGGCGGGCTAAGCCCACACCCCTATCAACACAAAGAAAAATGAATTTAAAGGAGATAAAGATTATGACGAAGAACACCTATAATCCCTATGAAATTATGATGGACAAGTACGATAAGGAAGAGATGCTCAGCGATGTACGGGAAGCCATGCTCTATCAACTCGGCGTGGATGTCTCCTGTGAAGAGTTGAATCACTTTTTCACCGGCAAGGGCAAAGCCGCACTATCTGGCTGTGCGGAGTGGCAGCAGTGCTTTGCAGTCGAAAAGATGCTGGAGTTCTATTATGTGCATGCGCGGGACGAGACTCTGGCTAAGCAGATCGAGACGATGACTATGCTGGCAAGCAGAGGTAACGAGCACCATGGCTAAGAATCAATTTATCCGCGCCCGCGTTGCCGGGTGGGAAAAGGACTGCATCCGCCGCAAGGCGGATGCAGCTCATATGACCGAGAGCGAGTTTGTGCGCCGGGCGGCTATGGATCGTGAGGTCACGGTCATTGAAGGTATGGATGAGCTCCTGCGGGAGCTGCGCTATCAGGGAAATAACCTGAACCAGCTCACGGTCATGGCTCGGCAGGGGCGTATCACGCAGGTGAACTATGAACCCTTTACGGAGGTGTACCGGAACGCATGGCAAACATTAAATTCATTGCTGTCTCACGCAGTCTGAGCGGTATCCTGGACTATGTTACAAACCGTGAGAAAACGGTGGAGCGTCTCATATCCGGTGTCAACTGCATGGCTCAAACAGTTCAGGATGAATTCGAAGCGGTAAAGAAACAGTTCCGCAAAACAGATGGCCGTAGCTATTATCACATCGTCCAAGCCTTCGCCCCGGACGATCCGCTGGATTTTGATACAGCGCATGAGATCGGGTTGAAGTTTGCGGAATACTTCAATGGCTACCAGTGCGTGGTGGTCACACATATGA
>ENA-OPDJ01001142-OPDJ01001142.1-human-gut-metagenome-genome-assembly--contig:-NODE-1142-length-15712-cov-2.988823_pt1 | contig 15712 bp, 14 predicted proteins | sample MGYA00241621_ERZ501505 | MGnify/ENA primary metagenome ERZ501505 (study PRJEB25962, sample SAMEA2042624) | human gut metagenome | biome: human gut; feature: human-associated habitat; material: faeces... | reverse complement strand
GTTGGCGCGGCAGTAGGCTACAACCTCCGCCACCTCTGTTCCCTCCGCCTTGGCTTTTTTCATCTCATCGGTCAGCTCCGGCATGGGAATGGGGGAGAGCTGAATATTAAACTTCTCCAGCAGCTCGCCTTCGTTGCACATGGTGGTCCAGAATTCAAAAGGTCTGGTGGAAATCTGCAGGATCCGGATGTTCCGGAAAGTCTTTACCACGTTGCAGACCGCCAGGAAGTCCCGCAGGCCCCGCTCAAATACCGGATCGTTTAACCGGCAGTTGGTCATGTAGGTGAAGGGAACCCGGAATCTTCTCAGCACCTTTCCTGTGGCGAACAGGCCGCACTGGGTGTCACGCAGTCTCACGCCGTTCTCGTCAGGGCGTTCATCCAGGGGACCCCAGAGCAGTACGGGAACGTTCAGATCCTTGGCCAGTCTGGCGCACTCAAACTCTGTTCCGAAGTTGCAGTGTGGAAGGAAAAGGCCGTCGATCTTCTCGCCGTCCTCCTCCAGAACCTCGACGATGAGCGGGAAGAGCACGTCCTTGATCTTCTCCATGCCGAGCGAGAGCGTCTGCGTGACGAGAAGATTTTCAAACCGGTCGACCGTCAGGCCGGGGAAGGCGTCCGCCTCGCCGAAGATCAGGCGGCAGCAGCCGGTCTGCCCGTCCATGACCGCCTTGCGGTAGTCCCAGGCGTAGCGTACGCGCCGCCGCCAGAAGCTTTCATCAAAGCGGTCGTTCGCGTTGCGCGAGACGATGCGCACGCGGAGCTTACTGAGTCTGCTCAAAAAGCCCGTGCCGAGATATTTGCCCTTTTCCGACACCACGTCGACGAGCGCGCCGTTTTCACACTCGCTCTCGTCCGGCTCGCGGGCGACGTCGGAGTCGTACACCCAGGGGTGGCCGCTCTCGAGCCAGCGCGTGCCCTTGGCGGTGACGGTCAGGATCGGATAGTCGCGTGCAGCTTTCATAGATCAAAATTCCTTCTTTAAAACAAGTTTTCCCCATCATACCACGGCAAAAGCCGCGGCACAACTCATTTGTTGAGGAAAAACAGCCCGACAAGGCACAGCGCAAGGCCCACGAGCTTGTTGGCCGTGATGGCCTCGTGGTAGACAAGATACCCAATGAACACCAAAATCGTCGCGATGGCCGCCGCAGACGACACCTGAAACGCGCTGACCGGCCAGCCCGCCTTGTAGGCGTGCATGCTGCCAGCTTCCAAACCGACGACCGCGAGACCGAGCAGGTACGGTGCCCAGTTCATCTGGCTGTATTCGTGCAGAAGGTTCGCCCCGCCGCGGTTCGTCACAAAATACAGGATGCCCGAAAAGATTGAGCCGATCAGATACGTGACCGTGAGCGACGCGAGCGGATCAACGCTCTCGGGCAGCGATTTGGCGCAGATGTGATACACGCTGTTCGACGCCACAACGAGAATGAGCGGCCAGAAGTAATCCATAAATATTCCCTCCTATTCAAATGCCGGATGCAAAACGGCAGCCAGACTTCCGCCTGACTGCCGGTAGGTGCGCACCCGTAATAGACAAGGAAAGTGTATCAGCGGCGCGCGCTCTTGTCAAGGAAAATCCCGCCGCGGCGGCGATTCCGACAAATTTGTAAGCGACAGTTCATACAACCTGCCGCTTGTATTTTCCGCTCCGCCATGCTACCATAAAAATGTCATATCAATCCCAGCCGCGCTTGCGGCGCAGACTTTAATGGAGGCAAATTATGAGCTATCCCAAGACCGGCGAAGAAGTTTACGTCAGCCTGAATCTGTCTAACACGATGCTCACAGGTCTCGGCAAGGGCACGATCACCCGCGAGGACGTTTCTGTGGACTACCTCAAGAAACTGTTTATGCAGCACGGCGTCATCGTCTCGGCCAAGCCCGAGTACCGCAACATCATGGAGCGCGTGAACAGCACCTATGACTTAGGGCTTGAAATTCCCGCAAAGCTCCAGCTCTTCCAGCTCTCCGAGCAGCACCGCCGCCTGGTGGTCGTGAATATCTCCGGCCTTCAGCGCAAGAACGGCTCGCTTCTCCCGTCCTACACGGAAGAGGAGCTTGACGAGGCAACGTTCACGTTCGTCAAGTATTACGTGCAGGGCGAGCACTACGACGAGCTTGTCGAGGAGAACAAGAAGCTGCGCTACGAGCTCGAGCAGGAGATCTCCTGGAGAAACCGCACGGATTCCGAGGGCTGAGTTCGCAACACCTTACATCAAAAAAGGAAGAGGTTCCCTATGGGAACCTCTTCCTTTTTTGACTATGACAAAATGCTTCGCAGAATTCCGCGTCCGCAGACGCGGAAAAAATTGAGGTTGTAAATCGCCGCGACCGGCGCGTGGCGATTTACTCCTCTCGCTCCGCGCGTGTCGCAGCCGCCAAGGGCGGCAAGGCACGAAGCGGAGTGCGGCTTTCTCAAAAAAGAGGCAGAGCCTCTTTCTCGTTAAAGCATGGCACCACAATGCTTATCTTATTTTTTTCCATATAAGCCACCCTGCATATAATATCAAATAAATAAAAAATCCGATTGCTGATCCTGCCGTATTTGTCACAAAATCATCAAGCTGACAATATCCCCTGCCGGTAACCAGCTGCGTGTACTCAATTGCTGCGCTTATAAAAGCACCAACAGGTATTGTAAACCATCTCATCCAATTTTTAAAAACCAGTGGAAACAAAAGCCCAAATGGTATAAACAATACTATATTTTCTATAAAATAAGCGTGCATCTGAAGTGTCATGCCCCATGTGCTCCACAGCACCATATCGGCGACGCCGGTTCTGCTTCCCGGCTCCCTTGAATAATACACTATCATTATAAGCGTATACATATAGGCCACAAAGGTGCCGCAGAACAGCATATGCCAGATTTTGCCCACTATCTTTTTTCTTCTCTCATCTGCCTGTGATACCTCTCTCATTGTGAAAAGATATCGCAGCAGACACACAAAAATATACATCGCAATACAGATTAAAGCCAAATATACCGCTGACGGAAGATATTTGAACTTTTCCTGTATGTCTCTTATTATATAATCCTTTAAACTCAATGTCCTTTTTTATGCTCCTTGTAGGCGCGAATGAACTCCAGCTGTCGTTCATCGTCCTTTTTCTGTTCGTCATCAGACATATGACTCACTTTAATAATTATACACAATATTATGCCAATTACAATAATACCGGCACATAATATAAAAATAATTAAGATTTCAGGCATAAACTATTTCCTCCGGCAGAATTTAATTCCTATTCTCTCTACAAATTAAATTATATCCACTTAATTTATCTTAATTCACTCATTTATGAACCCTGATAACAGCAAAAGCTGCATGATATTCTCACACAGCTTTTGTATATTACGTGTATTATCTTTGGCATTAACCTTTATTTTAATTTTGCAACAACCATATCCACATATTTCTGACAGATTTCCTCGCTCTCAGCCTCAACCATGACACGGATAACAGGCTCTGTGCCTGACTCGCGCACAAGTATACGACCTGTATCGCCAAGCTCTGCAGTAACCTGGTCGACAGCCGCCTGAACCTCAGGATTGGCAAGTGCCTCCGCCTTGTCAGCCACACGCACATTCTGAAGTACCTGTGGGTAGATACTAAGCCCCTCACAGAGCTGGCTCATCTTCTGTTTTCTCGCCATCATGACCTCCATCATCTTAAGGCTGGTAAGGATACCATCACCTGTTGATGCATACTTAGAGAAGATGATATGTCCTGACTGCTCTCCGCCGATGCGGCAGCCGTTCTGCTGCATGTACTCGTATACATATTTATCACCTACTGCAGTCTTTGCGTAGCCGATTCCTATCTCATCAAATGCCTTGTAGAGTCCAAAGTTTGACATAACAGTTGTGACAACAGTATTGTTATCAAGCTTTCCTCTCTCTTTCATGTACTTTCCATATATGTAGAGGATATGGTCTCCTGTGATTACATTTCCCAGTTCGTCTACACACAGACATCTGTCTGCATCTCCATCGTATGCGAAGCCTACATCAAGACCATTGTCCACCACGTACTTCTGTAAGCCCTCGATATGTGTAGAGCCTGCATTATTGTTGATGTTTAGACCGTTTGGCTCATTGTTGATGACATAGCACTTTGCTCCGAGTGCCTCAAAAATAGACTTTGCCATGTTCCATGAGCTTCCGTTGGCACAGTCAAGACCTACCTTCATGCCCTTGAATGAGTAGACACCAAGCGATATGAGGTATCCCATGTAACGGTTACGGCCTGCTACATAGTCAACTGTACATCCGATAGCATCCTTATGTGCATAAGGCAATTCCTTCCACTCCTGACCAAACAGGCGCAGCTTGCCGTCTATATAGTCCTCGACAAGGAGAATTGTCTCCTCATCCATCTTCTCTCCATTGCTGTTGATAAGCTTGATTCCATTGTCATAGTATGGATTATGGCTTGCCGAAATCATGATACCACAGTCAAAATCATCGGTTCTTGCTACATATGCCACTGATGGAGTTGTGGTAACGTGTAATAGATATGCATCTGCTCCCGATGCTGTAAGTCCTGATACAAGGGAGTACTCAAACATGTAGCTTGAACGTCTTGTATCCTTTCCTATTACTATCTTCGCCGGCTCGTCGAGCTGCTTCTGCTTCTTAAGCTCTCCATAATACCAGCCCAAAAATCTACCAATCTGATATGCGTGCTCTGCTGTTAAATTGACATTGGCCTCTCCACGGAAGCCGTCTGTTCCAAAGTATTTTCCCATTGTTGTCCCCTTGTGAATAAATTTTTCTTATATTATACACTTAATAAATGTGTTTGTGTAGTAAAATAAGCTTATTTGTTAAATTATTCGACTTCATAAAATCAATTGTTTATAAATATGATAAAATTAACATATGTATATAAATCAAAGCTACAAAGATATCTTATGACACTCCATATAATATCTCTTCTCATTCGCTTCTCCGATTGAGAATGTCTTTCTAGGAAGCACCCCGCCCGCATTTATTGCAGGGAACAATGTGCTCTTGTCTATCGACTGAAGAAAGATTCCACATCCATTAGTCTCCCTAACCAGTCCGTGAAGTGCCTCATCACCATGGATATAGTCTATTTCCACATTGTCATGTGTCTCAAGATACTTGTCTAAAATACCCTGGAGTATCTCAACCGGGAGGCGGTCACCTCTATTTGTGATATTAATTCCGGAATTCTTTATTTCGGTAGCGCCTGATTCAACATACTCAAATACTATCTCATCGCCCTCAGTGCTCGCAAGTCCTTGTTTTGTGATTTCAGCTTCGAAAAACGACAGCATGTCCTTTACATCAACATTTGTAAGCAGTCTGTGAATAGGCTTAAACTCAAGCGCCTCACTGTGCAGATTACAGATTTCCACAAGAGCATGCCTTGCAGGATGAGTTTTCAACTGCTCCTCTGTGAATTTTCCTGATTTTTTGATATTTTCCCAGCATGTCTTCGCTGTTGCAAGGGAATGGTTTCCATCACCTACTGCAAATAAAAAGCCTCCACAGCTATTCTGTTTTGCTGCAAATGCCTCTGTCACCTGCCTTGCTGCCTCACCCTCGACAGCATAGCCGCGGATATGTCCGCCTCCCTGCATGAGCTCTGTATCGTAAAGCTTACGAAGAGTGTCCCTGATGGCATACACATACTCGATTATTCCATGCTTTACAGCTGCTATATTTACTGCATCTTCCTGTGTAGCACCCTGGCATCCATCAATCTTTTGTCTGTCTATAGGATCATCAACAAGCAGCATAACATGTGGCAGCTCAATAGCTGCATTCTCTCTTATTTTTACTCTCGGAGGTATACGTGAGATTACTGTTCCCTCTGTTGCTCTGATGAGAGTCTTCTTTTTCGGGTCGAAATCATAGTCATCCAGATCAATAAGTCCTACTATTCCAAGACGAACCCCTGACTCCGTAGTACGCTCAACTAGCACATAGCCATCTGCCACCGCTTGCTTTAAGGTTCCATCTGTGAGATATGTCTCCATAGTGGTATTAATATATTTGATTCTCTCATCATCCGTCATTGAAGCATATTTTGTTTTTCTGCCGGTTTCTTTGTCATTTTTGACACCATCCCCTGACGAATTGCAATCATTCTCCTGTTTCGTAATTGTTCCCAGATATATTTCGGGAAATACCACATTAAGCGTTGACGGTGCATCAGCCACATGCTTTTCCACAGCCTCCCAATAATCAGCCTGACTTGTGAACTGGTCACAGGCGATAACTGACCATTTTTCCATATCTATACCATCGTTTGGCAAAAGAATATTTGCCGGATTGAAACAATTTGACATATCAACAATTCTCCTTTAAATATACAAAATATATAACAGAAATCCGCTATACTCTATAGTATAACGGATTTACTTTTATTTGCATATATTAAATTCCTTTTGTTGTTAGAATTCTTCCAACTGCATCATCTAATTTTTCTGCCGGTATCTCGCCACTGTTAACTGCAGACAACACTGCATTATAACTGCTCTCAAAGCCTGTTGAAACATAAAGCATGCTCATTCCTGCCTTAACAGCTGCCACAGCCGCCTCATCCTGTGTACATACCTTATTAAGAGATGCGTCTGATAAATCATCTGTAATCAAAAGGCCATTAAAACCCATGGTAGTTCTCATATAGTTTACGGCACCTGCTGATGTAGAGCATGGCGTGGTTTCCTCTCCTGTCACACTCTGACAAATCACATTTCCCATCATGACTGCCGGAACACCTGCTTCAATTGCCTTCTGATATGGCACAAAATCAGATGCCTCAAGATCCTCCAGCTTATCTGTCATCCAGAGCATTCCTGTCGCCGAATCTGTAGTAGCCTTTCCTTTTCCGGGAAAGCTCTTTGCTACAGAATTGATTCCTGCACCATTATAGCTGCTTACCTGTGCTGCAACACAGTCACCTACAGTCGCTGACTCGCTGCCAAATGCATATGTATCGTTATCTGCATTATCACCATATGCTATATCCGCTGTCGGTCCAAAATTCATATTAAGGCCATTGGTAGCCATATATGAGCCTATCTTTCCTGCACTGCTGCCCGCTGCGTCAGCATCTCCAAGCTGTGATGGTGCCTGCTGTGCCTCATATCCATTAGCTGAAGCAAGAGGAAGTCTTTCTCCACCTTCTTCATCAATTGCAAGAAACAAATTCACGCCTAGTCGCTCCTGCGAAAATGACTGCAGACTGCTCATCATCTTTATAACTGCAGCCTCTCCTGAGAAATTCTCCTGTCTGAAAACAAAACCACCAAGAGGATATGTACCAATAGCTGCCTTTGTCTTGTTACCGGCCTGAGTGAACTGTGATACACCTGTAATCTCCTCAGGTCTCGTAATGAATAGCTGGGCTACCTTTTCCTCTGTTGTCATAGAAGACAGCTTTGTCTTGACAGAATCTGACGGAGTAAATGCCGGTGCTGCCTGCTGTCCATCAGCTTGTACCTGCTGAATTCCATCCGTCTCCTGAGTAGGATTCTGTGTCTCCTGCTGGCTTTCTGTTATTTTCTTATTCGCCTTATTCCCCGGCATCACAAAATGCACTGCTCCAAATACCAGCACAACTATCAGTGCAATTACTTCTATTATGATGAGGTACTTATCTCCATTTTGTCTGAAGTTCATATTTAATCCCCAAAATTTGTATTTGTTAAATCGTTATTAGGCCCGCTTACTTTTCCTGATAATGCACTGCTGTATTCGTTTACAGTTGCACTAGGAGTATAGCCTGTATCACCTTCAAGGAACTGATGCACTCCTGTAGCCATGTCTGCAAGTGTAGTAGGCACCTCAACCCATGCACCATCAACCTTTCCACCATAGAACACCTGTGGATATGCTGTAGAATCCTCTACTGTATAGTCTGCAAGATTTTTAAATACTGAAAGAATCTCATCAGTATTATAGTTAGTATTGACATGTCCAATCAGATCTGATACCATCTTAATCTTTGCCGCTGTATTCATCTGCTTAGCTGATTCAAAAACCTTGAACAGCACTGTTCTCTGTCTTTCAGCACGCTTATAGTCTCCTCCGGCTGTATAACGTATTCTGGAATACGCAACTGCCTGAGTTCCATCAAGTGTATATGTGCCAGCTGAATCAATATGGGATGAGCTTGTTCCACGAACCTTATTGACCTCATCAATATATCCGTTTATCACCTTTGCCTCAGATGCATCAATATCCTGTACAATGCCTCCTACCTCATCTACAATCTCACCGACTGTATTGAAATTGACTGTAACATAATTCTTTATGTCTAAATCCAGATTTTTGTTAAGTGTATCTACTGCAAGCTCCGGTCCGCCAAACGCATGTGCATGTGTCACCTTCTGGTATCCATGACCATCAATATTCATCATACAGTCTCTGAAAATAGATACCATACGGATTTTCTTAGCATCATGATCAACCCTGACTACCATAATGGAATCGGAACGTGTTCCTTTATCAAGCTGATCTGAGCGGCTGTCAACACCAAATAGTGCAAATTCCTCTATGCCTGATTTGTCTGTAGTGTTGTCATCCTCAGCCTGAGTATCAGCTTTTGTCTTAACTGCCTCTGTACCCGGCTTTATGCCTTTATTTTCTTTATTACTGACATTACTGCTGTTAATCTTTACAAGTACTATTGCTATAATAGCAACAAGTACAATAATTACTGCCGTAATAATTATATTTTTCTTTTTTTTCATCTGCACTATTCTCCGTCATTCATCTATGTCTGTGCCTGTTACTTTTCGTCCTCATCCCTGCCATAATAATTGCCATAGTAATTACCATAGTAGTTTCCATAGTAATGACCATACTTAGACTCTTCAAATTTACACTTATTGAGCACTGCTCCTAATATCTTGACTCCCGAGTCCTCAAGCGTGCGCTTTGTATTGATGATTGCACGGCTGCTTATGACATTCTGTGCTGCAACTATTACAGCTCCGTCTACATTCTTTCCAACTACGGCCGCATCAATCGCAGCTCCTGTAGGAGGTGTATCGACAAGCACGTAATCAAAATTTTTCTCTCCAAACTCGATAAGCTCTCTAAACTCTTCTGTCTCAAGAAGCTCTGTAGGATTTGGTACCTCATGTCCTGCAAAGAGGATAAACACTCCTTTGATGTTTGTCGCATATACTACTTTGTCCAAAGATACCTGGCCTGAAAGATAATGTGAGAGTCCGTATATCTTTCCACCGCTCTCCACCTTCGCTCTGAGTCGTCCTACAAGGACTGACTTACGCATATCGGTATCTACTACAAGGACTGACTTCTTAGAGTCCGCCATCGAACGAGCCAGATCCATAACTACGGTTGTCTTTCCCTCATTTGGCACGCTGCTGGTAAAAAGGATAGACTTCACACCCTTTCCACTAAAGCTGATGCTTGTTTTAAGAGCTCGAAGAGACTCCTTCATTGTATAGCTCTGGTCTTTTATCTGATTAATAACTACTGTTTCCATTAAACTGCCCTCTTCTTACTCTTGCTATCGTCTGATTTAGATGATCGAGTTTTCTTCTTTTTTCTTCTCTTTGTCTTGGCTCCATCATACTCTGTCTCATCAACAGGAAGTGATGCAAGCACCTTGAGGCCTGTTCTGGTCTCCATATCATCTGCATTGGAAATTGTATCGTCAAGCATGTATCCAAGTACAACTATGCCGGCAGCAAGAAACAGTCCGAGTACAGCTCCTATAACTGTATTCTTAAGGATATTATTATTCACCGGTGTCTTTGAAGCATATGCTGTCTGGATAATCTTTGGCTGTGACTGATCCATATTGTCAGCGATATACTGTGATGAAACTTTTGCAATCTCATCTGCCACTGTTTTTGAAGCTTCTAAATCAGTGTCTGTAACCACAATCTTGAGCACACGTGTATCTGTCGGATTCTCTATCGAAACCCTCTTACTGAGCTGCTCGTATGTCTCGTCCATATCCAGATTGTCAATTACCTGTGATAAAACTGTCCTGCCTGTGATAACGTACTCATAGTCGTTTGTCAGACTCGAGCCTACCTGAATATCAGCAAGACTGGTGATAGATGTTGACTTGGTCAGTACATACATCTCTGCAGATGCCTCATACTCAGGTACAAAAGTAATCTTGGAGTATAATCCAAATACTGCTGCAAGAAGCACCATTGATGCCACAAGTGCCTTCCAGTGCTTCACTAATTCGTGAAACAGCGCTACTAAATCGATTTCAATTTCCTGATCTCTTATTGGTTCGTTGTTTTCCATTTTCCTACCCTTTACATATTGTAACATTATTTTTCGGTTTAATCCTATGTTATATTACTACACTTCATTTCCTTTGTCCATTTTTAGAAGTCACAAAAAAAGTATTAAGAATATGTCATATTTTGTAAATAATTATGCAATATAATAGAAAAGTGCCGGAAACGGCACTTTTCTTTGTTGTATTTTCATTTGCTATATTTTATTTGTTCCTGTTCTATTGTTGCTGTTCTAGTTCTGCTGTGGCTGTTCTGATGGTTCAGTCGGTGCCACCGGCTGTGGTTGTGGTTTTGAATTTACTGTAACGGTTATTGAACTGCTTGCACTATTCCAGCCTGCCATTTCACCTGCTATAGCTGTAATCTGTACGGTACCAGCCCTGTAAATGGTCACATTTCCGGCGCCATCTACTGATGCAATCGAAGGATCACTTGACTGGTAAGAAAGCGCTGCTCCGTTTGAAGCACTTGCTCCGAGAGAAAATGGTGCATCTCCCTCTGTTACAGTTTTATTACCGCAACCTATTGTCACAGATGGTGTCTGGTTTGGCTGTGGCTTTGCATTTACAGTGATTGTAATTGTCTTGCTGCCGGCCTTATAGCTTGTAGTAGCCTCAGACTTGACAGTGATTGTTGCAGTTCCGACACCTGCTATCGTCACATTACCGTTCTCATCCACTCTCACTACACCATCATTATCACTTGAGTATGTGAGCTTTGCATTATCCTCTGCTGTCACACCGAGATTGAATGCTCCGTCGCCCTCTGTCACATTATAAGAGTCAGCTCCGCCAAGACTCTGTGCTTTGCCGGCCACCTTGTCAACACCACCATATACAATTACTTTTTCATCTAATGTTACATTCTCATATAGCTTCTTTGCAGCTGAATAAGGCATATTTATGCAGCCATGGCTGCCGCTGTACAGGTAGATATTTCCACCGAAAGTACTTCTCCACGAAGCATCATGGAAGCCAATTCCACCATTGAATGGTATAAAGAAATTAACCCATGACTTATATCCGTCTCCCCTTAAGTATCTATCCTTATCTCTTGAGAAAATAGAATACACTCCGGTAGGTGTTCCGTGTCCTTTTGAAATACATCCTGTAACACACTGACTTGATACAACAAGCTCTCCATTCTTGTATACATATACCATCTGGTTGGTAAGATCCACTTCACAGTAATTGCCACCATATGTGACATATTCACCTGTTTCTTCTTCCTTTGCCTCACTGTAAACTGCTTCCACTGTTGCAGACTTTTTATTGTTTATTGCCTCAGCAATCGCCTCATACAGCTTGTTTCCATCTACAGTCTGTCCTGATGATGCTACAGGCACATTTATTATACTTCCGCCTGTTGTCTTAAACTGTCCTGTTTTCTTCTTTGACACATCATGCTTTTTTGCAAGCTCTGTACAGTATGTAGCCATATTCTCACCATCAAGCGAAACTGACAACCCGTCATTGCCCACTATAAGCCACTGAGCTATCTGATCCTTTCCTACAGCCTCTGTAGCAGCTTCACCTGTTGCCGGTGTGAAATTACATGTCACCGTCACATCAAGATATGCATTGGCTTCTTTTAATGCCTTCTTTACCTGCTCGCTGTCCGCAGCCTTTTCTCCATCAACATATCCTGTTGCAGATGTAAGCTCTACCTTATCCTTCAGCTCCTTTACAGCGCTTGTCAGATTTGCAGCTGCATTGTCATATACAGGTGCATCTCCCGATACACCGTCAACACCCTCAAATTGTCCTGCATCTGCATTGTAGGCTATTGTAGCACGATATGGCACAATTGATCTTATATCAAAGGTCTGTGTGTCTGTCGCAGTCTTCTTTTGTTCGCCATCATTTGCGTCTGTATCCGTATCACTCTGAGCCGTTGCATCAGACTGTGACTGCGTTTTTGCAGTGATATAAGAGTCTACAAGAGCCGTCTCCAGCTCATCAGACTTGTCCATTTTAAAAAGCTTCACCTGCTTTTCCGGCTCCTTATCCTTATTGGCCGCATTTATCAGTTCCTGAAGATTTGCTTTGTCATTATACTTAAGCCCTAAATCCTCTGCTGTCATATCAAATGATGCATCGTCAAGCTTCACTGATATCTTATACTTGCCTACTGCAGTCTTTATGGCTTTCTTTGCCTCGTCAGCAGTCATTCCACCTACATCAACTGATGCAAGCTTGTACTTTTCAGGGAATGTCTTATATGCTTTCTTTCCACAGCCTGACATTCCCAACGCCATAAGCACACAGGCCAAAACTACCAGGAGTTTTATATTTTTCTTCTTCATCTTTGTCCTCTTTATCTTAATTTTATATTATTCTCACAGCACCATATTTTATCACTTTCTTATATATGCCTCAAGTGAGATTTGTCACATATTTTCCGATTATTTAGACATATTATTCATCATTATGATAACAAAAATCTTCTAATGACGCACAATATGTAACAGGCGTATAAAATAGTTCTGATAAACCTTATCGCTCATATGCATTTTATTCAACATACAAAATACTTTATAATTCTTATTTACACATTTATACATATCTGTATTCTTTTTTTCGATTTGACTGACAAACAGCTTCATCCTTTTTCTAAGCTGTTTTTTATCAGTGTTCCTAATCAGGCAAAGCTGCAAATAGTCGTTGATAAATTTGCTTGTTTTATCAAACCACAGCTGCTTTCCGCCTATACTAAAGTGCTCCGCATCCCGGCCTGCCTCAATCAGCCTCATGATAACCTTCTCATAATGGTCAAGCCTCTTCAGTGAGCTTTCTATCGAAACGCTCTGATTTACATCACCGACTCTATACTCATAAAGTGCCTTATCATATGCGTAGATACTTTCTGCATATGCCATTGGGATTATTGAAAACTCCTGATCCTCGTAAAATATCCCCTCAGAGAGTGTCAGTCCTGTATTTCTATAAAACTGCGTATTATATATCACCCCATGCAGACTCAGCCCCCACCAGAAATCATACAGATGCTCATCCACATATCCTGCATTATATGGTCCACCATTTTTTGTTATATACTTATCGTCGTACGGATACTCATCAGTATTTTCTCTCTGCAGCACATATGATCTATAGCTCATCAGCACTGCATCTGCGAAATTCTCATGTTTATTTTCATTATCTTTAAGATAACAAATAGTTTCTTTCAACACATCAGTGTTTACCCAGTCATCAGCGTCTACTACCTTAAAATAGCTTCCTTTTATTATTTTTACTCCTTCATTAATTGCCGAGCCATGACCACCATTTTCTTTATTCAGTATCCGGTACACGTCAGGATATTTATTTACATATTTTTGTGCAATCTCCACACTATTATCGGTAGAGCCGTCATTCACAACAATAATGTCCAGCATATTTAAAAGAGAGTTATCATCAATAATAAATGATGATAACCCTTTATCCAAAAACTTTGCCGCATTATATGTCGGTATTATTATTGATAGTATCTTTTTATTCTCTGTTTCCATATCCTATCTAATTCCTGTTTCTATATATTAATTTCCACTTATATCGCTGTCTGTCACCATATTTGACAATGGTAGTCAGTATTATTTTCTGTATAGTCTGTCTGCTCTGCCAACCCTTTTGGCAAGCTCAAGCAGCTTTGCAAATTGATTCTCGTAAAAGCTGTTGCTCACATGTAGCTTATTAAACAGCCGAAATACTTTATATTTACGCTGTACTGCCTCATACATAAGTGCACTTTTTTGAGCGAGTTTCATGTTAAACTGCTCTACTATCGCTCTGCCGGATTGTCTGTCGGTATTTTTTATCAAAGCTATTTGATAATAGCTTGTGATTATGCCCGACGTCTTTCTGATAAAGTGTCCCTTTCCACCCTGTGGCATTTTTGCAAAGCTCTTCTCTGCCTCAAGTACATTAAATATAACCTGCTCCAAATCCGGAAGACGCTTCACCTGACTCGCTGCTGAAACACTTTGATTTACATCTCCAACTCTGTATACATACAACTCTTCCTGAATAAATCTGACAGTTTTTGCATACGAAAACGGAACGGTTGCATACTCCTGGTCTTCGTAAAATACATGCTCTGTGAGCTTATATCCAAGTGCTTTATAGAACCCTGTGTTATATATCACTCCGTGAAATGATAGACCATCATATACATCATCCCACATATTTACTATATCCTTTAAATTGTACTCTCTTGTAAAATCAGGCACGCTCACATCTGCCGGTCTGTACTCATCCTTTGATATGTCATAATACCTGAAGCTTTGTATCACCGCATCCGAATCTACATGCTCGAGATATTCAACCAGGTGCTTTAGCGCAAGCGTATCTACCCAGTCATCTGCATCGACCACCTTTAAATACTTTCCTCTCACATGCTCCACGCCTGTGTTAATTGCAGAACCGTGTCCACCATTTGTTTTATTTACTATGACAAAGGTATCCGGATACCAGTCCACAAATTTCTGCGCCACTTCAACACTTCTGTCAGGTGTGCCGTCATTTACGACTATCACCTCAAGCTTATCGAGTATAGCCTTGTCAATATCTATTTCCTCAAAGCGGCCCTCCGTTGCCATTTTACAGTTGTGCTGTGCTGTCTGTGCATCTGTATCCCTGCATACCAGAAATGACGACAGCCCCTTATTCAGAAACTTTTCTGCATTATATGTTGGTATTATGATTGATAATATTTTACTCATTAACTGTTCTATCCGTCCTGATTACTATTATTAAAAAGAGTATTGCATACTCATTAACGCCTATTCATGAAATTAATTACCACGCAGTCTGCTATAGACCCATGCTGCCATCGGAAATATCTTAAAGCCTGTTTTTCTAAGCATCCAGACGCTCTTCCTGCTGCACGCCTGGTACACTCCCGGGTGCTCCTCACGCAGCATCTCATCAAACTTCTTCATCTGCTCAACGTTCCTTGTATCATTGCCCTTTGCCAGAAATATCTGGTACTCATCATCGACTGCCTCGGCTATGCCGCGCTCAAGGTACTGCTTCTTGTAGGTCTGCAGATTTCCGTGCACGTTGTTGTACTCAAACAGTGCATCAAGCACCTTAAGGTGCTGGTCATGACGCTTGATCATCATCTTTATGTCCACGCTCTGACCACTCCTTCCAAGTCTGTACTGATACAGCGGCAGAGGTGAAAACGTGATGCTTGTGCAGTATGGTATAGGGTAGAGTATATACTCCTGGTCCTCGTAGAAGCAGTGCTCATCCACACGAATATCATTCTTCTGCAATACATCAGTACGGATGGTCATGGAATGTATAGTGATCAGCGGGTCCATGACTGCCTCCGCAAAGCCCCACTCCCTGTTGTAGTGATAAGAATTGGACACTGCCTTTCTGCGCTTTGTGACCTTCTTTGTCCTATCATCCACCAGGTTGAAGTCATTG
>ENA-OPDJ01001141-OPDJ01001141.1-human-gut-metagenome-genome-assembly--contig:-NODE-1141-length-15719-cov-3.477017_pt1 | contig 15719 bp, 10 predicted proteins | sample MGYA00241621_ERZ501505 | MGnify/ENA primary metagenome ERZ501505 (study PRJEB25962, sample SAMEA2042624) | human gut metagenome | biome: human gut; feature: human-associated habitat; material: faeces... | reverse complement strand
GGCAAATTCATCCACATTGGCAAGCCGTGCCGCAGCCAGAACCTCCTCATCTGTGGCGTCTTTGTTACCGATACGGATATTTTCCAGTATGGTGTTGTCAAACAGGGTAACATCCTGAAACACAATGGAATAAAGAGAAAGCAGCGTTTCCGGATCCACTTTTGAGACATCCATACCGCCTACCGTAATTTTTCCCCGGCTCACATCCCAAAACCGGGCTGCCAGACGGGACACTGTTGTTTTACCGCCGCCGGAGGGACCCACCAGTGCGGTCACTTCCCCCTGTTTGGCAGTAAAGCTGACATCCTTTAATACTGTTTCTCCGGTGTTGTAGGCAAACCCAACATGGTCAAAGGTAATGTCATACCCCTGATTGGAAAGGCTGGTTTTGCCCTGCTGAATGGGATGGTCAAGGATTTCATTCATACGGGCGATATTTGTCCGGGTGGAAATTACCGCCGCCAGATTCTGCAGCGCACCCTGCAAGGGATCATAGAGCCGGGAAACCACCAGCAGGAACAGGAAGAAGGTCAAAATATCCAAACTACCCTGCATCAGCAAAACGGAGCCTGCAAGCGCAACCGTGGCAATCCCAAGCTTTAACACAAGGGATGCGGATACTACAAATGCCGCCAAACCGAACTCATTGAGAATGGAGCGGTGTTCCACCGCGCGGATCTTCTTTTCCAACCCTTTGAGGTATTCTTTTTCAGCGTTGTTGGCTTTCAGATCCTGCACCGTTTCAATACACTCCTGAATTCCATCCGCGCAGGCCATTTTCGCATCCATGGATTTCTGATTAAACCCTTCCTGTACCTTTGCAGAAAAACCTACAATGGCAAACGCCACCGGCATCACCCAAAGAGCCGCCAGCGCCATACGCCAATCGTAGAAGAACAGGCTGACGGCAATCAAGACCGTAGAGATGATGGATCCGGCAAGCTCCGGGATAAAGTGGGAAAAGCTCTGCTCTAAAAAGGTGCAGTCCGCCATAATGGTGCTGGTAAGATCCGCAAGGTCTTTCTTTCCAAAGAAGGACAGGGGGATTTTCCGCAGCCGCTCCGCCAACGTAATACGGCGCACGCCGCTTTCCGTATAGGTGGCAAAATAGGTGGCGTTATACTGGAAGTAGGTTGTCAGCAAGATCAATCCCACACAGAGAATACAGCCGACAATGTAGAAGGGAAGCCGGCTTTCCGGAACACCGCCGTTCATCAGATCGCTCACCATGCAGTACAGCAATCCCACCGGGAACATGAAAGAGATATTTTGCAGGACGCAGGCAAAACAGCCCTTAATTAAATCCTTTGCGCCCTGTTCGGACAAGGCATATCGTTTTTGCAGACGTCTGATCATCTTACTGTACCTCCTTTTGTACCTTCCACTGAATGGAAGTCTGATAGTTCTGCCACATCCGGGCGAACAGACCGCCTCTTTCCATCAGCTCACGGCTGGAACCGCTCTCTGCGATCTGCCCGTCTTTTACAACGTAAATCCGATCTGCACCGGCCACCGTGGAAAGCCTGTGGGCAATCATAATGACCGTTTTGCCCTGAGACAGTTTGGAAAAAGCCGCCTGTACTCTGGTTTCATTGTCGGGATCCGCAAAAGCTGTGGCTTCATCCAGAATAATGATGGGGGTATTTTTCAGCATCACGCGGGCAATAGCAATCCGCTGCTGCTCGCCGCCGGAAAGATAGACCCCCTTGGTGCCGATCACCGTATCCATACCATCCGGCAGTTTTTCAAGGATATCGTCGCACTGGGCATTTTTTAAGGCAGCCATGACTTCCTCCCGGGTGGCTTCCGGTTTACCCAGACGCACATTCTCAAAGATGGAAGCTTTGATCAGCCGGCTGTTCTGGAACACAAAGGAAACCGTGTTCATCAGTTCTTCTTTCGGAATATCACGGACGTCTACGCCGCCCACCCTTACAGTACCGCTTTGAGGATCGAAGAAGCGGGAGATCAGATTTGCCAGCGTGGTTTTTCCGCCGCCGGACGGTCCCACAAAAGCGACTGTCTGCCCGGCAGGAATAGAAATAGATATGCCATTCAAAACATCCTTTTCTCCGTTATAGCTGAAATGTACCTGTTCAAGCTCTACAGAGCCGTCTTTCGGATGCATGGGATGAGCTGTTTCTTTCAGCGGCTCCAAATTCAGAACGCTGTCAATCCGCTGTAAAGCATCGTCCACGATCATAGCGTTTTCGCTCTGGAACATAATACGTGTGAGTGTCACGGAAATGATCGGCGTAATGATGATATAGAATACCAGATTGAGCAAAAATTCTGTCGTGACCTGATCCTGCGTAAACAGCAAGGCTCCTGCGATCAAAAAGACAAACACACCGTTAATGGCCGCGGTATAGAACATCATAGGCGTGCGCAGCTGCTTGGTGTAGGCAATCACCCACACCTTGTACCGGTCAATTGAATCCTTAAACTTCTTAAAGGAAAAGATGGTCTGGCCAAAGGTTTTTACCACCGGAATACCTCGGACATACTCTACCGCTTCATTGGACATATCATCCAGCGCATTCTGATATTCCTTCATCTTCTGCTGCATTTCCTTTCCGGTCATCGCCATCATAATGAGAAAGCCCAGAAGTACCGGCGCCAAACTCAAAAGACCCAGCCGCCAGTCAAACACAAACAGCAGAACCAGAAGACCGCAGGGAGTTGCGAGGGCGTTCGCACGGTCCGGGAGCTGGTGTGCCAGATAGGTTTCCGTAGCAGCGCTGGATTCATTGACGATTTTGCGCAGCTTACCGCTGCCAAAATGTTCCGCAAATCCCAGGGGGAGTTTTACGATATGGTTCATGGACTGCAAACGCAAATTGGTGGCAATGCGAAATGCGCCCAGATGGGAGCACATCAGCCCGGCGATGTACACCAGTACCGCAATGACCGCAAACATCACTGCCATCCAGCCGTTGTAGGTCAGATTCTGCGCACGGCTGAAATCCGGAGCGACTTCCAGCACTTCACGCATGACCTGCCAGATAAAATAATAAGGCACGAGTGCGATCAATGCGCTGATTGCGGAGAGGATCCAGGACGCATAGGTCAGATATCGGTAACTTCCCGCAATCGTGAGCAGGCGCGATAAATTAGATTGTTTTTTCAAGAGAATTCCTCCTTTACATTTCATTTATGATACAGAGGACAATGATTTGTCCTTCTTATATCTAATTTAGTTAGTTTAAGCTAACTGCAAGTCAAAAATTATAGGGCGTTATTGCCCCATAATTTTCATCCATCCTGCGGTGTAAAAGGCCCGCATTTCCTTTACATAGTTTTCCGCATCGGGAAGCGGCATTTCATGGATAACAAGTTCAAAAAACGTATGAAACATCCCGGTGATCAAAATATGCTCCAGAGTTGGGTCAAGCGGCGGGGAGGGTCTGCCTAATTCCGCCAGCACTCTTTGATAAGCGTGTGTCCCCTCCACTTCAATTTCCACCATCTCATCAATCAGCCCAGAAAAGCGGGTCCCTTCGGAACAACAAAGAATGAGCTTACATTCCTCTAAATGCTGATAGGCATAATGCAGCATATCAAACATGCATACCCCTGATATATCGCCCATCACTTCCGGCTGCTGTTCATGGGGCAGGTCGGCAAATTGCTTCTGAGCGTCCTTAAAGCGATCAATCAAGTATTGATAATGTTCGCCCACCAAAGCCTCAAAAAGTTCCTCTTTGCTTTTATAATAACCGTAAAAGGCTCCCAGTGTCTTGCCCAAAGATTTGACGATATTCCGCAGGGAAGCGTCCTTGTAGCCTTTTTGCAAAAACTCCGCTTTTGCCGCCTCATGGATTTGATCCAAAGTTGTCAGATTCTCATCTATGGTACACGCCTCCTTAAAAAATATAGCGGTGCTATATATCACTGCTATATTATAGTTGCTCTTAAGCTGAATGTCAAGTGCTTCTGCATTTTTTATGGATGAATAAAAAGAGAGAAACTACACAAAGGTTTCTCTCTTTTGGTTGTCCGGCTATATACAGCGGTCATTATCCTGTTTGGGTTCCGGCAGAGCACTCATACTACGCAGGCTGACGCCAAGCGTAGAAAGATTGTGCAGTGCGGCCGATGCTGCGGGAGGTAAAATTCCTGCCAATCCCAAGCCTATCAGCGTCCCGTTAAATCCGATGACAAACCGATAATTTGAGTGAATTCTCTCCATCAAAGCCATTGCAATACGACGCAGCTTAACAAGCTCCCAAAGGCTGTCCGCCGCAATGGTAATATCAGCAATTTCTCTGGCAATTGCTGCGCCGTCACTGATGGCAATTCCCGCATCCGCTTCTGAAAGAGCGGGAGAGTCGTTGATACCATCTCCGACCATTAAAACAATATGTCCTTTTTGGCGCAAATCGGCTACAAATTTTGCTTTATCCGCAGGAAGAACCTCAGCGCAGAATGCGTCAACCCCTAAGCGGTTTGCAACCGTAGATGCCGTCCGATAGCTGTCGCCTGTCAGCATAACTGTTTTTTGAATTCCCAAAGCACGCAGCGCAGTCAATACTTCTTTAGCTTCCCTGCGCAGCGGATCGGAAATACAAATCACTGCTGCAAGCTCTCTGCCAATCGCCAAATACAAATGAGAATATTCTTCAGGAAGACGATCAAATCGCTCCTGTTCATTTAGCGGAACAGTTACTCCCTCATCTTCAAAAATGAAGTGCGCACTTCCGATCAATACCCGTTCCTCATTTACCGTACTGGCAATACCATGAGCCACTATGTATTCTACCTTGGAATGAAATTCTTCATGGGATAACCCTCTGCACTGCGCTTCTTGTACTACGGCGTTTGCAATAGAATGGGGAAAATGTTCCTCTAAACAGGCCGCAAGGCGCAGCATATCCGACTCATTTCGTTCTCCGAAAGTGATGATCTGCGTAACCTTCGGACAAGCATGTGTCAATGTACCTGTTTTGTCAAATATGATGGTATCAGCCGCCGCCACCGCTTCTAAGAACTTGCCGCCTTTTACAGTGATATGTTCTTTTCCGGCTTCCCGCATGGCAGAAAGCACCGCCAGCGGCATGGAAAATTTTAACGCACAGGAGAAATCCACCATAAGTACCGACAAGGCCCGCAGGATATTTCGTGTCAGCAGAAAGCTCAAGATACTGCCGGCAAAGGTATACGGAACCAATTTATCTGCAAGGTTAGCCGCTTTGCTTTCAGCTGCCGATTTCATCTGTTCGGATTTTTCAATCATGGTTACAATTTGATCATATCGGCTGGAACCCATAGCTTGTTTTACTTCCAGTATGCACTCGCCTTCTTCTATGACAGTACCGGCATACACGGTGTTTCCCGGGTGTTTTACGACCGGTACAGACTCTCCAGTCAAAGAAGCCTGATTGACTGTGACTTCCCCCTCGGCTAAGATACCGTCCATAGGAATCATGCTCCCGGTACGAATCACGATTTTGTCACCTGGGCGGATATCTGATACTGCTGTCAGAATTTCTGATTCCGGTGTCTTCAGCCATACCCGATCCACATTCAGGGCCATACAGCGAGCAAGGTCTTCCATTGATTTTTTTCTGGTCCATTCTTCCAACAGTTCGCCCAGTTCCAGCAGAAACATGACGGTTCCTGCTGTTCCGAAATCTTTGCGAAATGCGGAAATTCCTATGGACAGTGCATCCAGCACATCTACCTTCAGTTTTCCTCTCCAAAGACAGTGGATACCTCTCTTCAAAAAAGGGAGCATATGCCATACAATTCGTGCGATCTGCAATGGTTTCGGCAAAAAGAGCATAGACGCTGCTTTTAGTACCACTTTTCCGACCAGCTTTTCCTGAAATTTACGGTTTAATTCACGGCTGCTGTGCAGTGGCAAAGTGATTTGTGATTGCGCTTCCTGCAAGTTAAACTCACGGATAGCCGCCAGCACTTCCTTACGTGACCCGGAGTATTGCAGAATCACACACCCGGTGCGTTCATGGACAGTTACTTGTGTGATCCATGATTTCTTTTGAAACCAATTTTCCAGCACATCTGCTTCCTGCAAAGTCATTTTTTTCTGACCGATTCGAAAACGGATACGCCCTTTGCTTTCGTGTAAAATAATTGCCTTCATTTGTCGCTTCTCCTTCATAAAAAAAGAGCCGTATCAACGGCTCTTTTCTGTTACTCTTCCTCAGAAGTTTCAAGTTGTGCGGCTGCCGCTTCTTCCGCTTCTTTTGCAGCTCTTTCTTCATTCAGATCTTTGGCAGAAGCTAAAATGTCCGATGCGTTTTCCTGCACGGTCGTTACCGTTTCCATGACATAATCTTTCATACGCAGTCCTGCGGCTGTTGCGTGAACATATGCTTTTTTAGCGTCTTTGCTGGACAGCAGTTTAATTCCAACCGATCCGAAAAGTGTGCCACCTACAAAAAGAGCCAATTTATTGTATAAACTCATATAGAATCTTCCTTTCCGTTATTTTCTTTTGTATCCTGTAATCATTACCATGAGCAGGCAGATCACGGCTCCCCATGCCCAAAAACGGTGCTGTTTCAACCAGATCCCTCCTTCATAGATTTTGTCTAATTATTATAACAACTTTAGCTAAATCATTCTTTTGGAAACAGACAAAAACCAATGGAATCAGACCTATTTCGATACTGTCTGGGTGTACAATTAAAGTGCCTTTTAAAAGCTACATTGAATTGACTTAAACTTGCGTATCCAATTGCCTGTGCAACGTCCAGTACAGTCATAGAAGAGCACCGAAGAAGTTCAGCGGCTTTTTCCATACGTTTATGTGATAGCCAAGTATATACCGGCTGACCACGAATACTGCGAAAATATTTTTTAAATGTAGTAGGAGATATATAAAATTTGTGACACAAATAATCAATCGTTATTTTTTCATCCAGATGCATCTCCATATAATTGCAAATCTCATTTATCTCTTCTCTTATTACCTTACTTATTTTAAGATTATCTTTATCTTTTGGATACAATGTTCCTGTACTTAGCAGAAATAGCAATTCTACTGACTTCCAAACGCAGTATCTGCTTTTTTGAAAGTCTTCCATTTTGACTATTTCAGAAAATGTAGAAAAAACCCAAGATGAACCATGAATAACAGCACATCCATCTTGCTTATCCATATATTTTTTTACTTCAAAAGTATTCAATTTTAAGTCTCCCATCATACGACATAGGGAATATAAACTCTCTTTTGCCGTAGTCGCATCTACGGATACCAATATTCCTGCCAAATCCGCTGTACATGCGACGGAATACAGTGAAGATACCTCAGATAGTAAAAGAATTTCCTGCTTTCTTACAACAACCACACGATTCCATTGTTGTTTGAGTACAACATGACCTGCAAAACAAAAGAAAACTTCAAAGTGAAGTGGCTGTAAGGATATCGGGATAAATGGATCCTTTGTATTGCCTTGAAGACGAAAATTGCAAACATCCACACCTGTTATTATTGTTTCCCATAAGGCTTTTTCACCTCGGATACTTTTCAAAAATTCTGTTAACACATAGTTTCTCCTCCCTTCTAATAGAAATTATGTCATGTGATAGAATGTAGTTAGCAACGACTAACTACATTCTATCACAATTTCTGTATGAAAGCAAGAACAGCGCAATTGATGTTATAAATAGAATAGCATTTTTATTCTTTCGCTTTAAAATATCCAAGCGCATCGGTACGCTCTCCGTTCTGCCATACTTCAAAGTGCAGGTGGTTTCCGGTAGAATTGCCGGTGGTACCGACATAACCGATGACTTCGCCCTGTTTCACTTCCTGCCCTACGGTCACGCAGATAGAGGAACAGTGGGCATACAGGGTGTCAAAAGTATCGTTATGGTTTATCTTGATATAGTATCCATACCCGCCGCCCCAAGTGTCGATGGCATTGGCAATGGTGACTGTGCCATCTGCCGCTGTCAGAATCGGTGTACCACCCGGAGCGCCGATATCGGTTCCGCTGTGGTAGGCAATTTCTCCAGTAAAGGGGTCCTCACGGTATCCAAACCATGAGGTAATGGTATAACTTTGCGGAAGAGGCCATTGGAAAATCCCGGTCCCTTCCCAATCAGTATTTGGATTCATGATCTGACCACCGCCGCTGTTAAAACCACCCAGCAGTTCTGCCCACAAATTCTGATTTTCTGGCTCCGACATTAAGGCAAGGTATTCGTTCTGCCTTGCATTGAAATTGTACTGCTGCGCCATTTCCTCCGCTGTTTTATGTGTTAGAGAGATTTCCAGAATGGTTTCCGTTACCGTTTCGGTGCGGGTAGTTTCTTTTCCATCCTCGTCTACTTCGGTAACTTCCACTTCATGGCTCTCGGTACGGGTGCTGGAAGACACTGCATTCATCTCCCACATAATATCCCGCATCTGCTGAACTTGAGTGTCATCCAAAGAAGCCACCTGAGTGCCATCTTCCGCACCGGTCACCTTGGCAGAAAAAACAGCGAGAACATCTTCCCAATTGATAGAAAGCACTCCGTCATTTGAAGTAAACTCCACCCGATTATGGCTATTGCTATCTTCAATTTCTTGAATGTGTGCCTGAAATTCCCCGTTTAAAGTTGTCACAGCCTGCGTAACGCTGGTGCCGGTTCCCGTAGAATCCGAACCGAAAAATAAGCCGAAACAGGAACCGACAATCAGGGCAATCAAACAAATTAACAAGATTATCACTACAGCTACCCAACCTCCGGCAGCGATGGCAGCAATCAACCCCTTTACAGCCGCAATGGTTGCTTTAACCGCTGCTATAGTTACACGGACCGCCGCTTTAACTCCTGCAATTGTTGCTTTCGCAGTAGCCTTGGCGGCCTGTGCGGCTTTTTGTGCCGCTTTTGCAGTGGCCTGCGCTGTCTTGGCTGCCTGCTGTGCAGTCTTTGCCGAGCGCTGTGCAGTCTTTGCCGAGCGCTGGGCAGTTTTGATACCTTTAGCGCTATTCTTCACACCTTTCATAGAACGGCTGGCGGTTTTTACTGCTTTTTGAGGTTTTCCTTTGACCGCCTTGGCAGCGGTATTTTTGGTCCGTATTTTAGAAGCGGTATCCTTCGTGATCTCCGTTGCTTTGCTGCCAGCGTTTTTCGCTTCCGAGAGGGTACGGGAAATTTCTCTTTTTTCTTTGACTTTCCGAGCGGTGGTCTGCGCCAGTTTTTTCCCGCCCCGATAGGTAATGTTGGCACTCTTTTTTGCGGTGGTTTCGATACCGGACAGCATTTGATCTCCGGCGCTGTTAGCGGGGGCGTTGGAGGTTTCTCCCTGCTGGCTGGCAAAAGGCGTCCCCTTCAATTCCGATACGGCTTTCTCCTTGGATTTCAGCCATGCATCCTTCATTGCGGTTTTTGGGGCTTTGGCGGCACTATCCAAAAGCCTTGGTTTTCCATTTTCCGGTTTGGTCTTAATTTCTTTCAATGGCATACCTCCTAAAAAAGATACAGGGAGCCAAAGGAGGCTCCCTGCTGCGATGTTGTTTCATGTATAGGTTTACACCCCCCTCAGTGCTTCGTCCGGCTTGGTGGTCATCAGCTGGTACAGACGGGTATTGCGGGGGAAGCTGTTTTCAAACGGTACAATGTTGCCAGCACAGCGGATGAGACCGCAGCCAGCAGATACATTGGTGATGTAGCCAAGCTGGGTGTCCGAGATATGGAGCAGATTTGCCAGTTCATCCCGGTCGGTGGAGGACTGGTTCAGAAGGAGCAAAAACTCCGAGTTTGCCAGCATCAGGCGGGCAGTATCGGAACGGAGCAGCTCCTCGACATTCTGCGTGAGCCCTGTCACAAGGCCGTTATATTTTCGGATACGCTTCCACAGCTTGTAGAAAAAATCGGCGCTGTACTGGTAGCGAAACAGCAGATAAAACTCATCGGCAAATACCCATGTGGTTTTTCCTTTCTTCCAGTTTTGGATCACACGGTTGAAAATCGCATCGAGGGTGACTAACATCCCGATGGGCATGAGCTGTTCGCCCAATTCACGGATATCATAGGCGATGATGCGGGCTTTGGTGTCTACATTGGTGTGCTGGGCAAAGGTGTTGAGACTGCCGGTGATAAACAGCTCGGAGGAAAGCGCCAGCCCTCTGGCTTCCGGCTCCGGCTGCTTTAAGAGGGAATGGTACAGATCTTTCAGCGTGGGAGCTGCACCCTCATAATTGTTTGCCATATACTCCCGGTACACATCATAGGTGCAGCGGTCCAGAATAGATTTCTCTTTGGCAGACACACCGCCTGCCCCTACTAACTGCTCGAACAGCGAGAGAATGAATTCTGATTTTTCAATCAGCGGGTTGCGCTCGTCACCGTAGGCTTTGTCCATATCAAGGGCGTTCAGGTGGGTGTTGGAGGCTGCGGAAATCCGAATAATTTCCCCGCCAAGCGCTTCTACCAAGAACCCAAATTCAGACTCCGGGTCCAGAATCAGGATATCATCATTGGTTGACAGCGCAATGCTCACAATTTCTTCTTTGGCACTGAAGGATTTGCCGGAACCGGAAACACCAAGGCGGAAGCTGTTCCCGTTTAAGAGCTTGCGGCGGTCGGCTACAATCATGTTTTTGGAAACAGCGTTCTGCCCATAGTAGATGCCCCCGGTCTGCATGATTTCCTGTGCTCGGAAAGGAATCAGCACAGCGGTGCTTTCGGTGGTCAGGGTACGGATGGCTTGGATTCTGCGCAAACCATAAGGAAGCACAGTATCCAGCCCATCCTTCTGCTGCCAGCGCAGGACGCTCATCTGGCACAGATGTTTTCTGGCTGTTGTAAGAATCGTTTCTGTGTCACTGTCCAATTGTTCCTTGGTATCAGCCAGATGGACCATGGTCACGAGACCGAACATCATTCTTTGATCCCTGTTGGTCAGATCGTCCAGCATTTCCTTGGTTTCTTTTCGCTGCTGTTCCATGTCGTAAGGAAGGACAGCGGAAAAGTTATTGGCTGCGTTCTGCTTTCGCTGCCAGTTTGCCGCATTCGTTTCCACGCCCAAGAGCTTGTTCTGGATTTCCCTTACTGCTTCATCGGTGGGAACAGGTAAAATGTCAATGGAGAGCATGAGGCTGCGGTCCATATCACAGAGTTCAGCAATCATGGAATCCTTGATATAGCTGGCGTACCCCTGTAAATACAAAACCCTGCCCCAGCGGTCGTTCAGACGGAAGTGATCTTTCTGGAATTCCATGCTGTCCGGGCAAAGCCAATCTTTGAAGTTGTGTCCCTTTTTCATCTGTTCCTTGAGATCAAAGGCAAAAGCGGCAGGTTCATTGCCCTTAAAGAAATCCCGGAACACCTGCAGGCGGGTTCCGGCGTCCAGTTCCCGTCCAATAGAGGAAAGCTGGGACAAATGAGTGATCAGATCCGTACCCACACGGGAGAAATAGGTGCGGGCTTCATCGATATTCCGCTTCGCTACCGTGATGGTGATGTAACGGTCCTGCACCACACTGTTGTTGGTGCCGGTTACCTTCGAGAGCAGCATCTCGTTGTACTCTTTGCGGAAATGGTTCAGCCCGTCCTCTTTCATAGGAAGCAGCAGGGATTTCTCAAATTCCGCTTTATTGATTTTCCGATTGTTGATGGTGATCTTGGCGCTGGCTCCGGAATCCAGCGCATTGAGGAGCTCTGAATAATCGAGAAACATCGCTGTCTTGTCCTCTTTTCCGGCGATTTGATAGTTAATATCGGTAAAGGAAAAGGTTTTGGAAAACCTGCTTCCTACCTGAAAAATCCCATCCGGCCAGATGCGCTGGATAGGGATGGCATCCTGTACGGACTTCGGGATGGTGAATTTTTCTTTCTCTAATTTCGTTGCTTTGACAAGCGTTTTGATAATAGGCATCCTTCCTTTCAGTGCGAAAAATGAAAAAGGTTACTGTTCTTTCCCAGCTGGTGGCTGAAACTTACGCTTTTTCCTTTTGCGTGGCGGCTTTTCGCCCTCTGCAATGGCATCTTTCAAGGCTTCGTAGTAGAGATTCTCAGACTTGAACACAAGCTTTTTCGGATACAGAAATTCTGATTTAAACCAAGCCCATGCCACTTGTTCGGCGGTCATCCCATGGTACTTAAAGAAGCCGCAGGCAGCGAATGGAGCTGCTCCAAGAATGCACATCCAACCAACTTCTTCGCTGCCAATCAGCGGGCGCAAACCAAAATACAGACCGACTGCTACCCCTACTGCAAGCAGGGAACAGATAAACTGTCGGGTGGAAAGTCCAAAAAAGATGGACTCCTGATAATCCCGGATTTCCTTTGGTACTTTTACTTCTATATTGCTTCACTCCTTTCACGGCCTTACAGACCTAACAATTCCTTGACGATCCGGTCGCTCATCCGCACAGCTCCTACTAAAACCAAAAGGTTAAAAATGAGCTCGCCTACATAACTCCATACGGCGGTTACCGCTGAGACGTTAGGATCGACCGCTGGCGGAGAAGCCGCCATAACGGAAAAGATGATACAGGCAAGGGCGATGATGGCCCCTTCCAAACATACCCCGGCATAGGAACGCAGGAAGTTCTTGCCCACATTGCTGGTTGGCTCTCCCGCAAAGCTGGAGAGAGGGATAGGCGCAAGCGCTGTGTACATATAGAGTTTAAACATACGGGAATAAACCGTTAAAATCATGATAAAGGACAGCACTGTAATAAACAGACCGCCTAAAAGGGTTACCGCCCACAAAGGGATGCTGTCCCAAAATCCTACGTTATTGATTTTATCGATGATTTCCTGCGGGAGTGTGGTGCCGCTGCTTCCTGACAAACCCGATTGGGTAATAATGGTGGAAATGATTCCTTGTACGATTTTAAATACAGCAAGCATCAAATCAAGTCCGTATGTTACAGCAGCCTTCGCCAAAGCAAAGCGGATGAACAATTTTAAAGCGTGTTCCGGGCGTTTTACATCGGTAAAAGAGCCGCAGGTTTTAACGACACCAACCGCAAAAAACAGTACCAGCAAACCATACCCAATGGCTTTCAGCGCCCCGTTAATATCCAGCATAACCTGCCAGATCCCGCCGCCCTTGAAAGTGGCGGGGTCTTGGGTAAGCAGTGTCCAGATTTCAGCCAGTTTGTCATTCCATGTACCCAGCGCTGAATTTAAGTTGTCTATGATCCAGTTTCCGGCTGGTCACCTCCTATCTGAAAAAATGAGGGAGTGCCCAATGCGGACGCTCCCTTTGCTGGAAAACAGAAAATCAGGCGGTGATAAGGTCAAGGATTTCCTTGGCGAAGGTGATTACCAGCCCACCGGCCAAGGTGAGGAAACCCTGCGAACGCTGGGAGGGATCATGGCTCTGGAAGGACAGGCCGACCTGTACGACACCCCAGCCCAGCAGGATCATACCGATGGCACGAATCAGGGAGAAAATGAATGTGGAAAGGTTGTTTACTACTCCGAGAGGATCGCCGCTGGCTGCAAAGGCAGTAGTGGAAAGGCAGCAGGCACACAATACTACAGCGGCATAGCTGGAAAATCCAAGGCGTCCCTTTTTACCAAGCGGCAGAGCATTGGTGGGTTTATTGTCCTTTTTGCGGTTCGTCAAAGAACCAATTTTTTTCAGAAACTTATTCAGAAGCGTTCCTCCAATTTCATGTAAATTATTATGGTTTGAGAAAATCCTCCGGTTCCAGCAGTTCGAAATCCTCATACTGGTCCGGGGAATAATCGAGATCGTCTGCGGCGTCCTTCGCATGTGTGTAGTCGTAGGGCGCAGCGCCGCCATCCTCTGTCAGGCGAATGTTTGGGTGATGCATCAGGTCGTATTTGTCATCCAGCATGGGCCTTTCACCCCTTACAAAAAGAATGGCTTTGCGGTTATCCAGCATTCGTACCTCGTCGGGGGTGAGCAGTTCCCGGCCCGTCTGTTGGTCGTTGACGCTGAAGCTGCCGCTTCGCCCACGGCTGTGGCCGTAGGTGTTGGTATCCAGCGTTTCCTTGCCCATGAGCTCGGAGACGTACTTGTGGGTCTCCTTCTCGTTGCCGCCCAAGTAGAGAAACTCGTCGCACAATCCCACCAGGGACTCCCACTGCTCCTTGAACAGCGCCTTGATTTGCGCCATGTTCTGAGCGATATAGCTGCAGAATATGGCACGGCTTCTCATGGTGGAGAGCCATGGCAGGAAGTTGTCCGTAGGCAGGGCGATGTTGGGCGCTTCATCGATGAGGAGATGCACCGGCACCGGCAGGCGGCCCTTGTATTTCCGGTCTGCCACATAGTACAGCGTCTGGATGAGCTGCCCGTAGATCATGCCCACCAGGTAGTTGAGGCTTCGGTCAGAGTCAGGGATGCAGCAGAACAGGGCCACCTTCTTTTCACCCAATTCCTCCAGATGGAGGTCGTCGGTATAGGTGAGCCGGGCGATCTGCGGCAGGTTGAAGGCAGACAGCCGGACGCCAACACTTATCAAAATGGATTTTAGAGTTTTTCCGGCCCCCATTTTGAATACATGGTATTGCTTCACGGCAATGCTCTCCGGGTCCCGCATCTCCAGACGGGCGAACAGGATGTCCAGGGGCGACTCGTATTCCTCATCTTCCTCCCGCACCTCGGCGGCGGCCAGCATCTCCATCACCATGGCGAAGTTCTGTTCTTCTTTTGGGGCTTCATGCATGAGATAGAGGACGAGGGCCTGGAGCAGCGCCGTTTCGGATTTGGTCCAGAACGGATCGCTGCTCTGGGCTCCCGGCGGGGTGGTGCTCTGGATGAGGGTTTCGATGAGTCGAAGCACGTCTTTGTCATCCCGCACATAGGCCAAGGGGTTGTAGCAGAAGGAGGTGTCGGGGCTGAGAAGGTCGAACACCCGCACCTCATAGCCATTGGCTTTCAGAGCCCCTCCGGTTTTCCGCAGGATCTCGGATTTCGGGTCGCAGATGACCAGGGAGCAGTTCCCGCAGTTGAGGGCGTTGGGAATGGCATAGGAGCGGCTTTTGCCGGCGCCGCTGCCCCCAATCACCAGCACATTGGTATTGCGCTTGTGCTTATGGCCATCCAGCCCCATCTGAAAGTGCTGGGTCAGGATGAGGTTTTCCTTCGGGTGCTTCTTATCCCGGTACCGTTTGGCAATCTGAAACACATCGCCCCACTGGGCGGAGCCGTGTTCCGCACCACGGCGGCGGTTCTTCCGGCTGGAGGTCACCGTCAGCGCCACGATCCCATACCCCATGGTAAAGAACAGCAGGCACCGGGCGGAATACTCCGTCCAGTGGATGGCAAAGGGATTGTTCATGGCTGCGGAGAGCTTCCCCAGCAGATCCACGAGGTTCATCCCGGCGCTCCAGCTTCCGGCCACCAAAAGGGCAGCCCACCAAACGACGGGCAGCGGCAGCCACACCCACCATGGATTCTTCCGTGCAGCTATACCGTCGAAGGAGCACCCACCCCTTCCTGCTTTTGAAGATGCTCTTTCAGCAGGCGGAAGAACTTACGGCTTGTGAGAGAGATGCCGGCTTGTTGGCACTGCTGTTCGAACTGAAAGCGTAGTTCCAGTTGCCGCACAGAGTAATCCGCCCGAAACTGCCGCCAGGTATGGTCGTCCATGGCTCGGAGTTTTTTCCACAGTTCTGGAAAAAGGGCGTAGAGTTTCCGCAGTCCACTGAGCGGCTGCAAGGGGCAGCACCAGCAGGACACACGCCGGAAAACATCATACAGGCCACCCCAATCGAACCCTCTCTCCCGGCAGTAGCGCAGGCAGTCGGCTTCGGTCATGCCCCAATCCACC
>ENA-OPDJ01001138-OPDJ01001138.1-human-gut-metagenome-genome-assembly--contig:-NODE-1138-length-15750-cov-2.971392_pt1 | contig 15750 bp, 17 predicted proteins | sample MGYA00241621_ERZ501505 | MGnify/ENA primary metagenome ERZ501505 (study PRJEB25962, sample SAMEA2042624) | human gut metagenome | biome: human gut; feature: human-associated habitat; material: faeces... | reverse complement strand
AGTCACTTCCGGAACAGTAGTTTCCGTATTTTCTTCAGTATTATCTGTCGTGCTGGCCTCTGTGTTTTCTTCTGTGTTTTGTGCAATATTCTCAGTATCTGCAGTTTTCTGCTCTGTCTGAGTCCCCTCATAATCTGAATCCTTACTGATACTGCTTACAACAACTGTCACACTGCTGTAAATTGCATCTGACTGTCCATCCCAGCCGGAAATCTTCGCCAGATCAGCAGCATTATACGGGCGAAATACAACATCATAAGTCTGCACTCTCGCTGACGGTACGCAAGACCCATCTGCCCAGGAAAGTGTTCCATAATCACTCTTCGGAAGTGAAATATCTGAAAGAGGAACCGGCTGATCAATCGTAACATTATTCGGGATCAGACTGCTGACCTGTACGGTCGATGTATCGTCTCCCATTACTGTTGCAAATGAAAACTGACTTGTTACAAGTGCTGCGGGAAGTGCTGCAGCAGCAATAAACTGCACGTTCTTCCTCTTTTTCATCATAATCCTCACACCTCAATCTATATTCATTACTGCCAGACAAAGCCATTATATGCCGGCAGCTTCATATTATTTATGTAATCTTTAAACCAAAAATGTAACTTGTTTCTATATCATATATAATTCGAATTTAAGTACTGTAATATAAAAATATCTATTTTGTCGTATATGAAACTTTTATCTTTTCGTAACTAATTTGTAACACAATATTTTATTTTACGACACAAGCATTATATCACAGTTCTACTTTTTTCGACACCCCCAAATTATTTTTTTTATATTTATCAAGATTACATCATTAGTGAGAATTGAGTGACTATTCTGTTTACTTCTGCAAGAACTTCTTTTATTCCTCTCTCAGACTCTGTCCAATTATCTCTGGTAATGCCATCAACGCAACATGGGCATACCCGAAACTCAGCGTCTGGATATGCCCTCTGATAATACATCAAAGCTCTTCTGGCATGATAATTTTTGCAACAAATAATTGCCTTCCTTATATTAATACCAGCCTGATCTGTAACTTTTCTGGAAAACTTTGCATTTTCCCAGGTAAATGTCGCCTGATCTTCCTTCAGAACAGCATCCGCCGGCACACCATTCTTCATCAGTACATCCTTTAAAAATTCCCATTCCGTCTGATACTCTCCATTGTACCGTTTCTGACCAGTCAGTACTCCGCCAAATCTGCCTGCAGAAATACTGTATTTTCCACTTGGCAGTACAAATGGAGCATATTTTTTCGCATACAGCTGTGCCGCTCTCTCTGCCATCTGTGAATAACCATTGCCGGGTACAAAAATAATATCCGCTTTCTCTGGCTTATTTTCTGCAAAAATGAACTTACTTGTTTCTTTTATGAACTCTTCGTACATATTCGATACCTTCTCTTTTGGTTTATTTTGTTACAATGACCGTACTATATCCTGCATCTCTGAGGCGTTGTTCCATATTTATTGCATTTCCGATCTGCTGAAATGCACCAACCTGTACTTTATATAAATCATTTTCATTTAACAGAAATGCCGGATATCCCTGATCTGTCAATTGATAAAGCATACGGTCTGCATTCTCTCTGTTCCGAAATGCGCCGGTCTGTACCCGATAATACAAAGGAGCTTCTATCGTTTCTTCCGATAACGTTCCTAGAATTGCGCCTGCAATCGCCTGTGCTATTTCATCTTTTTTCTCATCATATAATGCATTATCCGCATCTGAGTTTATAAATCCGGTTTCAATGAGAAGAGCAGGCATTCTGGTTCTTCGCAGAACGACCAGTCCCGGACGTTCTTTTACTCCTATTTCTCTGAATCCAAGTTCCCCCAGTGCTCCAACAATATTTTGTGCCATCTGATACTTAATTCCACTTTTGTCATATACCAGAACTTCTACGCCCTGATATTGATTATCTTCAGGGCTGCTATTCCGATGAAAAGAGATAAAATAATCTGCACCTGACTGATTTGCGATTCTTGCCTTCTCAAATGGCGTCTGGTAAATATCTTCTGTTCTAGTATATACCACATCCACACCATTGTCTTCAAGGATTTTTCCTACCGCTTGTGCAAGTGCAAGATTATCATCTTTTTCATTTCTTCCATTATATACAGCACCGGGATCCGTTCCGCCATGTCCCGCATCCAAAACAATTTTATAAGCCAATTTTGTATCTCCTGACTGCTTTTTAATTAGTATATGCACACACTGATAAAAAGCATACGGGATAATCAGATTGCTTCAATAATAGCTGAACTGACCAGTTTCCGCATTGTAATGGTACACATAATAGGTAAGAAAATCTTCTTCCGGTGTCGTTTCCTCTACAGTCTCTGCCAGAACCTCTTTTAGCTTTCTTGGATCTGCACTATCTTCGCTGTGTATCATTACTTCATGAATACTTGTAAACACCATATAAAAACTGCCACCAATAAGTTTCCCCAATCGCTGCGCAACTCCGGGTAAAAAAACAGCCACTGCTCCATTGGTCCGGACAGATGTACTCAGACAATTTCCTATTGCATCTTTCTTCAAAGACATATCAAACAGCAGATTCATAAAATTCTCGCCTTCATAATCCAAATTATATAGAAGTTTCTCCCAGCAATAAATTCTTGGTGGCGAAATAAAATACGTATTCAAAAGTGCCTCATTAAACACTGACTGTTCATCCTGCTCCCATTTCTGTAACATATGTTTTTTTATTTTAATGCTGGTACTGCATCCATCCAGTTCTCCCATCCGGGCATATAATACCAGTGCAATATCCCCAACGGTTCGAAAAATTGCATTCTTCAGTTCATCTCGATATTTAACCACATTCATCAGGCGGATAAACAGATCTCCCTTTACCTTTTCGTAACTGTCCAGATTTTTACTTTTCTCAAAACACTCGGAACGAGCAAGCGTATCTAATCTTTTCATAATTTCCTGTATGATATTCTCCATGCTCCATCCATTTTGAAATTCATCATACAGATCTCGCACATAAAGTGCACAGACTTCATAAACGCCTTCCTTCTGTCTGTTTTTCAAAAGCAGTCTGTCACCCGAAGTCGGAGGATATTCCTCAGCCTTCTTATAACAGATCATTTCTTCTTCATAAGAAGTTTCCTTAAGAAGACTCTGTCTCAAAGTGTCCACGAAGTTTTCGTAACCGTTTTCCATATTCAATTCCTCATCTTTCCTGAATTATTCGGGCGATCTGCCCATGACTTAAATAGATTTGAAAAAAAGAAGGAAGCAGATGCTCCCTTCAAGAGTTGCTGTATCTAGAGGATACCGCATAATATTGTTTATGTAAAGAAAATTCGTTCGACAAAATTCGTGGATATCGACAATTGTTTTTATAACATTTCTTATTATAAAATACTTTAGAATAAAATTCAGATCAGGTCAGTTTCATTCATAATAATCTGCCCTTTGCCTTCCAGATATGTCAGAAAGCCCTCGCATCCCCTGACTACGTCGCGATATGTAATGTCAAAATTTCCTGTGTACCATGGATCTGCGATATCGCCGTGTTCGTCCGCATAATCCAGCAGAAGGCTTACCTTATTTTTCGCGTCTTTGCCAAGAATCCGAAGCATATTTCTTCTGTTTCGCTCTTCCATTCCAATCAGATAATCATATTTGTCATAATCTGATTTTTTAAGCTGTACTGCCCTTTTCCCTTCACAGGAAATTCCATGTTTCGCCAGTTCACGCTTCGCCGGTGGATATACCGGGTTACCGATTCCATTCCAGATTTCCTCTGTACTCGTCGCCGCAGAGGCGACGTAGAACTGGTCACTAACCCCACGGTTATTGACCATGTCCTTAAATATAAATTCTGCCATTGGAGAACGACAGATATTGCCATGGCAGACAAATAACACTCTTATCATTGCTTAAAACTCCTTGAAATGCTGTATTTACGCTGTTTACAGGCATTTTCCGATAATCTTCAATCCTGTCATTTTCCTGTATATCACAGCATAAATTCGTATATTTTCTTATCCAAATTTAGTAACTTCTTAGTAATAACCAGCCTGGAAAACAGGCTCTCTAAGAACCTTATAATCAGATTATTTTTAATTCTTTTTTCTATTATTTTATCATACTATGCCAGTTTTGCAATCCTATTCATCTCTTCTTTTGCATCAATTAATCCCAGATGCGTATATACATTTAACGTAACCCCTATATCAGAATGTCCCATTAAATATTGGAGTGCTTTCGGATTCATTCCAGCTTTCGCCATATTGGAACAATATGTATGCCTGCATACATGTGGATGTGTCAAGTATAGGACAAAAAAAATTTTATTTTTTTCTGCAGAAGACTATCTGACGCTTCCATCAGGTAGTCCCAGCACCTTTATTATCTTCTGATAAGTCATTTTTGTCCTGCTCAAGTTATCTCTGTTCTGAAAAAATATCGTCAAAATTCCATTCGATTTCGATTTCATCCTGACTATGAACACGGATCACCTTGATAACCTCACGCAGCTTCTCTGTATCGAACTTCTGAATTCCCAAGAAATCTTTTAGTTTTATTTTATCAGAAAGTTCATTTTGTTCAAGAAACTTTTTGCTATTCTCCGCATCTTCTATTTTTCGTTTAATTTCATCCAGCTGTCCACTTATCTTTTCCGCTCTCTGCTTATACAAATCACGATCCATACGACCATCTTTGTAATCATCATAGAGTTTCATCTTTTCCGAGGTCAACTGTCGGCTCTGCTTTTGCAATTCTGCGGTATTGATCTCTTTGTAGTCGCATTGCCTGTTGTAAGATACTTTCTTTTCTTTTTCCAACATTGACGCTGCATACTGATGAACAAGCCCAAGGATATTCTCCTCCAGCGGTTCCCGTCGGATCACCAGACTTCGACACACAGGATCTCCATTGGTTCGAGTATCTGAGCATTTTAGCAGATGCTCCGTTTCTTTTAGTAAAGAATGCCCACAGTTGGCACATAGCAGCAATGCCGGCTGTTTTTTACGTCTTTCCAGAGTAAAATTGGTGCGTGATTCCGCAACACTTCTCTTCTTTTTCGGATGCATTTCATTTGCTTTTTCAAACAATTGCCTGTCTATAATTGCCGTATGATGATTTTCCAGGCGAACCCATTCTGTTTCATCATTCAGAACAGCTTTATGGCCAGTATGCATACTACAACGCGTTTTGCCCCAGATTCTGGTTCCAATATAAATCTCATCCCGGACAATTGCCGCTACTGTCGTAGGGCTCCAGTGTTTCTTTTTGATCGTCTCAAACCTCTGGAACTGTACCTGGTCCCCTCTTGATAATTTCTGCTCATCACAAGTGACAATCTCCTGTCTGTTCAATTCCCTTGTAATATCTGCAAAACTTGTTCCTTCCGCTGCCATCCGAAAAATCATTTTTACGACTTTTGCAGCCTCTGGATCAACTTCCAGCCTTCCATCTTTTCCTTTTTTATAGCCATATCTGGCATTTACCGGAAGGCGTGTACCATTTCTCGTTCTTGTCTGCAATGCTGATGAAATTTTCTTGGACAAATCCAGGCTATACATATTGTATACCAGATTCTGCAATGCCACATTCATTCCACCAGTCATTCCGCTGCTTGCAGCACTGTCATAGCTGTCATTAATCGAAATAAATCGAATCTGTAGAAGTGGGAAAATATATTCAATATAAAATCCAACTTCCAGATAGTCTCTTCCAAATCTGGAGAAGTCTTTTACAACTACACAGCCGATTTCTCCGCTTTTCATGTCATCCTGCAGCTGTTGAAATCCCTGCCGTTTAAAATGAGTACCGCTGACACCGTCATCCACATATTCCAGGATATCTGACTCAGCTACACCCAGCTGATCAATCACAAATGATTTTAACAGAATTCTCTGAGAAGTTACACTGTCGCTCTCTTTTTTGGCTCTGCCATCTACATTGTCATCTTCTGCGGATAAACGGATGTAAACAGCTGTTTTTCTATGATCTGTCATCTTGTCTGCGCCTCCTTCTCTTTCTTTAATTTCTGTAAATCTGCAAACTGATCGTCATATACCAGCTTGATCTCATAATCATACTTACCATGGATAATAATTGAATCCACAAAGGCATCTGCCATTTCTTTTGTCAGCTTACGCTTTGACATATAAGTATGTATCACATTTCCCCAGCCTTCTTCAATGTGGTAATCCTGGGAATACCGAACCTGTGCCGCCAATACTGTGTCCAGACGGCTCTTGATATTCTCAATTTCATTGGAATAGATCCGAGAAAACTGTATGTACTCTTCTTCTGTAATCAAACGTTCCGAGTAATCTTCATATAAATCCGATTTACGCTTACTGATACGGCTCAGTTCCCGTCGAAGTTTCCCCACTTCTTTATCCAAAAGCAGGTACTGTGTCTGATTTTTGGAAGCTGTATTCATTTCCTGAATCATTTTTTCCGTATCCAATACGGTTTTCATATGCGTTTGGATCAGGCGAAGAACATCGTCATCCACATATTCTTTTCTGACTCTGTGCCCTTTGCATTGCTTTCCTCCGGATTTATGGTTAGTATTGGCTCCGCAGATATAAAAGAATGTGCCATTTCTTTCTCTGGACAACGTCATGCGGTTGCCACAGCCTCCGCACCATATTTTTCCTGTATAGAAATTATGGTTTCTAATAGCCCCATTGTTCTGCTGATGTTTCTTCTTATAAGCTTCCGTATATTCCTGGATTTTAGATTGTACCTGTTGAAACAACTCTCTATCTATAATCCCTTCATGCGTGTTCTCCACATGCACCCATTCACTCTCTGGTCGATTTCTCTGTTTATTTCCCTGGAAAACACTTTGCTGATATTTTCCAAATACAGAATCACCTGTGCAATGAACATCCTGAAGAACTCGTTTCACTTCATAATTGTTCCAGGGTTTTGACTCCGGAAGCGGCTTCTCACCGGTTTTATAGAATTTTCTCTGTAAAGTCGGCGATAAAACTCCATCTTTATTGAGCTGTCTTGCAATATCACTATAGTTCCTGCCATCCATATACATAGAAAATATACTTTTCAAATGTTCTGCAGCTTCTTCATCAACGATCAGCTGATGATGGTCTTCTTCTGACTTTCTGTAACCATACGGTTCCCAGGCACTTGTAAATTTTCCTTTTTTCCAAAGAGCTTTTTTTGCGCTGCTGCTCTTTTTGGCAAGGTCTTTCGAATAGAACTCATTGATAATATTCTTCAGTGGAACTGTAAGATCCACACCTTCTCTGAAGGAATCGAAATCATCTGTCACAGCCAGGAATCTTACATGAAAAAACGGAAATACTCGTTCAATATAGTTGCTGGTTTCGACATAATTTCTTCCAAGTCTGGACAAATCTTTTACAATAACACAATTGATTTTTCCATGCTTGATATCTTCCATCATCTGTACGAATCCAGGACGGTCAAAATTTGTACCTGAATAGTCTGAGTCCTTATAAACTTCCGCAACCGAAATATCTTCCGTATCTGCTACAAAGTTTTTCATCAATTCCACCTGGGTTTCTATCGTCCCTCTTTCTAATGTTTCTTCTGTTTCCATTGAAATTCTGGCATACAATCCTGCCCGGAATGGTCTTCTCACCTCTGTCTGGACGGTTGCACTGCCGACTACTGTCGGAATGTTTTTCCTACTCTTTCGTGCCATTTTATACAACCTCCTTTACCTTGACCTGCAGATTATTATCATCATCTACTACCGTATCAACTCCCATAGCCGGTAATTGATTCAGCAATGTCTGATAACAATCATCAAAATCAAAAGTGATCTCTATATTCTTTTTATCATATACTCTGATTTTCCTGATCAGTTCTACCACCACTGTGCGGGACAGTTCTTCAATATCCTGATATTTCACAAAATAATCCAGCCAGGTATTGGCATTGTCTGCTTTTTCCAGCTCACTATCCATTTCTTTCTGGATTGCACGGATACTCTCTTCCGCATTTCTAAGCCTCTTTCCATAGGCTGCATGAAGCTCTACATAGTCTTCTTTTGATACAATGCCCTCTTTCATATCCGAATAGAGCATCATCCGTAACTCCTTACAACGTTCTGTCTCCTGTTTTTTCTTCTCCAGCCTGTCCTGCAGCTTCTTCATATTGATCTCCTGAAATGGCACAGTACCAACAAATTCCAGGACTCTTTTCAGGTGCAGGATATTCTGGATATGCTGTTTCAACATCACCAGTACGGCATCTTCCAGATCCTTTTCCGGTATTCTATGACTAGAACAGCGTTTTGTTTCTTTATTTGCGGAACATAGATAATAAGCATATTTTTTCCCTGCCACAGTAGAAACCTTTCTTGTCATAGGTGCACCACAATCCGCACATACAGCAATTCCGGACAACAGATATACCTGCTTTTGGTCAGGTGAAGTACGTGTATCCATGCCCAGAAGTCTCTGAACAATTTCAAAATCACGGTCACTCACCAGTGGCTCATGATTTTTCTCAATCCGGATCCAGTCATCTTCCGGTTTCACATAAGTCTGCTTCACTTTATGGTTCGGTGTTGTCCTTTTTCCCTGCACAAGATTTCCGATATAAACCTCGTTTTCCAGTATCCTACGGACTGTAACGGAACTCCAAAGTGCCTGTTCTTTCTGCCGGAAGCCAGTTTCATAATGACTGCCGCTGCTGATTTTATATTCAAATGGGGAAAGAATACCCAGTTCATTTAAACGATTAGCGATCGCATCCTGACTCATTCCCCGCAGCTTCATCTTAAAAATATCCTGTACTACACTGCCTGCAGATGGGTCAATCTCTAATTTATGCTTATCTGTCTTTGTCTTCCTGTATCCAAATGCTACAAACGGAGTCACGCACTCACCTTTTTTCCTCTTAATCTCAAGATTACTCCTGATCTTAATAGAAATATCACGACAATAAGCATCGTTGATTAAATTTTTAAATGGGATAATGATTTCGTCTGCCTGATTCTTTCCCTTAAGACTGTCATAATTATCATTGATAGCAATAAAACGCACACCAAGAGCCGGGAATAATCTCTCGATATACTTCCCGGAATCAATATATTCCCTTCCAAATCGTGATAAATCTTTTACCACTACGCAGTCTACAATCCCACGCCGGATATCTTCCAGCATTGCCTGGAATGCAGGGCGCTCAAAATTAGAGCCTGAGTAGCCATCATCAACTCGGACTGAAACAACTTCTATATCTTTTTTGTCTTTCAGGAAATCCAGAATCAAAGCTTTCTGGTTAGAAATGCTGTTACTTTCCAGTTTTGCTGAACTGGAAATATCGCCATCTTCTTTAGATAATCTGACATAGATGGCGGCATGATAGATTTTATTGATATTCTGATACATATCTTACCTCCTTTTATTACGTCAGAAAATCCATGTAATAAAAGGGGGCTGCATAATTTGTCCTTACTGACATTCTAACACAGTCCCCTCAATCTTGCCAGTACTTTTTCAGACACTCAGAAGCATATTCTCAAATGCCTGCTCCATAGATATACCGTTATTGGCAAATCTGACTTTTACTTTCATATTGCCGATCCGGACCAAATATGGATTTCCTACTTTATTCAGAAAAATATCTCTCCGTTCCTGAAGCGATTTATTTCTGTCTGCTTTTATCATCCGTAGATCAGTCATTTCATTGATATCTACATCACTGAAATCCTGCTCCAGATAGTTTCTATATTCCTCTGCCGTCATGCCCTTCTCCTTCCATTCCCATCTGAATCTGTACTGCTTTCAGTACCCGATCCAGGCTCCACTTATTTACTCTTCCGCATTTCTCAATAATACATTTCGTAGAAATGCTCATAACCTGTTCAGCCAGTGCCAGGCTTCCTTTTCGGATTCCCGTCATATCGTATTTGCTGATAAATACATGTGTTGGCAAATACCGTTTCTTATAAATTCTTGATGTCAGCGGAACTACCGTTATGACTGAACTGTATGTATTGGCTTTATTATTACTCACTACGATCACCGGTCTTACTCCACCCTGAACAGATGTTGTAGGAAACATACCGAGATCTGCCCATAAAATATCTCCTCTGCGGATTGTCATTTGTCCTCTCTCCAATCTATTATTTTTATTTGTAAAGCATCCATAGCGCTATATTGGCTCCACAGGAATACGGCAGAGTTTCTTTCCCATAGGGAAAGCTCTGCCGCATAACCTCTATAGCCAATTTGATTATTAAACAGTGCTCGCTCGATTCTATTTATCCTCGATACCCCGAATCGTTACTCCCGCATATGCAGGAAGGGAATAATAACCTGCCCAGATGCATACTCCGGACCACAACCCGGAAACTCTCGTTTCCAGGCTCCAGCAGTTCATAGGTTTACCAGTTACAGACTTCTCAGGATCTGCAAGTGTATCGCATCTCATACATATCATCGCATCACCAGCCTGCCAGCTGGCTTCGGTCAGTGCTTTTTCGCAGCATTACGGACTGAACTAAAAATCTTTGTTTTGTCTTATAATCCTATAGCGGCATCTTCCTCGTGCTCTTTGCATGAAATGTCACGTCAGTTATTATTGGATATTCAGTTATCATGGTTCATTTTAGGAAGTCCTTTAACTTCCTCTAATTACTAAAGTCAAATGACTTTGGCAAATGCAAAAGATTTTGAAAAATTTTTTAAAAAAATTTATTCATATACATTTCACGCATCTTATTAAGAGTGGATTTCAGCTTGTATGACAGCATCTGTCTGGAAATCCCCATAATCTCCGCCATCTGTGTCTGTGTCTTGTTTTCAAAGAAAATGCCATAAATAATCATGCGTTCCTCTGAGTTCAGCTGATTGATCACTTTGTGAATATCCTGCTGTTCCATTTTTGTCAGTACACAGTGCTCCACATCACAGTTCAGATCTGGAAAATCCTCAATCATGAAGCCTTCTCCATCAATGGACTGACCGCTGTAAGGTACCTCTCGCAGCATCTTATCCACGACCTCACCCAGTTCGTTCTTAATCTCAACTTTTTTTGCCTTGCTGCTTCTGTAAAAATTATTCATCGCATACGCAACTTCTTTTGTAATCTCGATCATTTCTCCATCAATATTTGCGTAATACTTTCCTTCGTAAAAATATGGGTGTTCAATATACATGCCCGTTCCTCCTGAATTTGAAATCTTGTTGCTCGTTTCAAATCCAGAAGGCGGACCTCTGTTTAGGATCATGCCTGCTCCGCCTTTATCCTGCCGGGATACGCCCGCAGTTATTGGCTGATAAATTCAGGCACGAAAAAAAGCCCCAGTAGTTTTTTCTTAACTACTGAGGCTTTCGTCTCTTTCTTGTATTCAGTTATCTATGCCCTCTTTCACCAGCATAATCATTGTATCAGTCAGAAGTATCAGAGGTATCTCATATGCAGATAGAAAAGTATCATCGGAGGCGCAGAAAGTATCAAGTTGGTGAGACTCGAAAATGAGCAAAAAAAGAACAGCCTGCACTATTACAAGCTGTCCTCAAAAATCGCACGTCTGTTTAAATTACATTGCCTCTATTATAAAGCAAGTCTGCTCTCTACCCTTTCCCTCACAAGCGACCGTCACACACATCTGCAGATATTTTGCATATGCCTTAAGTCTATAATACATGGATCCTTGTTCTGGTTGATATTCCCGATTCCCGCAGATAATCTGATCCATGGGAACCTTGAATAATTCACTCAGGGCATACACATTATCTATACTCGGAAGACTCCTCCCGTTCAACCAGTGATAAACGGCCTGCTGTGTGGCAAGGCCCATATATTTCTGAACATCCGTAACCGTCAGCCCCAGAGAATTCATGAGACGGCGGATCTGCTTTCCGGTTTTCACTTTATCAATTGTCGGAAACTGCTTCTCCATGCCATTTCTCCTTTTTCTCTGTTGCCCGGTCTATAGTAATTCGATGAATGCTTGTGATATCAGAAAGAATTCCCCCTTTAATCAGCTTGCCAAGACTGACCGGAGTGTAACCACAGACATTGGCAGCCAGGTTCAGATGCTTGCATCCTTCTTTATAGGACTCAATGTTGCTGTGATCGTGACCATGAATGTTCAAGCACCAAGGCAATCCATAGACCGGTTCATGAGAAAGAAGAATTTTTTCTGCAATCAATAATGGGCCATCGTAAATCTCATCAAACAATCCTTTGTAATCCTTCTTCTTGTCATGATTTCCAAGAAGTAAAATCTTCTTTCTTGCCCTAATTTGCTTTACAAAGGAAGCATCACCGACATCGCCAAGACAGACAAAGGTATCATTCTTCATGACCAACGCATTGATTCTGGCCACTTGTTCCTCTGGCTCAATCCAGCCAGGATCCATCAATTTGCAATCGGAATCCCCAAAATGAGGATCCGATAAAATATATACGGAACCAGTTTCCGACCAATGGCGGAAAGGTTCATACAATGTCAAAATCACATAATCATCTCCTATCAAAGAACTGCAGAAAATAGAATACAGAATTAAACATAACCTTTTTCTATCCACTGCTCGAATATGTCTCTGTCTTCAAGTCTACATTCTTTATAATAATCCGGTTCATTGTCCCGAAGCCAGACTCTTTTCTTTTCAATTTCAGCCCTGACCTCTGAAGTATCAAAGCCCGAATACTTTTCTGCCGCAAGAACGATATTGACGATATCATTACCGCAGACACAGACATCATAATCTTCAATATCCTTAACTCCCCAATGGCTGGTTACTTCCCTTAATGGCCCGTGATATGAAATATAAATGTAATCATCCTTGAACAGATGATTCTCTCTTACCCATCTATACATCATATCCACAATCCCAGAAGTTCTAAGATATCCCTTCATATACCAGATTACTCTGCTGTGAATCTTAATATAATCCTCCGGCAGATCCGCTGCAGTCAGCTTCGTCGGATATATGCCATCAGAATACAGAAGAGGATTATCTGTGTCTACAATCTCGCGGAGACCTTTTCCAAATTTACCCTGGGTGTAGACATTGGCACCTATTCTTTTTCCTTTGTAATACCTTGCCATACTTCATTCCTCCCAGAATGTCCTTTAAAAACAATTCCTGGCTGTCACTTATCGTTTTGAATTGCAGACAGTCTCTGAACCAAATCAAAATACAGCCCATTTTCTACTGCACGCTCTACTTCAATAGATGTCAGCAACTCTGTCACAACCTCCGCAATTCGCAATGCTTCCTGATCATCCGTATAATACTCAAATAACTTTCTGATCTGACAATCATACTCAAGGATTCCGATATTCAGAGCATCAATAATTACTCCAAGCTGCGTGTCATCAATATAGACCTTGATTCTGAATTCTCCATTCATGTCATAACATTCTGCTTTCGGAAAATCGCATGGATCATCTTCGCGTGGAAGCGGTCTTCCGAAATCTACTGTATAGCCACCCTCCGGTTTCAGAAACCATGCTCTTTTATAACGGAACTCCTGCTGCATATCATAGGCGATTGCAGCCTTCGCATTTCTGTCCGGCGAAAAAATACCATAACTTCCGTTTAACGAATACTTGCGCAATCCCGGCAGGATGATATTCCGGATATCCAAAAACTTTCTGCGAAGCGTATCATCCAATGCATCAAGCTGGGTACAGTTTCTGTACCATCTGAGATCCCATAACATATGATCATACTGACCTATCCATATTCTTGAATAGAAATCCAATGTATTCAGAACAATGTGAATCTCATTATCTGTAAATTCGAGTTCATGCATGCTGAAATCACCTCCTCTACATGACACGATTAAATTCCATAAAAAATCTATTTCTCGTGCGGTTTCTTCTGTTTCCATTCATACGCTTTCTTGCTATGCAATCCTTATAATCTGCTCCCAGAGCAAGATCTCTTCCACATTCACATTTCGATTATCATGATAATGACCGAAAAACCATTTTTTGAACTTACACTTCTGGCGTATCTCCTCCAGATATTCATTCAGATAATCTTTGGAATAAAGTCCATGTCCAAGCAAAGCCTGGGTACTTGAAGCACAAGTGTGAGTAACAATAAAGTCAACTTTATTATCATGCTTCTCCAAATTCTGTCGGCCTTCCTCCATCTCTTCCTCCGATGGTAATTCCTGCTTCCACCAGCTCCAATGATTGATACGAAATGGCAAGTATCCTCTGCTTAATGCGGCATACTTTTTTTCAAACTCCGGATCATCCGGTTCCAACACTCCGCCCTGGATATCATGGCTGCTGGCCCCTCCGAAGCTGAATATCTTCTTTTCTTCAATTTCAAATACCTGCCCTCTCATAAGATGGAGAACAGATTCTCTTATCTTATGAACCTTGCCGCCGTGCCAGTCCTCAATCGGATACTGATATAAGCGGTCAAAATTTTCGTGATTACCGCAAACAAAGAGCGTAGTAAATGGTCTGGAATCCAGCCAGTCCAATACCATCGTCTCCTCTTTACTTTCTTCATCTCTGTGCCACACACCGCCGAAGTCGCCACAGATAATCACGTAATCTTCTTTTGTCATCTCTTTCTGCTCAGGGAAAATGCTCGGATTGAACCGTTCAAAATTCCCATGGCAGTCACCGGTAATATAAATCATAGTGCAATTCCCTCCAATTTAATCATACTCGCCGCAAAGGTCGGTGTCATTCTACACGTAGTATAATCGACTCACTCCTCATCATCCTCCGCAAGTAATCTCTTCAGCATATATTCCCTGTTATCCAGGAACATCTTTGTAATCTGATAGCTTTCCGTATCCTCGTACCGAATCTGCCGGATGCTACCTTCATCAAAAGAAAAAATATCCGCATCCGGGATGGCAAGCAAAATCGGCGAATGTGTTACGATTACAAACTGTGCTCCCTTCTTGGCCATCTTCACAAGATGGATTAATAATGTCAGCTGTCTCTGCGGAGAAAGAGCCGCCTCGGGCTCATCCATGATATAGAGTCCCGGCTGGTCTGCTCTCTGGATAAAATCCAGAAAGCTTTCCCCATGAGATCTGGCGTGAAGATCCTGCATCTTACCATCATCGTTATACTTTGTCATCAAAGCAGATGCGACATTATAGAAACTCTCTGCCCGAAGGAAATACCTCCATTTGGGTTTAGAGACACCTTTTCGAAGTTTGATTGCTGAAGCCAGATCCGAATAGTCATCATAAGTACTGAATCTATAATTGGCTGTACCACCTTCCGGGTTCAGACCACATGCTACAGCAAATGCCTCCAGCAATGTGGATTTACCGGATCCGTTCTCTCCTACGAAAAATGTAATATTACTCTTAAATTCAAAATGGTCAATATTCGCAATCGCCGGAATCTGATACACATAAGAATCCTGTAATTCCTCATTCCATCGAATATCAAAACCTCTGATAAATAAATCGTCCAAATCAATTCTCCTGTTCTTTTCAATCTGTTTCTGAACATATGCATCACGATCATTCAAAATAGCCAGCATCTCATCGACAATCATCTCCATGCTGCACTTCCCCGTATTTCTAATATACCGAAGCATACACTCTGCCGTAAAGTCGGTACTCAGATATTTTGTGATCGCTGTTGCAAATTCTTCGGAGAAATGTATCTTTAAATATTGATACAATTCTCTGCTTTTTTCTGATGGTTTCTTTGCCATAATCCTTATTACTCCTCTTCCACCGGAAACGAAGGTTTATATCTCTTGCTCGCCGACTGCGGCACCACGATTTCAAAAAAATAGTAGCCCAGATATCTCAGTGCTGCCTTCTTCT
>ENA-OPDJ01001135-OPDJ01001135.1-human-gut-metagenome-genome-assembly--contig:-NODE-1135-length-15801-cov-6.847834_pt1 | contig 15801 bp, 20 predicted proteins | sample MGYA00241621_ERZ501505 | MGnify/ENA primary metagenome ERZ501505 (study PRJEB25962, sample SAMEA2042624) | human gut metagenome | biome: human gut; feature: human-associated habitat; material: faeces... | reverse complement strand
ACGAAGTTAGTTGTGTCTAACTTAGTACTATAGTACTATATAAAATGTTCACAATCCCTGGTACATCACTTCGACTTTTTGGTGCCTACCCCGTACCGCCATGTGGTACAGCGTTAGCACGTTAGCGCGGTATAAAAATAAGCAGTTTATACACGTGCTTAGGTGTCTAATATTATCCTATAATTTTTATAATCATATCTTTGGTAGCAGGGTATGAATTATCTGTTGTCCATATTAATTGATGTGTTGTATCATCTAATGCGCACTCTAAATAATCAGTATAAATAGTACCTTTAATTTTTACTTGCACATATATTTTAGTCGGTATTAGTGGAAATACATCTCTATCAGTATCACTAATAGGTTTACTTTTTAATAATATAGTATTACCATATTTATCAGTTTCAAAAGGCTCTTCAACACTTTTCGATAAAGACAAATATGGGGCAGATATTTTTAATATACCATTAGGCGCTGATACTTGTAATTGTTTACTAACAGGTGTCCAACCCTCAAAGCAAGAACGTGCAACATTATATGTGATAGTTCGTATATAACTTGAACCACATATTAAATTAGATATAACACTTATAATATAATTAGTTGCCTCCTCTGTATAATGTAAATTATCGTCATTGTAAAATGCACCAGTTAAATAATAATACGGCATAGCAAATATGCAAGGCACCAAGTTATCGTTAGATATATTACTAGTTTTAGTAATTAAATTTAAGTAAGTAGTATATGCACTACTAGCAAATATAAAACAAACTTGTGCATTAGGAAAACTATTTCTTGCATTAGCAACAGTACTAATAACTTTAGGTTTAATTTCAGCCCAAGTAAAATTGCTATCATTAGCACCACCAACAATATACACATACTTTATCATTTCTTTTTGAGTATCACTCATTTCATTCTTAGCTTCCTCAATTAAATCATTAAAGTTTACACCGGCCCATGCACCTGTAAAACCTGCTCCACCTCTACTATACTCATACCAATTTTTAGCATTAATCATATCACGTACACCATTAGGTAGTTTATGATTATAGTTTACACTGTACGAGTCTCCAATCCATAAAATATTATCTTTATCAGCATTTTTTCTGTTATTAATTTCATTTGTTAAATTATTTATTATTTCTGTATCAGTATTTTTTCTATCTTTAATTTCTTTTTCTACCATTTCCTTGTATTCTGTTACCTGCGCATTATAATTACCGGTATTTACCCAATAATCTGTATTATTAATTTCAACACTATTCGCAGGCACTGGCACTTTACTCGTAAAGCTATTACCCATATAAGTTACCACACTCAAAGCTTCATACTGCAAAGCCTTATTCCACTCACCCATAATCTTTGGCACATACCTAGCACCCACATACTGTCTGTTAATTAATCCGTTACTCATATTACTCTTACCTCTCTTTCTTAATAACTTAATACTAAATGACCATAGTCATAGTTACCAATACCAATATTATTCCCAATATCCAACCCAGTAGTATTAAATGTAATACTCTGCCAATTAGCAGGAATATTATAAATAATATAACCACTGTCACTAATAGTAACAAATATCATAGTAGCGAGATATTCTCTAATAATACTCTCTGCAAAACTAGTATCATAGTTATCAATCCATTCCTGCACCTGCTTCATTTCCTGCTTTAACTGTTCAACGTCATTACTAATAGCTTTATCATTTTCAATCAAGTTATTAATATAATCAACACATTTGCAGATAACTTCATAATAACTTAATTCATCATCATACACTAGTGGTAACACTTTAAAGCACCAAAACCTAAACTCTGTTAAGTTTTTATAATTTGCGTTCATTATTACCTCTCTTTCCCTTTACCATAAAGTAAAGAAACAATCACTGCAATCCTCAATAATCATCATATCAATATTGAGAAAAGTTTCTCTAAATTTCTTTAATAAACTGCTATAATTTTCTGTACCCTGTTTTCCTTTAACTGTTTCAATATACTTATCAGTGCTATTAACATTCTCTGTATTATTTCCTGTCACATTCTCAGTACCATTTCCTGTCCTACTTCCATTACTTGTAACTGTATCAGTGCTATTATTAGTTGTAGTATTATCTTCATTTACCTTAGTAACTGTAGTTAAAGGAACACTATCAGCAATACCCTGCGTGTCCATGCTATTTTGTGGTGTATCACTAAACCTATTCAATGTATCAGTATTACTTGTACCACTAGAACTATTCACATCCTTAGTCTCATTATTATTTGTCTCTGTATTGCTATTAGTTCTATTACTACTGCTACTACCAGTAGTATCTCTAGTACCGCTACCCTCTCTACTCCTAGTCAAATCAACATCATAAAAAGGATTAAACTCAAGCAACTCACTTTTATACAACTGATTGTAATAAGGCATAATCTCATTTAACTTAGCATTTAATGCAAGTTTCCATCTACCTACTGTCTCATGTGCAATCTCTCTTGTGTAATAATGTTTCAATATTTTCCTGCACAAAACCTGTCTATAGTTCTCATCAAATATAGGAAAGTCAAAATTAAAAACCTTATTCCAACATCTATCTAGCACACTATCAACATTATCTGCACCCTCACTCTCACTCAATCCTGCACTATTTTCACAAATAAATCGCACCTCTGTTGTATATTTACTCATTACTCTCACCACCTTTACCTACATCAGTTTCATTACTCAACTTTGCTTCATCAGCGTCATAAGTATCAAGTACCTGCATATCCTCACGATAATCAACACTAATGTTCAGTCCAAACATTTTGTTAATCTGCTCACAAGCTTGCTGTCTCATAAATAATCTTGAATACCTACTAGCAATAGTTCCACCTAAGTTTCTTTGTACTTCATCAGTAATCATTCTCTCTTTTTTTACAGTATTAACATTACTAATACCTAAGTACGTCAATGCTTCATTCCAATATTGAGTCTTTAAATCATATAGCTTATCAGCAACATAAGGGCTTGTAGTATCAAGTGTCTTAATACCGCTTAGGTCTAAATTCTTATCACCAAAAATAAATGGTTCATTTCCCATATACTGTGCATACAGATTTTTCATTACTAACCTCTGATTTTCAGTACAAGTAATAATCTTAGGTGTTTTTTGCTGTATTACATTTACATCAATAGTTCTCTGTATTTCATACAACCTTTTACTCATTTCCTGCACATCAAGTATACTGTTAGTGTGTAGCATATTATTAAAAATAATAACACTGTTGCTAGGGTCAAGTTTCATTTGATAACCATTTTGTGCAAAGGCTGTTCGTGTAATAGGTATTCTGTAAATATCAAGTTTACCACCTATCATAACTTGCAGTCCTAAATAACCCATAACTTCATCTTTAAAAAATACTGCCATGCCGTCATTAAAAAGTGCTAGTTCCAAAAACCTTGCGTCAATTGTACTCGGTAAGTTTTTCCAATCAAACATTGAAATGCTTAATTCTGTCAACCTATTAACATACTGTAGATATGTCCTCTGATTTTGTAGGAATGCTTCGGTCTGTGCTTTTCTACCTCTTCTACTCATTGTCTCACCTCTTTTCTAACTAGGTCTATTATCTAATGAATAGTTACCTATTTCACTAGCGTTTTTCCAAAATGTAATACCACTGTTAAAAATATTTTTGATTGCAGTAATATCGTTATTACTACAATTTATACTAACTAAATTGCACTGCTGTGTTTTGGTATATGTCCAATGTGGTCTTACATTAATATTAGGTACTTTAACTTCATTTGTAGCATATCCAAACATAGTAAAATAATCATCAATTATTTTTGCTATTTTAGGATGTACGTGTGTATTCATGCTATAAAAATCAAGGAAAGTAGTATCTAACATTATATTATTTCCGCCACCACCATGTGAACTGACTGGCAATGTTTTAGTTTGTTGCATTTGAATTAAACTATTTTTAATATCAGAATAGCCACTAAGTGCCATTCCAGTTTGTATAGCTGATTGCATTGGATTATTGTTAGGAGTTTGTTGCGCTGTAGGCCTCATAATATTATTTATATCAAATTGCCCATTACCTGCCAATTTAATACTAGTATTTGGATTTGGGCTTATCATTTGAGATTGTAATGAACCACTTCCTACGGATAACATTGGAGATACTTCACTTAGTCCTGCTCCTAGTGTAAGTTTTGCTAAACCTGTTGCAATATTACTTTGAACACTTACTTTATTTTGCGCCCACCATACCTTAAAAGTATCACTACTCCATGGTACAATAGGCATATTATCAAGTGTTAAGCTAAAATCAAAATTTATAGTTGTATCACCTGCACTTGTTGTTTGTCCACTACTTGTACCATTATAGTTTAGTGGACTTGCCATATAATACCCATTAATAACATCACTAAACACTTCAAAATTGCATTTGCCACTTATATCATCAAATAGCTCGTAACGATATTCTATACTATTACCGCTACCATTACTCATTGTTAAATAAGTATATGGATAACATAGTAATTTATGATTTTTAGGTACATACGAACCAACTTTATTTGTTGGTTTATTTATTTGAAATGGTAATGGTTCATTTTGTTTCAATCCATAAATAGGCTTTTTGTTTGTAAGCGTTTGTCCATTAGTTAATAAATGTTTTATTATTGATTTAGGTGTTAATATAATATTAATTATTTGGTCTGTCTTTCCTTTATTATCAAGTGCCATTATAAATTCTGCTAAACTGTGTTGGTCATTATCACAGTATATTAACATACATGGTGAATACATACCATTATAATTATATTGTAATTCTGAAATAGCACCCTGTTCATCTGCGCCACTTACTATTATTAAACACCAATCATTAAAAATTCCACTTTTAATTGGTTGGTCATACATCATTTGACCTGTTGGTATATTTTCACCAACTAAACAGTCATTTGTAGTATCTGTTGCATGATGTTCTCTTTCAACAAAACTCTCTTTAAGTGTGCAGTCAAACAGAAACCATGTTTGCATAACATCAATAGTAAAATATACATTACTAACTTTATCGTTTACATACTCAATATTGGTAATAAAAGCATAAAACCATTTAGTAGTATAATTGGTATTCTGAAACATCATATAATTGCAGTTATAAATATTTTCTGCACCTGCGTTCATTCTTACAACACCCTGTTGTCCATTAATTCTCTGAAAACTAGCATTGTCCATAGTCTTAATAACTTTACTATCAAAATAACTTTTCTGCGCACTTCTACTTTCAAAATAAATAGTATCTTTATAACTACTATCTATCGGTACACCACTACACAATTTGATAACACTATTAGGTTGTATCTGCATATCTCCACCACCTTTACAATAGCAGGAAAGCAATCACGCTCTCCTGCCGTATTAATATCACACAACTGTAATAGTCGCAGTACCAAACTTTGTACTATCAAACGTGCTAGTTGCATTAACTGTAATACTTCCTGCTTCTGCATTACTGTTAATCTTAAGCATACCAGTACTTGAGATACTAGCCTTATCACCACCAGTAGCAATACTCCATATAACACTCTGTGGTGCATAGTTGTCAGTATCAACAGCAACACTTAACTGTATCTGTCCTTCTGCACTAACTGTAGCTTTACTAGGTGTAACTGTAACTGTCTTTACAGCAGGTATACCTGCAACGAATACAGCATTGTTTGAGAATGGAGATACACTAAATGTTTTCCATACATGATACCAGTAGTTCCAATACAGTCCCTCACCATTGTACTTCTCTGTGAAGTTCTGATAGTTGTCGAAAATCATAAACCAATTACTATCTACTAAAACGCAAGGAATAGCGTCAAGTGCTTCAAGTTCTGCCTGTCCTATCTTTGTATAGGTTGGGTCATCAGCAAAGAGAATATTTAATCTCTCAATATCTAAATCACCAAAACTATCAACAAGTACATGATGTCCGTCAAACTCTGCTCTATCCATGTTAAAAGCACTTGCAAGTACTTCAACGTTCATAGTAGCGTCAAACTGTGAATTGACTAACAAATACTGTTCCTGCTTAGGTGTATGGTTCATAACTCCTGCAAGGTTATTCTTTGAGTTAAGGAAAGTAAACTTATTTGATACTCCCTTGATAGTACTAACAATGCTATTCATGTTTGCTGTGTTAATATCAGGAATAGTGACTGGGTTCATCAGTCCATTTAATATATGCTTTGCAAGCATATACTTCATAGTCTGAAACTCGTCATAGTTAGCACCAGTATACATAGCGTCCACAATCTTAGCAATTAAATCTGTAATGCCGTCAATAGACAGAAAAGCCTGTCTTAATTGGTCATTTGAGATTGTAGCTTTGTAGAACTTCTGATAGTTCATAATATGAAATGCACTGCGCACGTCAGGAATTTCACGTTTGAATACATTGGACTCTGCAACCTGTGGGTCAAACTGAAAAGGTTTTGCAATATTAACAAATACTTCTTCAATAGACTCACCAAACTCAAGCATACCCTTTTTAAACATAGCCCATGGATTGTCGTATGATTTACTTGTTAAAATTACTCTGCCTATTCTGTTTACAAGTGCAGATAAAAACTCATTCTGCAAAGCAGGGTAGTCCATAATTACTGCACCGATTTCTCTGATTGAGTCAGAGTCTGCTGTAGCCTGTGGTACATAATCTTTGTAATTTGTACTTGCGTTGTTTCTTATAGCATTTAAGATGTCAACGCTTGAATTAGTAAGTGTCTTAATTTTTGGTTTTGTAGCCATAATTCCTAGCCCTCTCTTTCTTTAAATAAATCATCAAAGGAAATTTCATTGCCGTCATCGGTAATATCTTCCTTTTGTTTCTCAATTACTGTTGCAGGGTCTGTACCTGCACTGCCCTCAAAAAATCGTGCTTTATATTTTTCTCTCCACTCATTGTCATTCTGCTCATATTTTGCTTTCCAATCAGTGGTATCTTTTGCACGTGTTTCAAGGTCATTGAATGTGTCAGTAAAATTCTCAATCATAGCAAGTGTATTATCGTCAGCGTTGTCACCTGCTAAACCTTTTACTGCATTCATAAAGTCATCATGTGAAAGTACTGCCATTTTTATCACCTCTTTTCTATTTAAAATATTGGCCTACACATCATCCAAACTGGCATACCTTTTCGCTTAGTTGGTGTGGGTGGTGTGGGTGGTGTGGGTGGTGTAACTCCAGTTAGGTATTCATACCACGCATTAGCATATGCAACTCTTTTTTCTGCAACTTCTACACCTGCTCTTTCACGCTCTATAAGATAAGCCATACAAGCGGTAGTTATATCTGTAAGTTGTGAAAATTCCTCACCTGTATATGGATAACCCTTATTGGGTTTTGGTATCCATTGACCACCATAACCATTTATTATTTCATCCCACATTAACTGCGTTTGTATTTCACCAGTAGCCCAGTCAGAACCTTGTGCGCTTGCATAGTCTGTTAAATTGGTGTGCGGTGTCCACTGTATTAGACCCCATCCGTCACCACCTTTTTCTTTACAACCCGGGTTTATTCGTGACTCTTGCTGTAAATTTCCTAGCATACCGGATATGCTTTCAATAGTAAAACCTTTACTGTTGAAATATCCATAAAATTCAGTGGCATTATTTTCAAGTTCTGTTTGAGTCATACTAGGGTCTAAACCTATTTTAACAATCCATGCCATTATCTTATACCTAAACTAAAAAGTTTATTCCATGTGTTTTTACCACACACTCCGTCAACAGTCAAACCATAGTTTCTCTGAAAATTCTCACACGCTCTTACACATCCTGCACCATATTTTGTATCAATACTACCACTGTAATAACCTAACTTTGTCATAAGTATTTCAAATACTGTTACGTCTATATTTGATACTCCGCTCTTTAATAAATTCATAGTATATCCTGCACTTCCTTTATCACCATTATAACGTAAATGATAATCCCAACCATAACTAGGTGTGTAATATTTTCTTATGCAAATTTCTTTTCCTGTTTGGTCACCTGCTTTACGTCCCTTTGTAGTTCCTCTTTCATCAATGCTTGCATGAACTATATGTTCACTATCTGTTGAAACACAAACATGATGTCCTACTGCTAAATGAATATCACCTTTTTGAAAAGGTCTGTTACATGAAGTAAAGCCACAACGTTTTAACTGTTCATACAAGTTTCGCGTTGTACTGTTTACATTTACATTAAAGCCTGCTTTAGCAAGTGCGTGTCCAACTAATGAACTACAATCAAAGTCAGGATTTCCACTTCTGTTAATCTGTGAATAGCCGTGTGAATTGTCATTTGCTATTGCAATCATATAATCTGTGTAAGTGTCAACTTTACTCATTATTATCACTTCTTTCCACATTTAATATGTTACATAATTTCTGTAATATCAGTGTGTTATCATTTAGTGCTGTTGTAAACTTGTCTGTTTCTGCCTTGTGACTTTCATTCAGTTTCATACAATACCATGCTAAACATAAACACATTACTATAGGAAATCCTACTGTTGTAATAGCCTGCAAAATCATCTGCATTGTTTCCATGCCCTCACCACCTCTCTTTTATTCTCTTTTTTTAATTATAACATATTGCTTGAAATATTGCAATATATATGATATAATAAATTGAGATAATTATAGTTAATTTTAAGAAAAGAGTACAACAATATGAGTGAAAATAAATACTATGACGGAACTAAATTGTTATCAATGAAAGACATAAATGGTTTAAAGCCTGAGTTATTTTTGTGTACCACTAATAGAAGTGGCGGTAAGACAACATATTTTGGCAGATTATTAATCAACAGATTTTTAAAGTATGGTAAAAAATTCTGTTTAATTTATAGGTACAACTATGAGCTTGATGATGTATCTAATAAATTTTTCAAGGATTTACAAACATTATTTTTTAGTAATTACACTATGGAAAGTGAACGTTGTGCAAGTGGTATTTACCATAGTTTGTTTTTAAATGAACAACACTGTGGTTATGCTATAAGTTTAAATAGTGCAGACCAATTGAAAAAATATAGTCACCTGCTTAGCGATACTGATAGTATGTTATTTGATGAATTTCAGAGTGAAACCAATCACTATTGTAGTGATGAAATAAGAAAATTTATCAGCGTACATACAAGTATAGCGAGGGGGCATGGAGAGCAAGCAAGGTATCTTCCTGTATATATGTTAAGTAATGCTGTTAGTATTATCAATCCTTATTATGTAGAGTTAGGAATATCTGAAAGATTAAACAGTGAGACTAATTTCTTAAAGGGTGACGGATTTGTACTTGAAAGTGGCTTCATCGAAACTGCTAGTAAGGCACAAAAAGAGAGTGGTTTCAATAGAGCATTTAAGAATAATCAATATGTCGCATACTCAAGTGAGAACGTGTACTTAAATGATAACACTGCTTTTATTGATACTCCTGTAGGAAAAGGAAAGTATATTGCAACCTTAAGATATATGAACCATGACTATGCTGTGAAGCAATTTAGTGAGCAAGGATTTTTATATATTGATGATAAGGCAGACAGTACTTTTAGAACTAAAATAAGTGTTACTGTTAATGACCATGATATTAATTATGTTATGTTAAAACAGAATGATTTATTTATTAGTCAATTGAGATACTATTTTGAAAAAGGTTGTTTTAGATTTAAGAACCTTAAATGCAAAGAAGTTTTATTCAAGACTATTAGTTATTAGATATCTGCTGTTGTATGTTCACTTGATACTGCTAGGTAGCACGTTTGGAAGATAACGCTAGTATGTATTGTCGTAAATGCTGTGCGCTTGTGTTCTGCAATAGTTATAGATATAGAAAAGGCAGGAATTTTTACTCCTGCCTTTTTGCTTTATTTGTAAAAATGATTGTGTATATCTGTTGCAATTAATATGTTTAATGATAATACAATTTCCCTTGTATCTTTTTTCTTTATAAAATCGTATGATAATAACTTTGTTATGTATAAACCATTTAAGCAATATTCTATTTTATACTGCTCTGTATATGGTACATCATAAAACTCGATTGAACCTCTAAATCTTTTACGTAGTTCCTTCACTACTTTTTCCATTTTATCATTCATTAATTCATCTCTCCCTTGTAAAATAATCACAATCATATCTGTACTTGCAGAAACAACAAATATGATTACAAGTTTTTTCATGTTTCTTTGCTTTGTATCTGTAATATAAATCTACTAACCATGTTATCATATTTTTTCCTCCTTTAAATGACGTACTACATCTTTAATATCTCTTTGCATAAAATATATGTCGCAATAATCACATTGTAATGGATAATTGCATATACCACAATTCTTATAAACTAATTTTTACTTTTTATGATTTAGTATCGTAATTAATAATTTGTTTATCATAATGTTTCACCTCATTTCATATGTCGTGTCCACCAATAACACACCACCTTTAATTCTTTTTGGTAGTAATTTTCCGGGAACACATAAACCAACTTTAAAATCACTATAGTCTCTTTTTGTTTCTAAGAATTTTAATTCACTTTGCGTATAGTTATCACTCTCCTTTGCTTCATAACCCTGCATTGATTTGTCAAATAAATCTTTACATTTCTGTGGCATACCTGCGCATTTAATATCGTTGTATGGTTCATCAACAGGAACTAAATCATTGTGAGTTATGTGTTCTATGTATGTTTTCTGTCTTGTGAATATAGCTGTGTCCCAACTGCTCTCAAGTTTCCAACAGCAAAATTTTACAGGGTCTACTGTTATGCCTTTTATCTTATCAGCAGGCAAGTCACAATGTATGCTGTCAGTATCAGCGTAAATAAACCCTGCTTTGTCTACACCATAGTAATTTTTTTGAGCGGCTGTTATAGTAAAGTTTCGTGCATAGGATGTTATTGCACTGCCTGTTGCTATATGACCTACCTTTTTGTTATTAGCAGGGACTATATAGAAACCAATACTTTCATCCTCTTTTACATATGCAACCTTAAAACTACTATTGGAACTACTAGCGAGTTTACCATATAGGTTATTGAGAAACAGTTTTGCTTCTGTACGCTTTGCACCTTTACTGTTCATTTTAATTTCTGCATAATGATTGATGTAGTTATCAAATATTCCTTTCATGGAATAAAACCAACACCCGTCTAAAATTTCAAAATCAACTAGTTCATAGTGCTTTAACATTAATTTGTAATCTGTCATGGTTACTGTCATTATTACTGTACTATCATGTATGTTTCCATTTTTATCTTTATAGTAACGATTATATGTTCCGTCTTTATTTAATATATCACTAGTTGTTAATGACTCTGTGCCTTTATATAAATGATTACCTTTTATCTGAATAAATGGTAACATATTTTCTTTGATATAAAAGCGTGTTTTTATTCTTAAAAAGTAATATTTATTTTCACCTATAGCTTCATTAGGTATTATATTGCCTTTCCAAAAATATGGTTTACCTATTGGAAAACTATTTCCACTTTGTGAGTACATCATACTAGGATATAAAGAATTTACATCTGCTGTCACACCATTATGTCTAATTATATTTTCTTTTCCTTTTACTAAATAGCACCAACCCCCTCTATAACTGTGACGTATATATTCGTCAGCATTTGACGAACCATAAATATTTTTATCAATGACAATTTCATCAAGTGGTGGAAATAAATCTTCATAATCATAAGCGCCTGTAGATTTTTTATACTCCTCCATACAACATGAGCCTATCGTAAGTTTGTCATGCCCGTCATTAAATAACTGTTCGAGTGCTTCTTTAACTACTAATACGTCATTAGCTATGTATTGTTTTTCTTCGTCAGTTATATTGCAACCTGCATATCTATAGCCAACGTATTCCATGTCTAATTTTTGGTGCTTTGTTTTAAAAGATTTTCCTATTTGTTTTACTGAAAATGGTAATAACTTTAAACTATCTCTTAATTCTATTATGTGGTTATTAACCTTAATAGTTAATGTATACCATTGACCCATATCAGAAATTGTATATCTAAAAGATTTATTTTTCATATCTTTTATTCTGATAAATTCCGCTTGAGTCTGTTCATCATTTAAGTAATGAATAGCTTGCTCATACTTTAATTCTGTTAGCAAATATGACATCCAAAAATTTCCGTCAAATTTTAAATTATGATAATAAGCAACTATGTCACAATTTAATGTTTTAAAATACTGAAACTGTTCGTCTATTGAATGAAAAATATTTACATTTTCTGTGTAAAACTCAACGCTTGCACTTGCCCAAACTTCTGTTGATGTTTGCCCCTTATAAACTGTAGTTTCAAAATCGCACATAAATCTTCTAACATTTTGTTTCTTATTATTCATTATAATCAGCAAGTGTTTCTAACCAATTATCTGTGGCAATTTCCATTTCTTTTGACATATTATTATAAGATAAAATATTTAATGCTTGTACTATGTTTGACCTTATTCTGATATCTTCGCTATCACCTGCTATTACTTCTAAATTTTCTATAATTTTACTTTCATTATCCTTTAAGTGCTTATAATATGCTTCTCCAAATTCCTGCATATTATCCTGTAACATTGATATAGCTTTATAATAAAAACTTTCCAATGATATTTCATTCATTCTATTATATGAACGATTATAAACATATCTGCTATTAGGTAAATCATATAACATATCTTTAATTGTATCTACAATGTCATGTTGCTGTGCAGTAAATCTCTGCTCTAAATCTTCTCCTGTTTCTTTTAAAAACTTTTGTGTTATAGCTTTAGGAATGTCAATGTACGAAACATCAACACCTTTATCAGCATAATCTTGCATTAAATCATGTAATACTTTTTGATTTTTTGTTAATCGCTTTTTCCTTGCCATACTTTTTTCTCTCCTCTCTAAATTAATAAGACCCCTGCTAACTTAATAGCAAGGGTCAGCAGTAAGACAAAATTTTATTTTACTGATTTCACATCAAGTGCGCAGTCAATGTAAGGTCTGCCTGCCTTTGTTGTACCACTAACTTTAATGATACTAAACTGTTTACCATGCATGATGTTAGTAATATTATCAAAACTACGCTGGAATGTAGCCGACTGACATGAAAATACTTCATTATCCGGTGTAATGATTGATAAAATATCAACACTATCTCCGTTATCTTTTTCGTCTGTGAATGTAAGATAGCCTGCCACTGGAATAGATGTATTGTCCTCTACGTCCTTGAGAGCTTTGATACCTCTGTCAAGGGTCATAAGATACTGTTCTACCTCTGAAAAATCCTTTGATTGTGTGTTAATTGTGATTGCCATAATTGTTTATCTCCTTTTCTTTTATTCTGCGTCGGCCTGCTCTGTTGTTTCTGCGTCTGCCTGCTCTGTTTCAATTTCTTTACGTGTAGCAGGGTCGAGTATTTTTGCGCCTGCAATAAAATCTGCTTCATCCATTCCGTATAATTGATTAATTTCTGCAAGACCACGAACTGCAACAATAGTGCAATCATCTGTATTGTAATCTTTTGATAATTTCTTTAAGGCTTTTGCCTTATCATCAATTTTACCATTAAGCATAAAAACTTTTTCAAAAGTATCTGCTGTCTGTGGATTTACGCATAGTGCAACTGCTTTTGTACTAATAATTGTACGTGTAATCATTGGTTTTCTCATAGTTTTTCTCCTTTTCTATGTATTGTGATTTGTAATAAAGTTGTAACACCAATAGGTGTATTAGTCAAGTTGATTTTTGCAATCTGTTTTGTGATAGCTTGCTATCTCTTAACTATAAGGCATGAAAGAAAATCATCTAGTTTGTGACGAATTATGATTTTACAATCGTCACGATAAATTGTTTCTGTTGTGACGTTTCGTTTGTCCGTGTGACATAATACCTTGCGTGTATTAGAGTCTGATATAAGTTGTGCGTATAATGTTTCTATCATGTGCTATTCACCGCCTTTTTGAGGAGTCCGCACTATTGAGTGTCGTATTATCTAGCAATAGTGCGGTTGTATAGTATTGAAGCAAAACGTAACTTTTTGTAAATGGTGTAATACCTCTTTACATATTATATAGTACAGTATGGTTATGACTATGCTATGTCTAAATTATGAACATTTTATGAACTTTTCCACATTTGACTTTCTGTATTTTACGAAAATTTACGAAAACTTGAGCATTTCTAACTGTTTATTATAGTAATATAAATAATACGTTCTAACACAATAACTCATAAAACGTGCTTCTGATATATTACTTTATTTTTAATTTTATAAAAATTCATATTATAAAAAATCTCCTCTCAATTATTCTACGATAAATCTTTACTATATTATTGCCTATTTCCTTTGATGATACCCCACTTAACATATCATAATCGAGTGTATCCAGGAAAAAACGCTTTTCTCCGAGTTCACGGGTCTTTACTATGACGTACCACATATTTTCTGGTGTGGCATAGCCATAAAATACTTTTCCTTTTACTTGTTTAGCGACTTTTGTCGCTATCTCTATAACGAAATCTTCATAGATTTCATCGACTTCCGATTGTGACATTTTTCTATTTTTGTATAACATAAGCTGTACCTCTTTTCTACTCTTCTACTTTGACGTAAAGCATTTCTTTTCCTGTCAATGCTTTAAAACTTACCACTTTCATGCGTGATAGTTGCTTGTTTTCAAGTATTTGAGAACGAGTATAAAACTCGTCGATGTCATACTGAATATCGTGCAACCAAAAGCTAGTGGTGGCACTAAGTTTGACTAATGTGCCTAACTTTATATTGTTAGTCATTTGCTTTTCACCTCTTTTCATTGTTTACTATATTCAATTGTAAAGCCTATGCGCGGACTTGCACCGCACTGTGCGCTTTAACGCTTAGGCTATTTCAATTACTATATATGATATATGTTCATCATCAAACGAGTAGATTGTATTTACAATCTTTTCAAAATATTCAACTGGTATATCTTCATTTTTACCATACCATAAACATACACCATTTTTTAATTTTATTTCAACTTCTTCTTCATCAAATATAACTCTATATAAATCTTGAACTGTCATATTATCTCACCTCTTTCCTGGTTTCACTGTCAAGTTCGACAGCGTACTCTAAAAATTTCTCTTCTTGTATTCCATATAACTTTTCAGTTACTTCGACATTATCAAGTTTTATAAACTTGCAAGTCGGATTTTCTGCATTAAATTGTTTTTCAATTTCCTTATCAGTTGGTGTACCAACTGTTTCAAGGACATCCCCTCTGACCTCATTAATTTCAAGGTCAAAATAAGTAACCTCATATTTTGTTACTTTAATTGTACGTGTAACCATTTTCTGTTTTTTCATAGTCTTTTTCTCCGTTTCTTTTTGTGCTTGTTTGATTGTTACTATCTGATATTGCTATCAGAGATACGAGTGAGTCGGAGTTGCACCGACTCGCTAGCTTTAAGCTAGCCAGAACTCCTGACTTGTTTTGGATATATAAATGCAACCTATAAATTCATGTGTAATTCACCCTTGAAATGTCTGACTTTAAAAGTCTTATTATTCAGTTCAATATAACGCTTCATATCATACACCTTTGGCACTCTCTTTTGAGTACCCCTTTCCTTTATCTTTAAGTACATTATATAGGTCAGTTGTGAACAGCGTATGACTAAATTGTAAACAAATTGTGAACATTTTATATAGTACTATAGTACTAAGTTAGACACAACTAACTTCGTGCACTCACGGTACCACGCTAACGTGCTAACGCTGTACCACATGGCGGTACGGGGTAGGCACCAAAAAGTC
>ENA-OPDJ01001125-OPDJ01001125.1-human-gut-metagenome-genome-assembly--contig:-NODE-1125-length-15907-cov-3.836172_pt1 | contig 15907 bp, 20 predicted proteins | sample MGYA00241621_ERZ501505 | MGnify/ENA primary metagenome ERZ501505 (study PRJEB25962, sample SAMEA2042624) | human gut metagenome | biome: human gut; feature: human-associated habitat; material: faeces... | reverse complement strand
TATACGAGTAAATCTGACATCCTCTTTCCCCCCATATTCATCTGTCGTGTGGATTTTGTAGCCCTATTATAACCCGCACGTCACAACATGTCAAGTGCCACTTTCATGTTGCACGTGGTTTGTACAATTAATGAACAACGTTCATCAATGCGCTGTCAGTTTGACAATGAGGAAGGCGGCTGTTATATTGTAAGTGTCAGTTAAACAAGTCAAAGGAGACTACCATGTTTTACGTAATCAAATATTACCAGCGCAACAAAGATACCAAAGTTTACGAGTTGAAGCATATGCACTGTGACACGATCAAAGCAGCATGCGAGTATCTTCAATTCATGGATTCTCATCCGTCTTACGTTTTCGTCTCCATGAAGAAAGTAGGGTGACTATGAACCCTGAAACCTTTTTCGCCATTTTAGCGTACCTAATCGGGATGGTTTACGTGATCAAAAGGTATAAATAAAAATTTGATTTGTGAAGATTCTGTGAAAAGACCGGATTCCGGTCTTTTCGCTTTTCACGGGCGTATAATGGATATCGTCAAAGCAAGCCGACCGATCAAAGGAGATTACATTATGGCTGCTATCACCCGCACTTTCAAGAGTTTCGAGCTGACCGCGTACGAACTGGACGATTCAATCCCGCCCAGCGCGCGCGCTGTCGCCCAGTACGTCGTGCTGGACACCAACATGAACGCCCGCAAAGCCCGTATCGCCTTCCGCGATGCCGGCGTGGCGCTTCCCAAGGGCTGCACGATCAAGTGGGTCGAAGGCGAGGAGAAGACCTATTCCATGCCCGTGGAAACGTTCCTTGAGAACGCTACCGTCATCGACGCTTAAACCATCTGACTAGAAGGAGAAAACCATGCCTGAGAACAAAGACATCGCCATCGCCGAGGAAATGCCCGTCAACGACCTCGCACCTGCCCGCACGTACGCCATCGCCGAGCTTGCCAAGCCCGAGGACAACACGTTCTGCTCGGTGAACCCGGAGCTTGGAGCGGATGCCAAGAAGCTGATCTACAACGCGTCCAACAACCCGACGCACAAGATTGACGACTTCATCAACAAGCAGATCGCGCTGAAAGACCTGTTCGTCGAGATCATCGAAATCGCAGACGAGGACGGCACCGTGGAGCAAGCCCCGCGCATCGTCCTCATCGACGACAAGGGCGAGAGCTACCAGTGCGTGTCGAACGGCGTGTGGGGTTCTCTCAAGAAGATGTTCGCCGTCTACGGCGCGCCAACCTACGAGGAGCCTATCAACGTGGTCGTCAAGCAGGTGAAGGTCAAGCGCGGCACGATGCTCACCCTCGAAGTCGCTTAAAGTTCGCAATCACAGGCCGCACCCAGCGTGCGGCCTTTTTTCAGGAGGAAGCCATGTTGTCGCTTGCAGACAAGGATTTGATGGAGCAGTTCGTAGCGGACTCGTCGAACAGGGTGTTGAAGAAAGAGCTATGGGCTCATGCCGTCGTCCCGCAAGGCGTGGCCGTTTTCAAGCGCCATCATAACGGGCGCATCGAATACATGTTCACCAAGGACGACAAGTTCGATATGAAGCGGGACGACATAAACGACCTGCGCGAGCTTGTGCGCCGCTACGTCATAGACGATTATATCGGACTCGTCTTCGTCATGCATTCGCAAGCGCTGAAAACCGTTTCCAAGCATATCAAATATCGTTATTGAAAGGAGGTGCGCCATGCCTTCGAAAAACGGCGTTTTCTACGAGTTGAAGGAATCGCCTTACTCTTTCATGTACGGAGACTGTACGTTCTTCTTCTCGTCTAGGAAGCATCTTTCCAGTTTCATGGACAAGATCTGCGTCAGAACGCAATGGCTGGACGACAGCATGGAAAAGCGTTTCCACTTCTACGTCAACATGCAGCTGGTCGCCGCGTTCCAACTGTACTTCACGGTGGAGACCAGGGGGTGCTACGTCAGATTGGAAAACGGTGAGGAGCTGACATGCAGAGAGAACCTAAGATTAAATGGACTGAAAGCCAGCGTTCGCGCCTCAACTCCGCAGTCCGAAAGTACAACAACGCCATTCGACGGGCTATGCGGGCGAATCCCGCCAACGCCCAGTTCATGCCCGAGCCGGTAAGCTACAAGGAAGTCAAAGCCGAGATCAAGAGCGCGCGCGTGCTTAACAACACGGTCGCGCGCTTGCTGCGCGCTACGCGCAAAGGAGCCTTGGACTTGACGACCGTTGGCGAGGGAGGGATCGTCACGCGCTACGAAGTGCGGGAGTTCCAGATCGCGAAAGCCGTCAACGAGCGGCGCAAGTCGCTGCGGCGCAAGAAGCTGGGGATCGACTACGGCCAGACCCTGGGACGCATGGGAACGTTGCAGCAGAACAACCTCCTTCCCGACAAGCGCACCGCGCGAGACTTCTCTCCCATCGCCCTCAAGCGCTTCATCAAGCGTTACGAGGAGCTGAGCGCTACGAGTTCCTACGAAAGGCTGAACAGGTACTACAAGAACTATATCAAAGGCCTCGACACGGTGTTCGGCGGCTACTCCGAGTTCGATGCGGCTATATCGCAGATCGCGAGGAAGATCGAATCCATGATGAAGTCCAACGCGGGCGAGCTCATGGAGTTCTTCGAGTCAGGAGACGAGCTTTTGAACATCGAGTACATCTACGCTCCTGAAGACCGCGCCGACAAGATGGGCTACATCCTCGACAGATGGGCTGAGCTATGATATGCAGTACTTCACGGCCGATTTCGAAACGACGGCAGACGACCTGACCCGGACGCGAGTTTGGGCGTGGGCTGCTTGCACCTTGAAAACCTACGATATAACGACCGGAACTTCCATCGAAGGGTTCATGGAATGGTGCGAGCGCGCCCCTGACGCTCGCGTCTACTTCCACAACCTGAAATTCGACGGGAAGTTCATAATATCGCATCTGCTCGACGCGGGATGGGAATGGATTCCCAGCCACGGAGAGCAAGCGCCCTACCGGTTCACGACGCTGATCAGCGACATGAACCAGTTCTACACGATCAAGCTCTGTTTCGGGCGCGGGCACTATATCGAGTTCTGCGATTCGTTGAAGATCATCAGCTTGCCGGTCGCGAAGATTCCGCGCGCGTTCGGCTTCGAGGAAGAGGATGCGAAGCTCGAGATAGACTACATGGGGCATCGCGATCCCGATCACGTTCTCACGCAGCAGGAGATAGACTACATATCGGCAGATGTCAGGATCGTGGCGCGCGCCTTGGGCGAGCTGATCGACCAGGGCGCGACCAGGATCACGGCGGGATCGAACGCCATCGCCGAGTACAAGAAGACGATAGGCGGCGAGAAGGGGTTCAGGCGCACCTTTCCGGTGTGCGACTACGACGCGGAGATCCGGCCATGCTACAAGGGCGGCTTCACGTACGTGAATCCCGACTTCAAGGGGCGCGATATCGGCGAGGGAATCGTCCTGGACGTTAACAGCCTGTACCCGTCCGTCATGGCCGGAGTCGGAGGCGAGATCCTGCCGTACGGCGATCCGGTTCTTTTCGAAGGGGAGTACGTCCCGGATCCTCGATACCCGCTCTACATACAGACCGTGACCGTCGACTTCAAGCTCAAGCCCGGTTTCATCCCTTGCTTGCAGCTCAAAGGCAATTTGAGCTTCATGCCGACCGAATACGTAGTCGATTCCAAAGGAGAGCAGACGCTGGTATTGACCAGCGTCGACTTGGCGCTTCTGCGCGACCACTACGACGTCTATTCCATCCGCTACGGCAAAGGCTGGAAGTTCAAGGCATCGAACAAGCTCTTCTACGATTTCATCATGGCGGCCAACGAGGAGAAGGTGCATGCGGCCGAGGAGGGAAACGCCGGCAAGCGCTACATGGCGAAGCTCAAGATGAACTCCTCGTACGGGAAGATGGCGACGCATCCGGTCAAACGGAGCCGCCGGCCGGTCATGTGCGAGGACGGCATAGTGCGCTACCCTCTGCTCGACCCGGAAGAGACCGACGGCATGTACCTGCCGGCCGGGGCTTTCATCACGGCATGGGCGAGAAACAAGACGATACGGAGCGCGCAGAAGGTGAAGGATCGTTTCCTCTACGCCGACACCGATTCTCTTCATCTGGCCGGAACCGAGATCCCGGAAGAGCTTGACGTGGACGATTACAGATTGGGCGCGTGGAAGCTCGAAAGCACGTTTCAGCGCGCCAGGTTCCTGCGCCCGAAGACCTACATCGAGGACGAGGGCGGCAAGCTCACCGTGCATTGCGCGGGGCTTCCCGAATCGTGCCACCCTCACGTCACATGGGATAATTTCCATGTCGGCGCGAAATTTCCGGGAAAACTCTATTCCAAGACCGTAAAAGGCGGTATTATACTATACGAAGGTGATTTTGTCATCAGAAAGGAGACAGGCTTATGAGCAGGTACCAACCCAGCTTGCGCGAGCTGGCCATGGAGCCGGACGAGGACAAGCGTCTCGAGATGGCCGCCGCCATCGACGAGGACGCGGCCGAGCTGGATGACCGCTGGGACGAGCGCGAAGGCTGGCGAAACGAGCGCGAGGAGTGGGACGCGGAGCGCGACCGCCTGAACGCGGAGCGAGACGAGGCGATCGCCGAGCGCGACCGCTACCGCGAGGAGCGCGACGAGTCGCGCCGCAAGTACGCCGACCGGTTCTTCGCCGTCGAAGGCCAGACGCTGCTCCATGCGAACGAGGCAGGCGAGGAAGTTCGGCGCGAGGCGATCCGCTCAGCCGACGAGATCTGGGATTAAGGAGAAATTATGGCAGTGAAGCAACCAAACATGAAAGCCGCCGATTCGCCGATCGTCATGAAGGCCGGCGATACGGCAGCTCGCGAGACGGCTGCGAAGAATGCGGTCGAAGCGACCATCAACGAGACCCCGGAGGTAGCGTCCGCGCTCGCGGCTCGCGGGATCACGGCGACTTACGACTCGAACAATCGCGCCTACGTGGAGCTTGCGGGAACCACCGACGAGATCCACGCCATCGGCGAGTACCTGACTAGCTACCAGCCCGCGCGAAACGCGTTTCTGAACGCGCTCGTGAACCGCATCGGCCTCACCATCGTGACATCCAAGCTGTACCGCAACCCCTGGGCGGTGTTCAAGCGCGGGTACCTCGAGTTCGGAGACACGATCGAGGAAATCTTCGTCAACCTCGCCGACGTTCACGGCTTCTACCCCGAGGGCGCGGAGGACACGTTCGCCAAGCGCGAGCTTCCCGACGTGCGCACCGCGTTCCACCGTATGAACTTCCAGAAGTTCTACAAGACGACCGTCTCCTCCCAGCAGCTGCGCCAGGCGTTCCTGTCCTGGACGGGCGTTAGCGACCTGATCGCGCGCATCATCGAGTCTCTCTACACCAGCGCCAACACGGACGAGTACTACGTCATGCGCTACTTCCTGGCCAAGTGCCTCCTCAACGGCTACATCGGCTCGGTGGAGATTCCCGAAGTCGGCAAGGACAACGCCGTCGACATCGCCACGCAGTTCCAGTACATGTCCGACCTGTTCCAGTACCAGTCCACGAAGTACAACATGGCGGGCGTGACCACCCACACCGATTTCGAAGACCAGTACTTCATCGTCACGGCCAAGTTCAAGGCCACGATGAACATGAACGTGCTGGCCACCGCGTTCAACTTGGAGTACCGCGAGTTCCAGGCGCGCATGATCACGGTCGACACGTTCACCGACTTCGACTGGGTTCGCATGGACGCGCTGTTCACCGACCCGGCCACCGGCCAGCTCGACCCCAACTACCGCCGCTTCACGGAAGAGGAGATCGCGCTGCTCGAGACCGTGCCGGCGGTGCTGGTGTCGCGCGAATGGTGGATGGTGCTGGACAACTACGTGGAGTCCGCGCAGTGGTTCAACGGCGAAGGGCTGTACTGGAACCATTGGCACCATGTGTGGAAGACCATCAGCTGCTCGCCGTTCGGACAGGCGGCCGCCTTCACCCCGACCGCCCCGACCATCACGAGGGTGACGGTCACGCCGGAGACCGCCACCCTTTCCAAGGGCGCGGATCTGCAGCTGAGCGCGGCCGTGGTCGGCACCGGCATCGTGAACAAGGGCGTGCAGTGGACGGTGACCGGAGGCGCTGCATCCGGAACGACCGTCACCAACGGCGGGTACCTGCACGTGGCGGCCAACGAGACGGCGACGACGCTCACCGTCACGGCAACCTCCATCCAGGACGGAACGAAGACGGACAACTCCACCATCACCGTCACCGCATAGCCTATGTTCTGCCGAGGGCGGGATTCGTTTCCCGCCCTCCTTTCCGAAGGATGTGAGAAATGTACCAGCCCAGCACGGAGATTCGGATAGGGACGGTTCCGTGGAACCCGAACTACAAGCACGTTCGCTGGTATCCGAACCTGAACGCCCAGATGTCGGGCGTAGCTTCGTTCATGGACGCGCAGCGGACGATTTCAACCTACACGTACCAGCGCCTGGAATCTGCCATCGACGTGGACGGCAACCCCGAGCAATACTACAATTACAACTACGTGATGTTCCAGAACGAGAACTTCGGGACTAAGTGGTTCTACGCGTTCATCACCCGCGCAGAGTACAAGACGGCCAACACGACGCGCTTGCACTTGGAACTCGATTACGTGCAGACCTACATGTTCGACTACGATATCAAACCGTGCTTCGTGGAGCGCGAGCATGTGAACGACGATGCGATAGGCGCTCACGTCAAGGACGAGGGGATCGACCCGGGCGAACTCAAATGCACGTACTCGGTGATCGACAACGAGGACATGGATTGCTACATGGTCGTTGCCAGCGCCGTGGAGCCTTTGAAGGACGGAACGTACGTCAACAACGGCGGGGACAAGTACATGGGCGTTACCAGCGGCACCAGCTTGTCCGTCTTCCTGACCGTGGATGATTTCAAGGGCTTCATGAAAGCGCTGTCCGACAACGGCCAGCAGGACGCGGTGAGCCAGGTCTACATGGTTCCTCGAGCGGCGATCCCGACTATCGTCAAGAAGTCGAACGGCTGGGGGTACTGGGTCGATTCGAACGCGGCGACCCCGCAGGTTACGAAGAACTACGCCCTGGGCTTCACCAACCTGGACGGCTACGTTCCGAAGAACAACAAGATGTTCTGCTATCCGTTCCAGTATGCGGAAGTGACAAATTTCACCGGAGCCGACCAGCAGTTCCGCCTCGAATTCTGCGGAACGCCCGGAACGCTGAGCTTGCAGAAGACGGGCGGGTGCGACGCTAACTCGCGTCTGGCCTACATACCGCTGAACTACAACGGAGTGAACCGGTTCGTCGAAGGCGCGGTTTACTTGGAGAAGTACCCCACATGCAACTGGGTGTACCAGGCGTTCGCGAACATGCTCGGCGCGTCCCAGGTGGACACGTCGTTCGGCTTGTCGTTCAACTCGATGAGCCAGCTGCCCTACGTGAACTCCTTCATCGACTCCACGCAGAACATCATCGGAGGAGCTTTGCAAGGCCTGTCTTCGGGCAACGTCGCCGGGGCTGCCGCGAGCATGATCAACTCGACGATCAACGGAGCGCAAGACCTGACGAACACCTTCGCGAACTTCTCGAAGGCATCGAAGACTCCCAACACGCAGCGCGGAGGCACTAACTCGACTACCGCGCTCGTGAACTTCGGAACCTATACGATAGGCGTTCGCAAGTACACGTGCCGAGCCGAGATAGCGCGCCAGATCGACGACTTTTTTAGCGTGTACGGCTACAACGTTTCCGTCGTGAAAACGCCGAACATCACGGGGCGCGCTTCATGGAACTACGTGAAGACCGTCGCCGCGAACATGAGCGGATCGGTTCCGGCCGGCTACCTTGCGATGTTCAACAGGCTGCTCGATTCCGGAGTCACGTTCTGGCACACGGACGACGTGGGCAACTACAGTTTGAGCAACGCTATAATATAAGAAAGGAGGCATGCATGAACCCTATCCAATCCACTACCACCCCGTACGGGCTTCCCTGGGGCAACATGCCCAAGAACGCGCGTAAATCCGCTCGCGAGCTGGACAACGCGGCTATGAACTCGCAAACGATGTTCCTCTGGCAGATGCGACTGTACGAGCTGGCGATGAGCGTTTTCGAGTGGGAGAACCTGCCGGAGGGCATCAACGAGCGTCAGATCGAGTGGTGGCTCCTTCGCGACGGATTCTGCGTGTTCCTGCATGACGAGGATATCGCGCTCGACCCGATCCAGCGCAGCCCGGAGGGCTACGCGATCATGCAGTGCATGTTGGAGGGAAACTTCGACATCTACTCGCAGCCGGTGAACCGCATCGCCTACTCGGTGATGGGCGTCAACATCCCGCTCACCATCGAGAACTCCGTCATAATCTGGAACTCCAACTTGCGCGTGCCTACCTGGTTCGCGCTCAACATGTACGCCAAGAAGCTGTGGGCGATAGACCGGGCGATCGATGTGAACGTGTACCAGCAAAAGACCCCGCGCGTGGTGAAATGCTCGCAGAAGCAGCGCCTGAGCTTCGAGAACATGATGGCGCAGGTGGACGAGTACAAACCCCTTATCATGACGGACAAGGACTTCGACCTCGAATCCATCGACATCCTCGACAACTCGTCGCCGTACGTCGCCGAACAGCTCTACGAGTTGAAGGACAAGTACTGGAAGGAAGCGCTCGGATTCCTCGGAATCGCCAGTTCCGAGTCCAAATCGGAGCGCGTCATCGTGGACGAGATGCTCGCCAGCCTCGGCGGCACGGAAGCGCAGCGCCTTTGCCGCCTCGAATCCCGGCAGTTCGCGTGCAAGCAGATAAACGAGATCTTCGGACTCGACGTGGACGTGCATTTCCGAGTGTCCGAGAAGCGCCAAGAGGAGCAGTGGGCAATCGCCGACGGCGAGTTCGACGAATCGAAGTACGCCGAGGAGAACGGGATCGAGGTGAACGGAGAATGAGCAAGTACACCGTGCAGCTTCGATGGGTGCTCGAACAGACGCTTGCCGATGCGAAGCTTCCGAACATCGAGGCCAACTGGCATGCTGCTTACGACAAGCTGGGCTTGGCCGACTATCCGATCTTCGACGAAGCGTATAGGCAGACGCTGAACGACAAGATCATACGCCGCTATTTCATGTACGAGATAGGAGCGGAGACCTCCGGGCTATTCCGAATGTTCGTGCGCGATGCGATGTTCATGATCATGCCGTACTACAACCAGTTGTATTTGTCGGAGATCACGGCGAAGGGGATCCAGCCCCTCATCGACCACACGCGGACGATCACGGAAGACGCGACCGGCACCGCCTCGAATGCCGCGAACACCAGCGCGACGTCTACCAGCAATGCGCAGGACATTTTCAGCGACACGCCTATGAGCGCGCTCAACTTCGACAACATCAAGGCCGGCAACTACGCGTCCACGGCGGACTTCACCGACGCTTCCACGACGGATTCCGGCAAGTCGGATTCGAGCGGCAGCTACGACAACAAGCTGTCGCGCACGGAGACCGGGCATGACAAGGCGGAATCCGAACTGCTCTTGATTTGGCGAGACACGTTCGTTAATATAGACCGTGACGTAGTGGAAGACAAAGCGCTGCGCGAATGCTTCATGACGATATGGTAAGGAGGAGCGCATGAACCAGCCCACGCCGGACGTAGCGCCGTTTCGCTACTACGTGCAAATGGTTCTGCCGGCCGTCTACGGCGACGAGCTGAGCTATTACGAGGTGCTTGCGAAAGTAACCGAAAAGCTCAACGAGGTGATCGAGAACCTGAACAAGCAAGGCCAGAACGTGCCCGATCTGGTGGTGTTCTACAACCAGCTGAAAGCGCAGGTAGATGCGCTTGAAAACGAGGTGGACGCGATCAAGAACGGCGAGTACGTTCATCTGTACCTGGATTCGATCATAAACTGGATAGATGCGAACCTGCAATGCCTTGTGGCGAGGATCGTCAAGTTCGTATGCTTCGGCCTGGGAGACGACGGTCATTTCAAGGCGTACATTCCCGCCACCTGGCAGTTCCTGCAGTTCGACACGGGAATGAACCCGGACGATTCGGAAACGTACGGGCACCTGATCATCAAATGGTAAAGGAGAAGAACATGGCAGAATCCACTAAGAACATGACGGTGGGCGCGGGAAGCGCGAGCGCGAGCGTCACCGCGACCGTGACCGATCAAATGCCCGGCGTTCCGTGCCCCGCGACTCCGGGTTATACATATACCGGCATGCGCTACGTGCCCGTGTTCGCCGACCCTGCGGAGTGGTCTAGCGCGAACAGCTACGAACCGTTGGAGATCGTCATCCATAAAGGGAATTCCTACACGTCCAAGACGTTCGTCCCGGTCGGGATCGACATCTCAGACCCCCAGTACTGGGCGCTAACCGGTAATTACAATGCGCAGATCGAACAGTATCGGCAGGAAGTCTCGGCGGCGATCGAACAGTATCGGCAGGAAGTCTCGGCAATGCAGGGGCAGGTGACGCAGAACAAGGGCGATATCGCGGGCTTGAAGCAGAACGTCTCAAGTTTCGATGCCGAGATCGCCGCACGCAAGAAGGTATACGTCACCTACAAGGACTTCGGAGCCAAGCTCGACGGCGTAACGGATGACAGCGCCGCTATCGTCGCCGCGCACAACTACGCGAACGCTAACGGCATCCCCGTCGTGCAGCACGGCGGTAAGGTGACGTGCAATTTCCAGGCCGAAGTCAAGACCTCGTGCCTGCTAGATATGGAGTTCGTGCTGCTGGCGGACTCGCCTCAGCCTGTGTACTCGATCGAGGCCGACGACGCGCAGACCTTCACGTTCTCGGGGAGCGTCACGACCGATTCCGTCACCAGCCCCGATGCCAGGCTGAACGGCTGCTTCGCGCTGATCCAGAACGAGAACGACGGTTGGAACCTGGGGCCTCGAGAAGGGACGGGGACGACGATCTACCATCGGGAAGTCAAGGCGTACGACAAAGCGGGAATGCTCATCACATCGCCGTTCTACATCCCGAACACCGGAACGTTCACGTGCTCTAACGTTCATTCCCTTTGGGAACGGCCAGTGGAGTTCGCCGGGGCTACCATCACGTACGACAATTCGGAGCAGGCCAACATTCCGAATTTCCTGCGCGTGCGTAGAAACAACACTACAGTCAAGGATATCACGTTCAATCCGCTGTCCGTTCCGCCTGCGAACGCTGCTTCTCTTGCAAGCAACGGGTTAATTTTCGTCACCGCTTGCGCAAACGTTAAAGTAAGCAATATCTCGGCAAATAACAACTCGTCAGACAACGAAACCGCTACCGCATCTCACTACAGCTATATCATCGGGTTCAACAGCACGTTCAACTGCCATGTTGACAACATGCTCGGAGTAGGAGGCTGGGGTGTTGTCGGGAGCGACTGGTGCGACTGCATGACTTACTCTAACTGCGTGTTGAACAGAGTTGACAACCATTACGGAGCATTCGGAACTTACAATCTAACAAATAGCAAACTGACTGGAGTCTGCATGTTCACGCTACCGTACGGAAACGCGAACGCCGTTATAAGCAACGTTGATATGTTCCCGCGTGCTAACAATTACTCTTGCATCTACTTTAGAACAGACGTGAAGCTAACATTTCAAGGGACTTTGTATATAAACAACTGCACATTAAACGAGCTAAATTCTAATCGATCAAACATCTTTATAAAAGCTGTTAAAAGCGTTTCTTCTGGTTCACAACCAGACGTAAAGCCAAGAATCGTAATAAACGGCCTGTATTACAACACAACTCGCCAATTATGTTATTCGCCGGCAGGTATGGCGCTCAAGTACTCTATTAACGGGTTCGAAGGCAACTTCAGCATGTGGGGAGACCCGAACGTCAAAATGTCAAATTCCATATGCTGGAACATGGACACGAACGGATTGTTGACGCCTAACACGGTCATCCACATCGATAACTGCACGCTCAACAAAAAAGAAACGACCCCTGGCACGGCCTGGTTCTTCACTGGTGAGTTTATAATCGCGAATTGTAAAATCAACAAGACTTTCGATTGCCACACTCCAGACATTCAAGATAGGCACCTAGTAACCGGATGCATTTTCAAAAACGGCGAGACCGTTAACGGAAAAGGTACGGTCAACATCGTCGGATGCGTGATCGACACGGTTCCAACATTGGCGCATTACAAATCGAAAAGCTGTTTCGGCATTGCGGATGCTGAAAAATAGGAAGAGGTGGTGCTTCGATGGATTTCATCATAACCGAGCAGACAATCACGCTTTCATTAGACAATTCGTTTTGGATCGGAAACGCATAATGCCTAACGATCCTACAGGCGGTGGAAACCCCAACTTCTTCAAGACCTTCAAGGGGGCGTATGTCCACGCCCCCTCTCCCGAAGCGATGTTCACCAGCGAGCGGGTCATGCTGTCCTGCGTGAACGACGTGCAGTTCATGGGCGATTGCATGATCATGAACTACACTCCGGGCGCGACGCTCACGACCCTGCCTCCGGAATGCCGCCCCTCTACCGAAGTGCTGATTCCCGTGATCGTCGATACTAACGTGGACGTGCTTTCGATTCAGACGAACGGGGCGGTTTCCCTGCATGCGTCCACCGACGGCATGGTTTATCTCGCGGGGGCTTCGTTCAACATAAGCGCCAATTGGTATTCTAATTAGGAGGAATCAAACATGAATGTTAACGATATTATCACTCTTATTGGTAGTCTGGGCTTCCCTATCGTGGCTTGCGTGGGCATGTTTTACCTGTACAATCGTACTCTTAAGGACTTTACTAGCACACTTAACGACATTGCGAGCGAGATTAAGGAGCTACGAGAAGAGCTTAAAGAGCTGATCAAGAATGCTTAGGGGCATAGACATATCGAACTGGCAAGCAGGGTTGGACGCGGATGCGGTGTTTCCCAACGTGGATTTCGTGATCTGCAAGGCTACCGAGGGCGTGGGATTCGTCGACGGGTACTGCGATAGCTGGGTGCAGTGGTGCAGAAAACACGGAAAGCCCTGGGGATTCTACCATTTCGCGAACGGCAACGCGCCGGCGAACGAAGCCGTTCACTTCATCGACAACGCCTCTAACTACTTCGGCGAAGGCGTTCCGGTGTTGGACTGGGAGGGCGACCAAAGCGTTGAGTGGGTCAACGAGTTCGTGAAGATCGTGCATGATCAGACGGGCATCTGGCCGTGGATCTACGCCAACCCCTGGCGCTTCAACCAGGGCGGCGTGGAGCAGAACTGCATGCGCTGGATCGCGAGCTACCCCGACGTGCTGCGCCCGGGACTCGACTACGACCCCGGCGAGCCTCCGGAGACGGACGGGCTTGTGGGGTGCTGGCAGTACGCGTCCGACGGGCAGGGGCCCGGATACGCGGGCAACCTGGACGTGAATCACTTCTTCGGAAGCGTCGGCGCGTGGATGGCTTACGCGGGTGTCCCGTCAACGGGTGCGCCGTCTGAACCGATCGGCCAGTCGGTTTTGGAGAACGATAGATTCCGCGTGACAATCGACGAGAAGTAATGTATGATGGTCATGCGCCGGAAAGCAAGCTATCTTCTGCGTCTGTGGGGCACCCGGTGAAACGGGCACGGGCGCATACGGAGAACTGCCCCCTCTGTGATAGTCTTTTCGGTTAGCGCCCTTTGACTAGCCGCCCTCCGCTTGCACAGCATGATGGAGGGCGGCGCTCTAACAGTCGAGGGAAATTCTCAAGTCAAAGGAGGAAATCATGAAAATCAAAGAGCTTTTGAAATACGCCGAAGAAGGAATAACGGTGTACTTCGTGGTTGAAGACGTCATTGAAATGGACTATTACTTCGATAAGAACAGCTCTCTCAGCGAAGCAGATATGGAAGTGCTGAACATGGAACCGTCGAAAATCTGGGGATGGGACGATGGAACTATCTGCGTTGAAGTGAAGATGAATGGCTAAGTACTGGGACATATCGAAGACCCTCTCATACAACTGCCTGTTCAACTTCATCTACGGCATTCGAGGTGCTGGCAAGACCTACACGGGGCTGCAGCACTACGTCAAGCGCTACCTGCGCACGGGCAAGCGTTTCATGTATCTGCGGCGCACGGAGGAGGAGCTGAAGAACCTGACCACCCGCAAGGACGGACGGCTCTTCAACCACGTGCAGAAGGAGTTCCCAGGCCACGCCCTGTGGGCTGAATCCAACATCCTGCATATCGACAAGGAGATATGCGGCTACGCGCAAGCGCTGTCAACGGCGCGCAAGCTCAAGTCCGATGCGCTGGACAACGTGGACACGATCCTGTTCGACGAGTTCGTCATCGACAAGGGGTTCCAAACGTACCTTCCCGACGAGGTGACGGCGTTCTTGGAGCTTTACGAAACCATCGCGCGACCCGGCTCTAGAGACTACGACGTGACGTGCATGTTCTGGGGCAACGCTGTATCTAGCGCGAACCCATACATGGATTACTTCGGCCTCGAGCTTCCTTACAAAACCGACGTTTGGAGGCGCGGCGAGTTTTTGACGCAGATGGTGGCACCTCCCGAACTGGTCGAAGCGAAGAAGGGAACGCGTTTCTACAAGGCCATCGAGGGCAGCTCGTATGCTGCGTACGCCGCCGAGAACAAATGGTTGCGCGACAATCCGAAGTTCATCGCGAGAAAAGGCAAGAATGCCGAATACCAGTTCACGCTCCTTTACTACGACGATGCTATCGGCATATGGCGCGACAACCGAAACGGATGCTATTACGTATCGGAAGACGTTGACCGCCAGTGCCGCCACGTGTTCGCCGCCACGACGGAAGACCACGAGCCGAACACTCTGCTGCTCAAAGGTTTCAAATCCTCACCCCATTTGGCTAACCTGAAGAAGGCGTACGACATGGGGTGCGTGCGGTACGAGTCCATGAAGCTCAACAACTGGTTCAGGGATATAGTTAGGATGGGATTGTGATGGCGCGGGAGATAGTGCCGCAGCTGGGCGGTAGAAATTGCGTTTACACCTATATGGGCTGGTCGCTGATAACCGCACCCGATTCGCTGCAGTACAAGCTTCGGGCGGATGCGGGTGAGAACTATGATGCAGAGGGATTCGCCGTTATAGAAGGAAGATGCGTGATCGCGTGCACCGAGGCGTTCGGGGGTGTCGGAGACTACGTAGATTTCCAGCTGGACACGGGGCTGATATTGAATTGCATCATCGGAGACGTTAAATCGTCGGGAGACCCTAATTACAGCGAATGGGGGCATCTTTACCCGCCGAATTCGATTAGCGTGATAGAATCGGTCGTGGAGTACTCGAAATGGTATCCTAGCCATGCCAACCCCGGAACGCCGGGTTGCAAGCCGGAATGGGCTGGGAACGTCGTTCTCGCGTTGAACTACGGAAACTACTGGGAAATAGACCCTCCGGGAGGAATCGATATGTCGAGCGTGATCATAATCAGCGCCACTAAAAAAGGCGGCGTTGAGAACGCCTACATTGGGACTATAGGCAACGACGGCTATATATACTTCAACGACATAGACTTCTACAGATTCAAGAATGTCGGATTCTGACTGGTTCTTAAATACAAGTGTCTCTACTTCTGCTCCTGCGCGGCGGAATGCCTTTGCAGAATCGTATTCACAGTTTGTTCCTGGGAATACTGGAATAAATACATTTGGTTTTGCAACTTTATTCTTGCATACGTAAATATTTCCTTTTGTATAGTGTCTTGTTGTATCAACGATGCTCTGATCTCCTTCAGATCTTGTTGGGAATACTTTCTCTAATGGTTTCTTCCATGTATCAATCGCTTCTTCTAATGTTACAACTTCGTCACCAAATACAAATTCATGTTTGTCTGTAACCTCACCTAACATTAATCCTGGAATCGCAAGTTTATGAACATCTCTTGTGCTCATTTCAACAACAAATGATCCAAACTTAGGAT
>ENA-OPDJ01001123-OPDJ01001123.1-human-gut-metagenome-genome-assembly--contig:-NODE-1123-length-15928-cov-19.099792_pt1 | contig 15928 bp, 15 predicted proteins | sample MGYA00241621_ERZ501505 | MGnify/ENA primary metagenome ERZ501505 (study PRJEB25962, sample SAMEA2042624) | human gut metagenome | biome: human gut; feature: human-associated habitat; material: faeces... | reverse complement strand
TGGGCAAGTCCATCCTTGCCGTGCAGATAGCCGACCGCATCGCCCGAACCGACAACGTGCTGTATCTGGACTTTGAGTTGTCCGACAAGCAGTTCCAACTCCGATACACCAACGAACACGGAAACCTCTACACCTTTCCCGAAAGGCTGTACCGTGTATCGCTTGACTGCAACTCGTTGTTGGAGGAAAATTTTGAGGAAGCCATTATCGGCAGCATTGAGCAGATGGCATTGCAAACCGCCAGCAAGATTTTCATAGTTGACAACCTTACCTACCTGTGCTGCGCCATGGAGAAAGGCGATGCCGCAGGGCGGCTGATGATACAGCTTAACAACCTCAAAAAGAGATACGAGCTGTCCATCCTCGTGTTGGCTCATACGCCCAAACGCTCCTTGGACTGTCCTATCACCTCCAACGACCTTGCAGGAAGCAAGCGGCTATACAACTTCTTTGACAGTGTTTTTGCCATCGGCAAGAGTGCGCAGGATGGCGGGCTTCGTTATGTGAAGCAGTTGAAAGTTCGCTACGGTACATACTCATACGATGCTGACAATGTAATCATCTATGAGATTGAAAAGGTGGATGCCTTCCTACAGTTCGTACATAGGGGATATTCCACGGAAAAGGAACATCTGAAAAAGTTGGGCGAAAATGAATCGAGCCAAAGGGACTGCCTGATATTACAACTGTCCCAATCGGGCAGGTCAGTAAGGGAGATAGCCTCACAGGTGAATTGCGGCAAATCCACAGTCAGCCGGATTATCCAGCGCAACAAGGATAGCGATAAGACGGCTGTCCCAAGTGTCCCACCGTCCCAACCCACGGCAAGTGGGACAACGGGACAGGATGGGACAGTCGGGACAATCAAGGAAGTAATGCAAGCGGAACTGTTTACAGGAAATGATAATACAGAGGATAAGCTATGAAAGGTCTTATTACACATACCGTTATAAAAGGTAATAGCTTCATTTACGGGATAAGCAACCCTGCAAACAGAAGCGTTATTTCTCAAAACATTCCAAGTGTCCCAAGGTGTCCCACTGTCCCACGCCCTGTGAGCCGGGACAGTGGGACAGGACGGGACAGCACAATAACCAACGGAAAAAGAAAGGAGGCAGACAATGAGCAACTATTCGTTACAGAGATATAAAGGAACGGCTACACGGCACATTTGCCCGAATTGTGGCGACAGACATTCCTTTGCCTATTATGTAGATGAGCAGAACATACCTCTTCACCCAACGGTCGGCAGATGTAATCATGAAAGCGGTTGTGGGTATCACTACACCCCCAAGCAATACTTTCAGGATCATCCCGAATGTCGTACAACAAAGGATTTCTCTTTTGGTGGGCAAAGAGTGGAACAAAAGCCCAGACAGGTATCACAGCCGAGTGCCGTAGGTTACATACCATCCCATTATGTGGAGAAATCGAAAAGCGTTCACAGCAACTTCTTCCGTTTCCTTTCCACGCTCCTTACCGCCTATTACGGCAGCAAGGCAAGAGAAGTATTGACCCGGTTGTTGGAAGAATACCGTTTGGGGGCTACCCGTGACGGGGCTGTCATCTTCTGGCAGATAGACCGCAACAACAAGGTACGTACAGGCAAGGTAATGCATTACAATCCCGAAGACGGACACCGTATCAAAGGAGGGCTGACATCGGCAGTGAACTGGATACACAGCATACTGAAAAGGCAACGGGTGCTGGCGGAGGAATGGCAGCTTTCCCAATGCCTTTTCGGGGAACACATGCTGAGTGTCTATCCTGACAAGGTGGCGGTTCTGGTGGAATCCGAGAAGAGTGCCGTTATCGGATCCGCCCTCTTCCCCGGCTATGTATGGCTGGCGGCAGGAGGCAAAAGCCAGTTGCGGGCGGAAAAGCTCCGTGTGCTGACCGGGCGGACCGTGCTTCTTTTTCCGGATGCCGATGCCTATGCCGAATGGAAAGAGCGTGCCGACGGCATGAACTTCTGCAAGGTAATGGTGTCTGACCTCATAGAGAAGAACGCAACGCCGGAGCAGAAGGCAGCCCATATCGACATAGCCGACTGGATAATCTTCCAGATACAAGAAAGCAGGATAAATTGTACAGCCGACCATCTGGTGGAAGCGGAAAGAATCCTGCAAAGGATGATAGAAAAGAACCCCGCCCTTCAAAAGCTGATAGATGATCTGGGGCTTGTGCTGGTCGGTGCATCCCCAATCGGCAGCGGTGATGAAAACCCTCCTTAACGGAGGAGAGCGGAAGCCGTAGGCTGTGGGTAACGGACAATGGCTTGCCATTGATATAGCCCACTATAACTACACGCTCCGCTTTCGTAGTTGTGGGCTCTCCCGAGAGGATTAGGGCTTTGCCCTAATAACCCACTCAGGGCGTTTCTCCCCTGAGAACCCCGAGCAAAGAGTGACCCTCTCTTTGCAATCTCCGCTTATGGGTTACCCCTAAGAACCCCTCTGCGAAAGCGAGCAAAGTAAATCAATTGTAAACAAAGGAAAGAAGCTATGGCAACAAAATCAAGCATACATATCAAGCCTTGCAACATCGCATCGAGCGAGGCACACAACCGAAGGACTGCCGAGTATATGCGTAATATCGGGGAGTCCAGAATCTATGTCGTTCCCGAACTTTCCACCGATAACGAACAGTGGATAAATCCCGACTTCGGCACTCCCGAACTGCGAACTCATTATGACAATATCAAGCAAATGGTCAAGGAAAAGACCGGACGTGCCATGCAGGAAAAGGAAAGGGAACGCAAGGGAAAGAATGGAAAGATTATCAAGGTGGCGGGATGCTCACCCATCCGTGAAGGAGTATTGCTTATCAGACCGGACACCACACTGGCTGATGTACGCAAATTCGGTGAAGAGTGCCAAAGACGCTGGGGCATCACTCCGCTACAGATTTTCCTGCATAAAGACGAAGGGCATTGGCTGAACGGTCAGCCGGAAGCAGAAGACAAGGAGAGCTTCCAAGTCGGTAACAGATGGTTCAAACCAAATTATCATGCTCATGTCGTATTCGACTGGATGAACCATGAAACTGGAAAGAGCCGAAAGCTCAATGACGAGGATATGGCAACCATGCAGACCCTTGCTTCCGATATTCTCCTGATGGAACGTGGACAGGCAAAAGCTGTCACAGGTAAAGAGCATCTGGAACGAAATGATTTCATCATTGAGAAGCAGAAAGCCGAACTGCAACGTATAGAGGAAACCAAGCGACACAAGGAACAACAAGTAAGCCTTGCCGAACAGGAACTCAAACAGGTAAAAGCAGAGATACGCACGGACAAACTAAAGAAAACAGCCACCAATGCTGCTACCGCCATAGCAAGCGGTGTAGGTTCTCTTTTCGGAAGCGGTAAGCTGAAAGAACTGGAACATCACATCGAGCAGCTACATCAGGAAATTACCAAACGGGACAAAGCTACTGATGAATTAAAAATTCAGATACAACAAATACAGGAACAGCATAGCAGACAAATTCGTAATCTTCAAAGAATACATAATCAAGAACTTGAAGCCAAAGACAAGGAAATATCACGATTGAGCACCTTGCTTGAAAAAGCCCACAAATGGTTTCCCATGTTCAAAGAGATGTTGAGAATGGAAAAATTATGCGCTGTTATCGGGTTTACCAAAGACATGATAGAAAACCTCTTGACAAAGAAAGAATCCATACAATGTAGTGGCAAAATTTATTCCGAAGAACACAGGTGGAAATTTGACATCAAGAATGATATTTTTAGGGTTGAGAAACATCCGATGGATAGTGGTAAGCTTATGCTGACCATAAACCGACAACCCATAGTACAATGGTTTAAGGAACAATGGGAAAAGTTACAGCAGAATCTACGTAACTCGGTGCAGAGAGAGCAAAAATCCAGAGGATTTAGAATATAGAATAGCCTATTATTAATAAAATCAAGTATCTATGCATCCAAACAGATTGTTTTTATTACAGAATCAAAATCCTAAGAATTTATAAAAAATGAAGCCTAAAGAAGTTTTGGAAAAATGGATAGATTGCTTTAACAAAGCAGATGCTTATCATATAGCAGAGCTGTATGCTACTAATGCAGTAAATCATCAAGTCGCAAACGAACCAATAATAGGTAAAGAATCAATCTACAAAATGTTTGTGAATGAATTTGCCACTGCTAAAATGGTTTGTATGGTGGAAAATATTTTTGAAGATGGCGAATGGGCTATCATGGAATGGAAAGACTCTCTTGGACTTCGTGGATGCGGATTTTTTCATGTAAAAGATAACAAAATCGTCTTTCAAAGAGGGTATTGGGATAAACTTTCATTCTTGAAGCAACACAATCTTCCAATTGAATAAGTACTATCAGAATACGGACTGGGAAATTGAAATACCCAGTCCGAGTTATATAATGAATTTTACTTGTTAAACTATTTAAAGTCAGTTGGATAACAAACCATACCTTTCACATTCTCAGTAGCTCCAGGTATTAATTCAGCCACCATGCAATATTCATGAGAGACTTCGAAAGGAAATTCAATTCCTAAATCGATAGCCTTGCGATAGCCAAATCGAGGATAATACTCTTTATGCCCCAATACGACTGCTGTGCCGTAACCCAAAAGTGCTGCCCTCTGATGGGCTTACTGAATCAACATCCCCCCCCAATTCCCTTACGCTGGAATTCCGGCAAGACTGCCAATGGAGCTACACTCAGGGATGTGACAGACTGGGTGTCACTGTCTATCTTTACTTCTGTAAGTAAGATATACCAGACAATTTGTTTTTCTGTCATTTTCTTGTTCTTATCTAATTGTTAGGCTCATTGTTGTTATACATTGTTTAATTATAGATAAATCGTGAATATCCTTCTCTCTTAAATCGTAGCCCGAATGGAATACTTGTTGCCCTTTTGCAGAAATGCAAGGGATGCTTCTGCCTTCAAAGACTGCTGTTCCAAAATAGTCCGGTTGAAATTCATACCAGCCTCCATCCAAGTCGGCTTGTTTGGAAGTGCCGTCCGCATTCAAGACAAAAGGATGGATATCAATATAGCCTAATTCTTTGCTATACAGTTCCATACGGGTGGGCAACCAATTTGTTTCAATTTGATATCCTCTCTCCTGCAAAAGATCAAGGAGTTGGTCTGTATAATTGGCATCAAAATCAATGTCAATATCTCTATGCAAGCGGGTTTGCTGTCCGTACAAGACATCCACTCCCCAGCCTCCATCCAACCAAAACTGCATGTCCAGGCTTTCCAACAAGTCCAAAACTTGAAATAACTCTGTAATCGTAGTGTGTTCTTTCTTTGTCATATAATAATTCTTTAATAAATAATACTATGCGTAATTATCCAACTGCTTGATTGAAGAAATAAAATTTGCACCCACTCCAATCAGAAAGATAACCCATCCGCTGATCATAAAGACGGATGTGATACCCCATGCTTCCACCCAATATCCTGAAGCTACGATACCCAGCATTGATGGAAAGGTACTCAAACTAAAGATGAGAGAAAAAGTCCGTCCAAGCATGTCCGAAGCCAAGTTCTGCTGAATAATAGCGATGAAAAGCGCATGGTAAATGGAATAGGCTATGCCTCCTGTAAATGTTAGGCAAACAAAACCTATAAATGCGCTTGATGGTAAATAACTGGCGCTAATCAGATACAATCCCAATATCACATAAGCCGTATGCATCACTAATGTTTGCTTGCTTTTCAAAGCCTTACAGGCAAGTACTAAACCGCCCAACAATGCCCCTGAGCCCCAACCCATTTCCACAACTCCCATTTGCAAAATGTTTCCGTTGAAATGCAGAAGCGTCATAAAAGGAAATAACGTAAAAACAGGCATAAGGACAAAAGTCACCAGCGTAAAGCATACGAATAAAGGCAAAATGCCCATTGTACGCCGCAAGGTATGCCAACATTCCGTCAGTTCTTTTTTGAAATCTGGAAGAACTTTCGTTTTTTGAAGAGAAGGAATCTGGACACAAAGTAAGGTCAGACAAGCAGCAACAGCTCCGATCACATCTATGAGCAGAATATACTGTATGGGAAGCCAAACAACGAGGCTTGCCCCTACAACGGGAGCTATCACCTCACTGAAGGATTGAATGGAATGGTACAAACCTGATACCCTGACAAGATGGTGCTTGGGAACCAGTAGAGGGATGCTTGCCTGTAAAGCAGGTGCATGAAACGTACTGCCTATTGAACGACAAGCAGTCAATAGATAAAAAAAAGAAAGGTCTTTATAACCCTTGGTTATCACAATAAAAAGACATAGGGTACAGAACGCGATGAACAAGTCCGAATAAAACATCGTTTTCTTTCGATTCCATCTGTCAACATAGACCCCGGCAAACAAGCCTAATACAAATTGTGGTAAAAATCCAGCTAAAATAGCCAGAGATAAAGCTGTCGGGGATTTAAATTCGTTGCTAATCCAAAAAATAATGGAGAAGCCAACAATCGTACTTGTTAAAATAGATATGAGTTGGCCTATTCCTATCACGGCCAAAGTTGATTTCCAATGATTCATTGTGCTAATATTTCATGCGTTTATAGATAAGTACTTTCGTACATTAAGCAAAACGAAATTCTATCCACACAAAAAACTTGTATTATAATCCACTCCTGACGTTGGAATACAATAACAAATACTTTCAGGACGATGTAAAGTCCTGAAAAATCAAACTGAATGGATAGATAAATATTAGTCTTTTCTCATCGGATTCTTTTAATATCGCTACTCTTTTATTATGTAGTGGTTGTATTATCTTAAATAAAACAAAAACACCGACTTTACATTCTTGGGTGTAAAACTGGGTGTTTGTTTTGCAATCTGCTGATTTTCAGCGTTTGTTGCGGAGAGAGGGGGATTCGAACCCCCGGTACAGTAATCCCGTACGTCAGTTTAGCAAACTGGTGGTTTAAGCCACTCACCCATCTCTCCGGGCTTCTTGTCTTAAGCGGATGCAAATATAAGCCAAAAAAACGATTATCCAAAGCCTGGTGGCGGAGAAAATGCCGGAGACCGTTTGTGACATTCGGTCCGGGGTATTTTTTGGGACCGGTCAAGACGACGGAGCAGTCGGGGGAATGTTTATGTAGGGTCGGCAGGCGGTATGGGGAGCCGTGAGGTACGGCGAAGAGCGGTTTCAGGGAGAGAGGCGGCGGGCGCTACTCTTTATGACAGGAGATATCGGCTTGATTGTGCGTATTGTGCGGAGGAGGATTTCGCAGGGGGCATGGCGTATGGGCCGGAAAAAAGATGATATAATGGTCGGGCATGACACTGTAATGCCGGTGATTTTGTATCTTTGTTCCTTGGCAAAACCAATGCAGATATGATAGAGAGATACAGCCGGCCTGCCATGCGGGCCATTTGGACGGAACAACGGAAATTCGAGGCATACCTGAGGGTGGAGATACTTGCTGCGGAGGCGTGGAGCGAGCTCGGCGTCATTCCGAAGGAGGATGTCGCCAAGCTGTGGGAGAAGGCGTCGTTCAGCATAGACCGTATAAAGGAAATAGAGGAGCAGACGCATCACGATATCGTGGCTTTCACGCGTGCTGTCAGCGAGACGCTTGGCGAGGAGCGCAAGTGGGTGCATTATGGTCTGACGAGTACCGATGTGGTGGATACGGCCAACGGGTATCTCATCAAGCAGGCCAACGAGATATTGCTGAAAGATATCGAGGATTTCATCGAGATGCTGCGCCGGCAGGCACTTCGTTTCAAGGATACGCCCTGTATCGGACGCACGCACGGTATCCATGCCGATATTACCTGTTTCGGCCTCAAGTGGGTGCTGTGGCACGAGGAGATGATGCGGAATTTGGAGCGTTTCCGTGCGGCGGCCCGCAATATCGAGGTGGGCAAACTCAGCGGGGCGGTCGGTAATTTCGCCAACATTCCGCCTTTCATACAGGATTATGTATGCGAAAAGCTCGGTATCCAGAGTGCCAATATCTCCACGCAGGTCATCCAGCGCGACCGGCATGCCTACTACATGGCGACGCTCGCTGTCATTGCCGCTTCGCTCGAACAGATGGCGTTCGAGGTGCGGAACCTGCAGCGCACCGAGGTGCACGAAGTGGAGGAGGCCTTCGGTAAGGGTCAGAAGGGGTCGAGTGCCATGCCGCACAAGCGTAATCCCATCAGCAGCGAAAACATTACGGGGTGTGCACGCGTGATGCGCGGATACATGCTTACGTTCTATGAGAACGTGGCGCTGTGGCACGAGCGGGATATCTCCCATTCGGCTACCGAGCGCATCATCCTGCCCGACGCCACCATGCTGCTCGACTATATGCTGACGCGTTTCCGTGGCGTGCTCGAAAACCTGACGGTCTTTCCGGAGGTGATGCTGGAGAACATCTACCGCACGCGCGGCGTCATCTTCGCCCAGCGCGTCATGAACGCCCTTATCGGGAAGGGGCTTTCGCGCGAGGGAGCCTACGACATGGTGCAGCCCATCGCCATGCGGGCCATGGGTGAGCGGCGCGATTATCAGGAGTTACTGCACGAGAGCCCGGAGGTGATGAAGTATCTGACCGGCGAGGAGCTGGATGCATGTTTCACACTGGATTACTATATGAAGAATGTAGATTACATCTACCGCAGGGCGGGGATTAAAGAAGATTCAGAAGAAGAACGATAGCGATGAAAAAGAGGCTGGTTGTCGTCGGAACCCAGTGGGGGGACGAGGGAAAAGGAAAGATAACCGATTATTATGCCGGGAACGCCGATGTGGTGGTGCGTTATCAGGGCGGAAACAATGCCGGTCACACCATTACGTTCGACGGGCAGCGGTTCGCCTTGCAAAGCATACCGTCGGGTATATTCAATCCGCACATCAAGAATGTGATGGCCAACGGCATGGTGGTGAACCCGGTGAGCGTCGTCAGCGAGCTGGAGGCGCTGGAGGCGCGCGGTATCAGGGAGTATAATCTCTACATTTCCGACCGGGCTGCGGTCGTGATGCCTTACCATTCGGTGCTCGACGGGGCGATGGAATCCATGAAAGGAGGCAAGCTTATCGGGACGACCAAGAAGGGAATAGGCCCAGCGTATGCCGACAAGTACGAACGGACGGGCATCCGCATGGGCGACCTGCTCGATGCGGACTATTTCGCTGCGAGGCTGCGCGACGCGCTGGAGGAGAAAAACATGGAGCTGCGCATGTTCGGATGCGAGCCCATGTCGTTCGACACGATTTATGCGCAGTACATGGAGCTTGCCGGCAGGCTTGGCAAATACATATGCGATACGTCCGTGCTGATAAACGAGGAGATAGAGAAAGGGTCGAAAATCCTTTTCGAAGGGGCTCAGGGCGTCATGCTCTGCATCGACCACGGAACCTACCCCTATGTGACCTCCTCCAGTCCTACGGCGTCGAGCGTTCCGCAGAATACGGGCATCGCTCCGCGGTATGTCGATAACGTATTGGGGGTCTGCAAGGCCTACACCACGCGGGTGGGCGAGGGTCCTTTCCCGACGGAGCTCGAAGGCGTCACGGCGGATTATATCCGCGAACGCGGACACGAATACGGTACCGTGACGGGGCGTCCGCGCAGGGTGGGCTGGCTCGACGCGGTAGTGCTCAACCATACCCGCCGGGTGAGCGGCATCGATTATCTGGCGCTCATGCTGTTTGACGTCCTTTCCGGGCTCGACACGGTGAAGATATGCGTCGCTTACGAGCTCGACGGAAAACGTATCGAGACCATGCCGCCTACCATTCCGCAGTTCCAGCGCTGCAAGCCGGTCTATATCGAGCTGCCGGGCTGGAAAGAGGATATTTCCGGTATCAAGAGTTTCGGGGAGCTGCCGCAGGCGGCGCAGGATTATGTGCGTAAAATCGAGGAGCTGACGAAAATCAAGGTGGCCGTACTGTCCGTAGGGCCCGACCGGTTGCAGACCGTGCGGCTTTGCGATATATTTTAAATCTTCGCGGACACGCCGTGTCTTTGGAATCGTTTCCCGGCCGCCGTGGCGGCCGGGAAACGTCGTTTTCGCCCATATCTTTCTGCTTTCGGCGGGATAACGGGTGCGGCGGATGCTGGACGTCCGGCATCTTTCCGGCGGAACCCGCAGTGACGAGTCCGTTTTCGGAACGTTGTATCCGGCGATTGTCCGTTTGTTTTACGGGTTCCTCCGTCGTGTTCGGAAAACATTTCGTTCTTGGTGGCGTGATGTCCGGGGAGCATTCGGGAGTCTGGCGAAACGCAGCTCCTCTTGCGGAAAAGAAAGCATGGCAAAAGGTAGGTACTTGGGTATTGGTTCGTGGAGCAGGCTGCTGTTCCGCGCGGAAAGATAGCGGTACGGTATTTCTGTTCCCTGGCGTGGGCCGTACGTGCGGTATGATTCGTGCCGCGGTCTGTACGGGAGAGACCGGGGTTGTGGAATGGGATTTTTACGAAATAATTCCTATCTTTAGATAGTGTTTTAAAGAGCCTGTGTATGTGGAGAAAGAGAATGACGGTATGGCTTGTCCTGCTCCTTGCGGGAGGAGGGAGTCTGTTGGGCGGAGAGCCTGTACCGGAGGCCGACAGCATCGTACTCGGACTGACGCCGGTACTTTCCGTATCCGACAGAACGGATGCGGCCGGAGAGGAGGACGGATTTTATGTCTACTCCGAGCTCGGGTTTCGGTTGGTATGGGGCGGCATCGCGGTTTATCTGGATTTCGGAGTGGACAAACTCCGGCCCTATCTGATGGATGACCAGGGGAACCGCTTGGTGTTCGACAGCCTGCTCGAAGCGCTCAACTACCTTTCGGCACGGGGATGGGAACTGGCGGAGGTCTATCCGGAGGTAGATGACGGCGATTCCTCGGCATGCTATCTGATGAGGAAGAAGCTGTGCGATTTTACGCTGCAGGAGCGGGAAATTTACGATAGCTATGTCAGGAGGTGACGGGCCTGTCCGGAGACTTCCGGGGTGACCCGTCGCGGGATAAGCGGACAGGGATGCCGGGTAATTGCCCGGCATCCCTGTCCGCGTCCGTTCGGTAGACGGCCGCAGTATTTTCCGGTTATTCGGAAAGCCGGCAGACGGTCGTTTGGCCGGCGTGTGCGAAATAGGTGTCGTATGCGACTACGATACTTGCCGCACCTCCCAGCAGGCAGCCTATTATCGCCCCTTTGATGAGCACTCGTTTGACGGTGAACTTGGTGCGGCTGAAAAGCCCGGCGGCCACTCCGCCGGTGATGGCACCGAAACCGAAGCCGATGATGAGGTCGCGTAGGCAAAAGAGTGCTGTCTTGAAGTAGAACCAAAAACCGCGGGGCTCGGATGTGGCGTGTGTCGCCGACAGAGCCGGTGCAACGGCGGTATCGGCGGGGGCGTATTCCTTGTAGTCCGTGCCGGTAGAGGCATCCGTTGCGGGGGATGTTTCGTAACCGTTATCGGTGACGGAGGCGGCAGATGCGGATGTACCGGCATGGGCCGGTGTGCTGAATGACAGCGCCAGAACGAGTGCGGCGCAGAAAAAGTAAATGGCTTTCATGATGGCAATAGCTTTAGTTTGTAAGTTGTACTTTATTAGTATACAAATATAAAAACAAAAAGATAAAAGTCAAGAACATAAAGATATTGTTTTTTTGTGTTTTGATATTTATCTTTGTTAAAGAGGGTTTGTTCTCTCTGTATATACTAAGTATTAACCTAAAATTCTTTCTATTATGAAAGCAAAACTTATTGTTAAGTGGATGGGGTTCATGTTGCTGGCAGCTTCTGTTATGAGTATAGGCAGTTGCACGCAGGTTTATGAACAGCAAAACGGGATGGTACAAGATTCAGAAGAGATTGTAGAAGATGAAGCGTTGGTTTTATTGAGTACCTTACAAAACTTTAATGAAACCGTTCTTCAGGCTGCTGTGACAACAAGAGAAGGGGAGGATGGATTCTGGCATACAGTGTGGAAAGTGACGAAACGTGTTGTCAAAGTTGCATCGGGCGACCTTCTTGGTGCCGCAGAAGGAGGAGCTGCTGGTGCAGGAGTAGGTTATTTGATAGGAGGAGCTGCTGGTGCAGGAGTGGGATTGGTGGCCGGAGGCATCACGTGCGGGGTTTCCGGTTCAATCGAAGCATATGAAAAGGACGTAGAGCAAAATCAAGATAAAAGTGAATGTGCTCCTATGGAATTTAATTGGGAGACCATATATTCAAACCCGAAATATGTTTATGATACCATGGTTGATATTACGGAAGATGAGATACAACAGGAAATAGCGCGGGCGAATGTTGATGTCTCGTTTTTTGAGGAGCATCCTGAGTACGTTAGGATTGGGGCGATGCATAATATTTGTTTGCAGAAATTATCGGAGCCTGTGGGTGATAAAGTAACTCCGGCCATAATTGGTGGTTCAATCGAAAGTAGAATCATGCAGCACCCCGATTATATCAGGCAATATCAGGCAGCTTTAGATAATATCTCGTATTATCTCGGCGAGTTTGATAAAGTGTTTGGCGAGTATGGAATTAATCCGACATATAATCCTATGTATGCATCTTCTACTGCAAAAGAAATTTTAAAACTTTTTTCTGACTTGTATACCAAGTATCCAAGCAAGATAGAGGATGTGGATTTTATCATTGATTATTATGCAGAACATATTTTTGCATCTTCGGCCCTCAGTGAAACCGATAAGGATGCGTTGTTTTCCAGCTTGTCGGTAGCAGCCTACAGTCCGCGGTATTGGGTGGAACATCTTTTGCCGATAGAATAACAGTGCCGGTATGGGAACCGGAGAAACGACAACGGGGAGCCCTTTGGCCTCCCCGTTGTCATGATGATGGCGTATGACTTACAATACTTTTTTGCCTCCGAGCACGAGCCCTGCGGTGAGGGACGTGCCGTAGGCATACGGGATGAATTCGAGCGACGACACGGGCTGCGTAATCCAGAGGTTCGCCCGCTTCCCTTTGGTGATGCTGCCGTGCGACGCCTGCAACCCCATGGCGTAGGCGCCGTTCAGGGTGGCTGCGTTGAGAGCTTCCTGCGGATTCATGCGCAGTTTGATGCAGGCGAGTGACACGATGAACTTCATGTTGCCCGAAGGGGACGAGCCCGGATTGAAGTCCGAGGCGATGGCCACGCCCAGTCCGGCGTCAATCATCCTGCGGGCCGGCGGATAGTTCATGCCGAGGAAGAAGGCGGCGCCGGGCAGGATGGTCGGCATGGTCTGCGAACCGAGCAGCGCGGCAATCTCTTCCTCGCCGGTAAATTCGAGGTGGTCTACCGACAGCGCACCGTGCGCCACGCCTACCTGGATGCCGCCCGATGCGGCGAGCTCGTTGGCGTGGATTTTCGGACGCATGCCGTACTTCGCGCCGCATTCGAGCATGCGTGCGGTTTCCTCCGGAGTGAAGAAGCCGTGGTCGCAGAATACGTCTACGAAGTCGGCGAGCCCTTCGGCGGCTACGGCCGGTATCATTTCCCGGCAGATAAGGTCCACGTATTCGGCCTGCCTGCCGATGTAGTCGCGTGCCACGGCATGGGCACCGAGGAAGGTGGCGCGGATGGTCATGGGCGATGCTTCGGCCATGCGGCGGATGACGCGCAGCATCTTCAGCTCGTCCTGCGTGGAGAGTCCGTAGCCGCTCTTGATTTCCGCCGCACCGGTTCCGGATTCCATCATCTGGCGCAGGCGCGGCATCGCCTCGTCGTAGAGCTCCTGTTCGGTGGCCGTGTGCAGCCGGTCTGCCGAGTTGAGGATGCCTCCGCCGCGGCGGGCGATTTCCTCGTAGGAGAGGCCGTTGATTTTGTCCACGAACTCTCCTTCGCGGCTGCCGGCGTAGACGATGTGCGTATGCGAGTCGCAGAAGGCGGGCAGTACGACGCCTCCGCGGGCGTCTATTTCTTCGTCGGCCCTCCCTTCGGGCAGCTCTTCCATCGGCCCGTAGGACACGATGAGGCCCTCCTCGGCCGTCACGTAGGCGTTCGTTATCGTGTCGAGGCGTTTCATATCGGCACCCGCGATGCGTTCGCGGCCGCTCTCGTCGATGCCGGCGAGTATTCCTATGTTTTTAATCGTCAGTTTCATCGGATGCTTGTTTGCGGGCCGGAGCCCGGTATCGTAATAAGGCCGCGCCTTCCGTCTGGACGGAAGGCGGCGGCCCTGTGGAAACGGTCGTCCGTCGCCGTTACATGCTCCTGACGAACTGTACCGAACTTTCGATGTGCGGGTACATGATTTCGTCGTTGGAGATGAACGGGACACGTTTGCGGTATTCGGTGAATATCGCTTCGATTGCGGGCGACGACTTGAGGGGACGGCGGAACTCCAGCGCCTGTGCAGCGTTGAAAAGTTCGATGGCGAGTACCCGTTCGGTGTTGTTCACCACGCGGTAGAGTTTGGTCGCTGCATTGGAGCCCATGCTCACATGGTCTTCCTGTCCCTGCGAGGAGGGAATCGAGTCGGCCGATGCCGGCATGCACAGCCCCTTGCTCTGGCTGACAATCGAGGCGGCCGTATACTGTGGAATCATGAAACCGCTGTTGAGGCCCGGATTGGCCACGAGGAACGAGGGCAGCCCGCGCGAACCGGAGATGAGTTTGTAGGTACGGCGTTCGGAGATGTTGCCCAGCTCGGATACCGCGATGGCGAGGAAGTCCATCGCCACGGCAATCGGCTGGCCGTGGAAGTTGCCGGCCGAGATGACGATGTCTTCGTCGGGGAACACCGTGGGGTTGTCCGTCACGCTGTTGATTTCCGTGGTGATGACGCTCTCCACGTAGTCGATGGTATCTTTCGATGCGCCGTGTACCTGCGGAATGCAGCGGAAGGAATAGGGGTCTTGTACATGCTCCTTGTGGCGTGCAATCAACTCGCTGCCCTGAAGCAACTCACGGAAAACGCGGGCCGTTTCGAGCTGTCCGCGGTGGGCGCGCACCTTGTGTACCGGTTCGTAGAAAGGTTCGATGCGGCCGTCGAAAGCGTCGAGCGACATGGCGCCGATTTTGTCGGCGCACTCGGACAGGCGGCGTGCGTTCACCACGCACCATACGCCGAACGCGCTCATGAACTGCGTGCCGTTCAGGAGCGCGAGCCCCTCTTTGGATTGCAGCTGGATGGGCTCCCAGCCGAATTTCTTCAGAATTTCGGCGGCGGGGAGTACCTGGCCCTCGAACTCCGCTTCGCCCAGACCGAGCAGCGGGAGTGACATGTGGGCCAGCGGTGCGAGGTCGCCCGATGCGCCGAGCGAGCCCTGCTGGTAAATCACCGGCAGTATGCCGTTGTTGAAAAAGTCGATGAGCCGCTCCACGGTTGCAACCTGTACGCCCGAATGACCGTAGGAGAGCGACTGTATTTTCAGCAGCAGAATCAGTTTCACGATTTCCGACGGAACCCGTTCGCCCGTGCCGCAGGCGTGCGACATGACGAGGTTTTTCTGGAGTTCGCCCAGACGTTTCTTGTCTACCGATATGTTGCAGAGCGAACCGAAGCCGGTCGTTACGCCGTAAATCGGTGCGGCGTCTTTTTCGCCCGTTTTGCTGTCGAGATAGTCGCGGCAGCGCTGGATGCGCGCGCGCGCATCGTCCGACAGTTCGAGCCGGTATCCCCCGCGGGCGATTTCGTAAGCCTGCTGCGGGGTGATGTGTGCGGATGATATCTTGTGCGTTTTCATTTGGTTGTCTTGTTACTGCTTCCTTCCGCGTGGGTCGCGGAAGGGCTGCGTTATTGATTGTGTATGTGCCGTGCGCCGGCGATGACCGGCGGAGCCGGAAACCTTACAAGTTTTTCAGTGCCTCTTCCACTACCGTGTCGTCGGCGATGTTCGGCAGCGTGACCTTCAGGCCGGGGGTGCGTTCCATTTCGCGTTTGATGGCGAACATGGCGCCCTCGTTGCGGGCCCAGCTGCGGCGTGCGATGCCGTTGTTCACGTCCCACAGGAGCATCTCCTCGATGTGGCGGCGC
>ENA-OPDJ01001121-OPDJ01001121.1-human-gut-metagenome-genome-assembly--contig:-NODE-1121-length-15944-cov-6.499087_pt1 | contig 15944 bp, 18 predicted proteins | sample MGYA00241621_ERZ501505 | MGnify/ENA primary metagenome ERZ501505 (study PRJEB25962, sample SAMEA2042624) | human gut metagenome | biome: human gut; feature: human-associated habitat; material: faeces... | reverse complement strand
ATAGACACTCCTTATTGAGAATGGTTCCCATTAAGCGGTGATGATGCACCCGACACGCCGAGTGGTATTGACATGTGCCGTGTGGTGTGGTACGCGGAAGTGAGCGTGAAAGGGCGGTGCGGTTGTGGTGTGTCATGTTGCGTGGTGTGGTATTATTGGTGTATCGGTTTCGATGAAAGGAAAAATAAAAATGTTTAAAGTTAATGCCTATGTTACTGAGATTGAGCCGGATAATTTTTATGCTGTTGATATTGACGGTTTGTTTAAGACTACTGTTGCTGATTGTGGTGATATTGATGATAGTGTGGTTTCGTTTGAGTCGGCTCTTGCTACGGTTCTTGAAATTATGTATGGTGATTGTGATTTTGATTTCGTGCGGTTACGTAGTGATAAAGTTAATTGTCGTACATATCTTGTCACAATTGACGATGAGGTTAAATGATATATAAATAATGGCACTGAAAAATAAGGGAGAAATAAAATGAGTTTTATGAATCTTAAAGCGTTGTCTAATTCAATTGATTTTAACGTGAATAGTATTTACGATGTGTTTGTGTATTTCGTTGATATTGCGTCCGATTGCTTAATCGAAACTCGGTTTGTCGATTGTATTGACGCATACGGGCTTAGGGATGTACTTGACGATGGAGTGTTTTACGTTTCGGGCGCAGTCTGTTTGGGCTACCGTATTAATCGGTGATTGAGAAAAAAAAGGGGGATTTGAGCATGTTTTGCAAGCGTAATACTTGTGATTTCGTTAAGGGTTATAGGGTGCGTGGTGAACAGCGTGTTAAGGCCGTTGTTATTAATGCGAAGTGGTTTAAATGTGATTCGTATGTGTCGGATTATGTGTTTGCGTATTGTCGTGATATGGTTGATTTGATGCGGCGGGGGTTGTGGGCGGGTGAGGTGTGGTGATGGCCTATTAGCTCAGTGGTTAGAGCGGCATTCTTATAAAATGTGCGTGCCGAGTTCAATTCTCGGATAGGCTACGCGATTGTGATATATTTGGTCATGGCATGTCATTCGATGTGTCATGACCTTTTTTTATTTGTGAGGTGATTTGATGGATATTAGTTCGATTGTAACCGTTGTCGGAAGCGTAGGGTTTCCGATTGTCGCGTGTTGTGGTATGGCGTGGTTCATCGCCACGACGTTCAGCGATTTTAATGATTTGATGACTAAGAATAATGTTTTGACGGAAGAACTTATTGCATTGCTCGAGAATAATAAGGGTGATAGTGATGATACAAATGTGGCGTAGCGTGTTGGCGTGCGTATGCGTGTTGTCGTTGGTTTTTGTGCCGTCTGCAAGCGCGGATATGCGTGGTTTTGACGTGAGCAATTGGCAGTGTGATATCGATACGTATGCGCTGGACGCTGATTTTGTTGTGGCCGGTACGACTTGGGGTGTTGGCGGTTTTAATAATGTCTGTTTAATCAATGGTGTTAATCAGGCCGCTAATTATCAACTTGGTCGTGCAGTGGACAGCGGTAAAAGTATCGGCGTGTATCATTATGCCATGGGCAATGATGCGGTTGCTGAAGCTGATTTTTTCGTGGATAACGTTGCCGGATATGTCGGGCGGGCTGTGCTTGCGCTGGATTGGGAGGCCGACGATAATCCGCAGTTCGGTAATGGGGTGTGGGTTGAGACTTGGGTGCGGCGCGTGTATGACCGCACGAAGGTGTGGCCTATCGTTTATACGGGGGCGTATTCGTTGGGTCAGCTCACGCCGTATGTACGTGAGCGTTGCGGTGTTTGGGTAGCACAATATGCGTCTAACGCGCCGACTGGTTATCAGACGGTGCCGTGGCTGTATGGCGCGTATGATGAGGCTATGCGACAGTATTCATCTAATGGTTACGTGTCGGGTTATGGCCCTCTTGATTTGAATTATTTCAGGGGTGAGCGGTGGCAATGGGACGCCTATGCGCGTGGCGAGCGTGATGGCGGTGTTTCGACCCCGGCACCGGAACCGATGCCGGACGCGGGTTGCGCGTCCACGTGTGTGACGGTCGGGCCGGGTGACACGTTGGCCGGGATTGCCGCGCGTACTGGTTTGTTGCCGTGGTCTGATTGGTCGGGGTATGCGTCCGGTAATCCCAATGTGATATATCCCGGCGAAACAGTTTGCTATGGCGGCGGCACTGTTGCGCAGCCAAGCACGAATACGGTACGCACGTATACGGTGCAACCGGGTGATAGTTTGTGGGCTGTTTTCGGTACCGATTGGGCGCGTGTCGCATCGGTTAATGGCTTGTCTAATCCGAGTTTGATTTATCCGGGTCAGATTTTGCGTTACTGATAATCATTATTAATAATCGGCGTGTCGCTTTTGCACACGCCGATTTTTATGCTATAAATATATGTGTTAGCAAAAAATGTTAACAAAAACAGATACAAAGGATAATAATATGCGCAAGATTCGTAAGGTAATCGCTGATAGCGATATCAGCTACTATGACCGAAACGGCGAGTTGAAAACGTTCCACACTATCGGAAACATTCGCACCGTTGAAAAAGCAGTTAAAGCGCTTATGGACGCGGGTATCGTCAACGTCCTGATTGATGATATCACCGTACACAAGACAACGTATGCTATGGACGTTGACACGTTCATCGAACACGCCGAAACCGTCGTAACCGATACCGATAACGACAACGATACCGACAACGATACCGACAACGATAACGACAACGATAACGAACCCGAGTTCTGATTTTGGAAGGAAACATCATGACCGAGACCAATGAACAGATGAACGACACCACGAATGAAACCGCTCAGACCACTGTTGACAATTATCGTTACATTTGTACGATGGACAACAGCACCTTTGAGGGCAAACGTGCCATCGTCAACGCGCGTAACAGCGCATTGTCATTGAACGCTATCGGTGACACGCCGCTAACGGTCATTGGCGCGTACACCGCGCCGGGCGTGCGTTCTCAGACGGGGCAGAAGTGCGTTAACGTCTATCTTTTTGCAAATGACGGTAATACGTATTTCAGCCAGTCGCAGGGCATTTATCGTAGCGTGTTGGATATTTATGACATGTTCCCTGATTTCAACGCGCCGCAGGGTATCCCCGTGGTAGTGAAAAAGACGCCCCTCGGTGGTGGCAGGTCTACCAAATCGCTGGAAATCAAGTAGTTTGAAATGAGAAAAAAAGCGCCATAAAATAATATGGCGCTTTTTTATGAGGGTGGTGAAAAATCATGCCTAGGGCGCGTAAACAGGCGGACGTTTTAACCGTGAAGCGCAAGCGCGTGCGCCGTGCGATAAACAGTCTGAAAAAAAGCATCACGGACGCCATGCCCGAAAGCGAGGCAAACGCGCGACGAGATTATATTCAACGGCTTGAATCGCAGTTGAAAAAAACATATGTCGGACGCGTGAGCAATCGCGCCATGCGTGAAGAATTGTATCAGCGCGCCAACGAAGTCGCGGATACGCTTGTGCGACAGGTGGCCGAGGTGCGCGGCGGCAAGGGCCGCGCAATGGAACGCAGACGGTCGTTTAACATTTTCCGCACCGAGATGAGAATGGCATCCAAAGGAATGCCGAGCGCGTTGGGTGAGCTCGGACGGGAAAAAGTCAAGGTGTTTTGGCGATACACACAAAACATATGGCAGAAATCGAACGTTCCGCCGAACAAACGACTGGAAGTCATCATGAAAGCGTATGATGCTGATTCGCTCAGTGGGCTTTTTGATACTATCATGCAACGAAACGAAAAGGTGTTGGAGTACGCCAAAAATATGAAAATGCACGCAGGCGAATTGGAGGATTACACGGACGTTGACGGTGGTAGTCCGATTTGGCTTATTGCGGTCTCGCCCGATGTAGTACGATGATAAAGCGCAAGAAATTTAAGATTGCGGCGATATTCGATACCGAAACAACGAATATTGGCGAAGATGCCGAAACACGCGCATACCCGATATTATACATTTTCAACGATTTGCGTGCTACGCCACTGGAATCGTACACTACCGACACGGACGATGTACGGTTTTACCGGCACACGTCCGAAGCGTTGACATACATTGGCAATCTTATCGACTATGGGCGCACGCACGATTATATTCCGATAATCGCGGCCTATAACCTCATGTTCGACATGCAAACTCTCATGTTGGAATTGGCACAGTCGTACGCGATTGAGGTCAATGCGCAGACCGCTACAAGCGTGTACACGCTCGATTTGCGCGTAGGCGATAATGTGGTGTGCCGGTTTTGGGATACGTTTTATCTCGAAATGGGCGGTTTGCGCGCGATGGGCGAAACATGCGGATTGCCGAAAGCGGTGGGCGATTGGGATTACTCACTTGTGCGTACGCCTGAAACACCGTTGACGGAAGAAGAAAAATTTTACGCGCGCCGCGATGTGCAAGTGATACCTCAATACTTGCAATGGCTGCTACGCGCTAATCATTGGCTCACGTCTGACATGCTGGGGTGCCGCGTGCTTACCAAGACGTCGCTTGTGCGGCAGATGGCGCGGCGTGAGATTGGCGGGCGGCGCGTCACGTTGCAAGGTGGTAAGAAAATCACATTGCAACGTGCTTTCGAGATGACGTGCGATCAGGAATTTCCGAAGGATTACAAGTCTTATGCGTTGCGAAAGGCGTGTTTCCGTGGCGGATTGACGTTTACGAGTGCTAAAACCGCTAGTGTTGTCGTGGATAACGTCGCGTCCTTGGATGTCACGTCAATGCATCACGCTTTCATTAATGGCCGACGTTTGCCGGTGAAATTTGCGGCAGCGCCTACGGGTATTTTGCAAATCGCATGCGAACGCATTGTTAATACGTCGCTTGAAGATGTGTTGTCGAATTATGATGATCCGTTTCTTACGGGATTACATGCGGCGGTACGATTTACGAATCTCAGATTACGCGAAAACACATGTTTCGAGTCGTGGGGAATTGCAATATGCCCACGTTCCAAGTTTGTGAAAACGTTGCAAGCGGATACCGATTACAGCAACAACGAACGTGCGAAAACACAGGAAAACAGCGTTAGGGCGCACGGTTACGTTGACAGCGCCGTTAATCCAACGTACGCTTTCGGCAAATTGTATCGCGCGGACGAATGCATATTACATGTCAATGAAATTGAATTGTGGAACGTGGCGCAAGTGTACGAGTTTGACGAAATGCATGTATTATACGGTGAAGCAACCACTAAGACGATTGTTCCGCCCGATTATGTGACTCTACAGTCTAACATGCTTTTCGCACGGAAAACCGACGTGAAAAACCTTATTAAGGAGTATACCGAGGGCGTGCCATACGCGAGGGATATTCCTGAATCGATACCGGAGGGTATCGCGCACGGCGCGAAGACAGGCGATTTGAGTATGAAATTTCTGCAATCTTATTACGCGTCTACGGTTAAGGGGCAATTTAATGGCATATACGGCACACAGGCACAGGACGTTATGAAAGCGGATTATCGCGTGACGGAAACCGGCGAACTTGAAGTCGATAAAACCACGGTATGCACTCCCGATAATTTTGCGAAAAAACGCCCGAAAACACCACGCGTCCTATACACGTACGGAATGCGAATCGTAGCGGGCAGCAGAATGCACCTATTGATAGCTATGATGCTGATATACCGTCATTTCGGCGCACGCGTAGCGGTCACGGGTGGCGATACCGATAGCCTGAAAATCAGTTGCGATGACGATGTGAGCGACGCGGAATTGCTGGACGCGCTCAAACCGCTGCATAACGCGATCGAAAACGCAATCAACCGCACCATGCGACGCGTCCGAAACACCGCGTCCGACATGGCGTCAACGCTAGACCATATCGGAAAATTCGAGGTTGAGGACTGTGGCGGTGTCACGCGTTATGCCGAACATATGGAATTGTGGAATAAAGCACGCGTCAGTTTGGACAAAAACGGACGCGTACATGTCACTTGCGCCGGACTTCCGCGACCGGACGGTGTGTACACCATTGAAGATTTTATAGCCGATGTCATGCGTGCGGGGCACGGTTTCCGCGAAACCGTGCAAATGTCGCTCGGTTATGACGTATTGGTTGATTATGAGATTTGTCATACGTTGCAACGCAATCGGCCGCATGTATGGAACAGGTACGTTGGCACCGTCACCGATTATCGTGGCGCGACATATCATGTTGACACGCCGGAAGCGATAGCATTGTATCCGTCTGGCAGATGGCTAGGCGAATCGGATAAACAAGCTAACGGTGAGAATCTGACATATATCCGAAACACGTATAATAGGAATGCGGAAACAATGCCTCGCGAACTTATTATGCGGGATGGTAAACCTATGATTGTGAGTATTGATGGCGAAATATTATTATGACCGACTTAAGACGCTGATATTACCACGAAACGCAGATGTGAACATGATTATCGGCGCACGTGGCCTAGGTAAGACTTACGGTGTACGAAAATACATGATAGAGGATTACTTAAAAAACGGGTACTGTTTCGTTGAAGTGACACGCTTTCGTGAAGAAAACAACGACGTCGCGGCGAACTATTTCAGCCGTATTGTACAAGATGATATTTTCCCTGATTATGAATTTCGGACAACCAATAAAATAGCCGAAATTCGTAGAAAGAAAACCGGCAAGAAAGAAAACGAATGGAAAACAATTGGATATTTTATACCTTTGTCGTTGCAGCAGCAGAAAAAGAAAAGCACGTACGTTAACGTACGCAATATTTGCATGGATGAAATCATCATAGATAACGATGACCGATATCACACGTATCTGAAACACGAGTTCGAGCAATTGGCGAAACTTGTGGATACCGTCACACGCGAACGCGCCGACGATACGGAACTGCGCAAACCGAGAATATTTCTGCTCGGTAATGCTTGCGACGCGTTCAATCCGTATTTCCAACATTATGATGTGCCACTGGAACCCGACTTCGGCTTGCAATGGTTGGGCGGGAAAACATGTCTGTTCGACTATGTACGTGATGACGCGTACGCCGAGCAGAAATTAAAGAATACTGTGTCGGGCCGCATGCTGAAGAACAACGATGACATGACCGCAAAAAACAGGTTTAAACGGCACGACACCGATTTTATCGAAAAACCGCACGGACATGCAAAACTTACGTATGTTTTCCGATGGCTGCGACATGAATACGGTGTCTATGTCGATTTGCGTTGTGGATACGTCTTCGTATCCACGAAATACGACGGTGGTGCGCACGTTCCGTATTTCGCCATCACAAGGGACGATAACAAGCTGAACTATCTTACCGCGAACATGACGAAGGATTTGATTAGAAACCTCACGTCATATTACGCGTTGGGTTATCTGCGCTATGATATGGTGGAAACGCAACACGCCGTAAGCGAAATGCTCAGAAATTTTGGCGTAAAATAAACACGGCATACGCAAGATGCCGTAACGAGGGCGATAAAACATTATCATTGATAACCACGGTTGACTCCGGCAATGATATGGCCGTGAGGGGAAAAGCGCGCCGTCCATCGTTGTGAATCATGTTGCAAGTATGCTATTCTTAAGTCGTGCCGGTTCGGTATTCGTTCACCGGCACGACTTTTTCATATATGAAAGGAAAAAATAATGGATGATGACGAAACTTCCGAGGAAAGGGACACCGCCGAACGCGATGACCTCACCCCCGACGAATCGCGCCGCGTAGGCGAATTCGATGACTTGCGCGACATGCTGCGTGACGTGCTGGACAAGGTGAGCGCAATCAGTGACCGCACGGACGCAATCAGCGAACGAATCGACGGCATATATGACAATTTCACCGATTCCGTCGCGCAAATGGTCGAAAACGGCGCGACCGTCAAGGAAAACGACGATGACGCGGCGGAAGCAATCGCGCAAGCGGCGGCGGAAGACTTGGAAAATCTTGACTACACGCTTTAATCGATAGGAGAAAATATTATGGCTGTAGACAATGCGACAATTTTGGATAAGGTGCGTACCAAGGGCACTGACGATTATCAGCAGCGTATTCCGAGCGCGACACAGACAGGCGTTGCGAACACCATGCGTTACTTGTTCGATCCGATGAACCGCCAATATTTGAACGACTGTGTTTGGAGCATGGTCAATCGTATCGGACTTACTGTAATGGCGCAAAACGCGCCGTTTGAAAACCCGTTGTCGATTTTTAAAAAAGAAAATCTGTATTGGGGTAGCACCGTGCAGGAAATCGCCGTCAAGTGGATTAAGGCACACGGTTACAAGGATGACGCGGAAGATTTGCTGAAAATGCACCGTCCCGAAGCGGCGGTATGGTTCTATGAAATGAACCGCAAAGACCAATACCCGATTTCATGGACGGATGATGAATTACGCCAGGCGTTCGTGGATGATTTCGGTTTGAATCGTTTCGTTGCGCAGATTATGGAAACGCCCCGTAATTCCGACAATTACGACGAAATGAATATCATGCTTGCGCTGATTCGTCATTACGAACAGAATCTTGGTTTCTATAAGGTGCATCTTGACGCGGTACCGAGCGATGAAACGACCGCTAAAACGTTGCTCAAGGCGTTGCGTGCGACCGCCGGACGCATGCAGTTTCCGTCAACGCAGTACAACGCGCTGAACGTGACCGATATTCCGGCGTACGCTAATCCTCAGCAAATGGTGCTGCTGATCGAACCGGAATATCTTGCATCGCTCGATGTCGATGCGTTGTCAGCTGTGTTCCAGTTGGATAAGGCCGACGTGCCGTATCGCATCGTTCAGGTGCCGAGCCTTGGCATCGATGGCGCGGTGGCGTTGCTTGTTTCAACTGATTGGTATCAGGTGCGGGACACTATGTTTGGCACTACGCAGTTCTACAATCCGCAAACTGTTTCCAACACGTTGTATCTTAACCATTGGGGCATTTATGGCGTGTCGCCGTTTACGCCGTGCGCATTGTTCACTACCGATGCGGGCACTTCCATCAAGGTTGTGACTCAGACCGTGACCGGCTTCACGCTGACCCCGACCACGGGAAGCGTCAAGGCGGGCGGCCTTATGCAGCTCACACCGAAGCTCACCGCCACTGTCGAACCGACGGGCACCGCCGTTCAGGTTGCGCCGAACGCGGCGACGTACGAGGTTGCGGCGAACCATGCCGCAAGCGGCAAGGATACGCACGGTGCGGCGTTCGACCTCAACGTCAATACGTTCGTGGATGACCAGGCGCGCTTGCATGTCCAGCGTGACGGGCTTGTGGCCGGTGATGTCATTACCGTGACGGGCACCGCTACGTATGTCAATCCGGACGGTGAGACCACGGAACATTCCGCAACATGCACGTTCAACGTCGAATAGTCTGAATCGACTATGGTATAAAATGAGTGGTGCTTCATGTGAAGCGCCACTCATTTTTTCGTATATGAAAGGATGCGATATGGACTTTCCACATTTGCAAAACGCAACAGCGTTCCCCGATACGGATACACGCGTATACGGTCAGTACCGCAACGTTTTCGATTACAATGTTTGGACGCCAAACACGGTAATCAAGCTGTGCCGCGTGAATTGGTACGATGATTACCACGACGTCGTGAAATTCACCGATGACACCGCAAGAGACACATGGTTTGACAAACTGGACGGCGAAACCGTCAAACTCACAACGAACATGTATATCGCACGCGCCGACGCGGACGGTATAAAATTGCCGGTACCTTACATGGCGGCGCAACAGTATAATTACATTGTCGTTGACTTTTCACATGACATTATCAATACGCCGTATCAGAAAACCGACGTGCAGACACGTTATCATTTTTTCATTACTTCCGTACGCGCGGAAGCACCGAACACGACAACATGCACGCTTATGCGCGACGTATGGACGGACTATATTAACACCGTCACAATCAACGGTTTACTATTGTCACGCGGACACGCGCCATTGATGGAAACGACACCTCAAGCACTGTTGAAAAACCCACGCGCGAATTGCCGTGATTTCACGCTACCCGACGTTGATTATGGCAACGCAGCAGTAAACGTCAGGAAAAGCACACCGTATAACTTGCAAAACGGCACAAGATACATCTGTTTGGCCGCAACGTTTTCGGCCGAACAATTGCAAACCATGAGTAACGCGCGGGGCACGAACATTACGGACAGTGACGCGACATACAGCAATAACGACGGTGCGGTAGCGAGTTTTTCGTGGGGTGCCGGAAACATTTACACGGAAAACGTCACCGGCGCGGGCACGTCGTATAATTCCGTTGACAATCTCACTGTAAGCAACGTAAGTATGTATGCGCTCGAAACGTCCAAAATATCAGGCGATTATTTCGACACGCTTTTCGCGTATTATCCACATATCATGTCACAGATCACAGCGGTGTTCGTAGCCACCGCAAACATGATGCGGTTTAGCAGCAGCAGCGTAAATGTGAATGGTGTCGAATGGCATACAGTCAGCGGTGCTCGTACGAAAATATCCGATATTAATTTGACTATCGACGATTTTGGTTACGCCAATGAATACGCCAAAATAACACGACTGTATCTTGCACCCTACGCGCACCTCGAAATATCCGATAATCTCGGCAATAAAAGCCGTGTGGAAATAGCCGACTGCGGGCGACTCTCGGCGCAGACTATTACGTCTCTCAGTTATCCGATATTGCGACAAATCGCATGGCTTGACGGAATAGGCAGCGATGGCAATACGGCTATCAGCATTGACGCTATGAACGGAACTAGCATTACCGCCGACGTGCCGAACGCGGACGTGCTCAAAACACTCATATCGCACGACATACCGACTTACGCGTTACAACGTCGCGCGATCGACGCGCACCGCGCCGACGCATATAACCGCGAAGTCGCGCAAGCACGCAAAAACGCCATTATATCGTACGAAAACGGCGTACGCTCGGCAAACACGACACGAGACAACACGTATCGCAGCAGCGCCGCAGCGGTATCGAACACGGCGCGTGCCAATCAACGTGACACCGCGGTGAAAAACGAGTCCAATAGTGTGCGCACTGATAATCTGACATATTCAACCACGCGGCAGAACGATGATTTAAACACCGCCACAATCAAGATAAACAATGATGTCGGCCAAGACAACACGCTACAGAACAAGGCATTTATAGAGGGCTCTCAAACACAAGCGTTATCAAGCGTCGCAAGTGCGATAGGCACAATGGCCGGAGCGGCGCTAGTAATCGGCACCGGTGGCGCGGCATCACCGTTGGTGGCCGGTGCAACGGCCATCGGCAGCGCAGCACTACAAGGTTATAATACCGGTGTCGCCATAACCAACAATGCAGAACTAAACCAGACGGCCAACAATGTCGCCAATACGAAAGCGAAAAATGCAAACAGAGCGAACAGTGAACAAACACAGCATTCGATAACGCAAGCAACCAACGTGACAACGCGCGCGAACACGCAGGCCGATCGTAACAACGAATACGCTACAAGCGCAGCAACTGACATGACCGCCACAAGCGCAAACACAGCGAACGCGAACGCGTCGGCGTCACGCAATCAGAGTGTGGATAATGCCAAACGTGTCATGGTGAACACGCGTTCAAACGTTAATGCCGCATGGCGCGACTTGCTCAATCACGCCGCGCAACCGGTGGGCGCGTATGGCGGTGACAATTTCAGACAGGCTGCGGGGCTTGACACCATGACCGTGAAAATCGTTACCGAAGATAATGGTGCGATCGCGGCGGCGGGCGATTACATGCTACGTTATGGCATCGCAAGCAATAAACTCTACAATACGCCGTCGTTGACGCCTTGCAAGCATTTCACTTATTGGCAGACCGCCGATATATGGACGGTGTGCCCGCTTGCGCAAAACGAGCAATTGCAGACAATCAGGAATATTTTCAGTTCCGGTGTTACAATATGGAACAGGCCAGAAGAAGTCGGCGGCGACTTCGTACACGACAATCTATAAGGTGGTAAAAATATGGGAGGTAAACGCACGCATAAAAGACCGTTGACACGTGCGGAAATGGGCGAACGCGGCGCACCGATATGGCAACAATCACAAGAGCTCAATTCACAAGCGTATTCAATGGCGTATTCTCAAATGTTGAATATTGCGCTGTCAAGGTTTAAGTGGTTGAATCTACCGAAAACATGCGACGCATGGTTTCTCGAATACAATCTATTGTATTTCGGTTACGCCACAATCGCATTTCCGCATAGCAAACCGGGCGTGTTTTTCAGCACACAAGCGGTGCCTACCTCAAATTTCAACGTCTATTACAAGCCGAAAAAATGGGATAGTTACGGCATCAACGGTTGGCGTTTTCCAGTGAACAATTCCAACGGTGTTTTCATCTACGCCAACCGCGCACGTACGCCACTCATTCCGACTATAGATTTTTTCGCGCATGAAATCGAAGATTTGTATATGACGCGAAGACAGAACCGTTTCAACCAAAAAACACCGTTCATCCTTGAGGTTCCAGCCGGACAAAAAACGGCGGGCATCAACGTTATCAAGCAAATCTCAGGCGGTGAAATGGCAATCATGGCGACACCGGGTTTCACCGATTCCATGAAAGCAAACGTGCTGAAAACCAATGTCGATTATATCGGCATGGAATTGCAGAACGATATTCAAAACACTTGGAACGCGTTCTATCAAGCGTTAGGCATTAAAAATCTTCCGTTGAAAATGGAACGGCAGACCGCCGACGAAATCAACGATTACGGTGAACCGACTGATCTACGCGCGCTCAGCGAGCTTGAGGAACGGCGTGCCGCGTGCGACGTTCTCAACACAAGATTTAGAAAATATCTCAAGGAACCGATTCAGGTTGTATGGAACGAAGACAATGTTTCCCGCAACTACGCTTACTTGACGGACGTTGAAAGAATGAACGACGATGACAATGCAGAATAACATAAATCATTATCAGCCGTGCGAATCGCGCGACGATTTCCATGGCGTGATGACGTACACTTTTGGCGAGTTGCTTGACGTGCCGGGCGGTGTTGACTGGAATAATGCCGCATGGTCATGGCGTGACATTGCCTATGATGACACGCAATACACGCGCTGTTGCGAAAAAATCGAAAACCGTTTTTTTGATCGGGAACTAGGCGTTATGCCACCGTCAAGATGGCGACGGCACTTTATGCGTCTTATACAAGAAATCATGCCGGTATTGCGTCCACTCTATGCGCTTGTAAGCAATAATCCTGATATAATGCTTAGCGATAGCGATATATGGCACAAAATGCGAACCGTCTACAGTGATTTTCCCGCAACACAGCTAGCCGAAAACCAAGACTACGCAAGCAACGCGACGGACAACCAATATGAAACGATTGCTAACGGTGATTTCATGGACAAAGTCAATCGCATAAGAAACGGCGAATATGTCGATATTGACGTATTGTTGCTTGATCACCTTGAAACATGTTTTAGTCCATTATGGACGATCAACATAAACAATTACTGAAAGGATAATGCACATGTTTCCACTACTCCCGTTTTTCTCGGTATGGCCGTACACCCCCGCCATACCCGCTTTCTATTGGAACGCTAAAAGCCAAGAGGAAATCATAAAACACATTGCGTGCGAAATCGACCACATAACGGCATATCTTGACGAAATCATAACCGACATAAACAAAACATTGAAAGACTACGATACAAGAATAAAGAACATTGAAGCGCACATAAACGATTACGGTATAGCCATAACGCAACTGCAAGAACAAATCGAACACATAGGAGACACACAACTAATATGGAACGTCACGAAAGGCGAATACACTGACAGTAAAACCGCATTACGTGACCTTTATCGTGAATTGGCAGTATACGGCGCACGCGTCACGCAAATAGCCGATATTAACACCGACAAACTAGCCGAGCACCGAACGGACGAAACGGCCGCAATTGGCAATTTCACCATATTCGACGATACCACGCCACGTGTCACTAATCCGACAACCGGCGAACAATATCCACCGTTAGCATGAAAGGATGAATCATGGTTAACACCACGAATTACGAACTGGAAAAATATGAAGCGGGAAATTCCGCAAATCTACTTGACCAATACAACGAGTCAATGGATAAAATTGACGCGGCAATAAAAAGTGTTAGCGATAAAGCAGACTTAGCATTAAACAACAACGTGTTGCCGGATGGACTAGCAGTATTCATAAAGGCGCTAGGATTGACAGAAACTAACGCGCAAACACTTGGAACAACTCTCAACCACATATTAAACCGTACCGGAACGGAAATATTCACCGTCACCGATCTTAGCAAACTCAAAAAAACCGCAGAAGGCTATCCAATCCCACCGACCAAGTAAAGACGTACACTCATGGCATCACAAACACCGTTTTATCATCTACCACTATACGAAAGCGGCGACATAGCCGACCTCCGCGACGGATACAACGCAGCAATGCGCACACTAGATCGCGTGATACATCAACTAAAAGTACAAGAAGAAATAAATCATCCAACAAACCTCCGAAAGGACAACTAACATGACCAACTACACAACCAACTTCAATCTCGAAAAATATCAAACCGGCGACGCGGCTAACCTCACTGACCAATACAACGCGTCAATGGACATTATTGACGATAATCTATATAAAATCAACACTAACGCCAACACTGCGGGCGGTAAAGCCACGCAAGCGCTAGAAACAGCACAAAACAACAACAAAAATCTGACAGCATTAGGCGTAACCAACACCGACACCGCAACGCAGCTCAAAAATAAAATAGACACAACCGCAACAAACCTCGCTGCTACAACCAAAATCGCAAACAACGCGATTAACAACCTCAATGCATTAGGCGCGAACACCGTAGAAAACGCAACCAATCTGAAAAACCGTATAAACAATACCTACACAAAAAACGAAAGCGACAATCGATACGTACAAATACCGGTCACACAAGATACGCTAATTGCAATAGGTGATAGTTATTTCGAAGGTTTCCGGACAACTAACCCCGCTACCGATAACATGATAGTAAAAGCGGCGCAAAAACTGGGCTTGAAATGCAATAATTACGCAGTCGGCGGTAGCGGTTTCATCACCGGCACGACATTCCTACAGCAATTGCAAAAAGCTAACCGCGCGACAACCGATAAGACTAAAATCAAATACGTTGTGATCGGCGGTGGCCGTAATGATGCATACAACAAATTGAAAGAAAGCGATGTGGCAACGGCACTGACCTACGCTAAAACCAATTTCCCATATTCAAAAATCGTTTTCATACCAATGATGTACGATAACACTTGGCCTACGCGCGATGACGGCCAAAAATACGGTGTCATGTGCGCCGGTGGCCGCAACGCAAACGTGCTCACAGTCAAGGACGCTCCATCATGGGGGTTATACTATGCTACCGGAATGACAGACATACATCCAAACACTGAAGGATCAGAAATATACGCGCAATACATAGCGACCGCAATTCAAACTAACGCAACCGCAATGCCACGCGTAGAACGTCACATAGACGTTACACTTCCAGGCATAACGAACGGTACACTCTCAGTGTTCATTAACGGACTAGACATATCCTACGTATTCCGAGGCAATAAAACAGAATGGAATCAAAATGTTTTCGCCACCGTAAACAAGTCAAACACCTGGGGTGCGTGGAACATGCTACTAGGTTTTCTTGACGATGGCACACCGCTTAAACTTAAATTCGACGGAATGAATTTCAGTATCATAGACGTGCTAAACGGAACCGGAAAAGCCGGTATCGTCAATTTCGCTTACAATATGAATATATTCGAGCACAACTAACAAATAACAATTAACCCCGATAGGTTTCCTATCGGGGTTTTATATGTCAATCGCCGTTATCAACCGAAATAACATAAGCATTAAAATTAATCATTTTATTTTTCCTTTCATCGAAACCGATACACCAATAATACCACACCAC